>Ga0256835_1001334_pt1 | contig 15121 bp, 15 predicted proteins | sample PIR30metaG_FD_185972 | JGI IMG/M metagenome (GOLD analysis project Ga0256835, IMG submission 185972) | Hydrothermal vent microbial communities from East Pacific Rise, Pacific Ocean - PIR-30 | ecosystem: Environmental > Aquatic > Marine > Hydrothermal vents | place: Pacific Ocean: East Pacific...
CAGCATCTCGCGGGGGCCGATGAGTTCGAAGCGGCCGTTGACGTAGTCGTCGTGCAGCGGGGTTCCCGGGATCAGCATCAGCGTCAGGGCACCCACGTAGTGCGGGTCCATGGCCGACAGGGCATCGCCCGTGGCCGCGGCGTGGATCTGTGAGCGCTCGCGGCCGGCGATGCCCAGCAGCACGGTAACCGAAAGCTTGAAACCCGCATCGATGGCCTTCCTGCCCATGCGAACCATGTGCGCAGCCGTGGCGCCCTTGTTGATGCGTTTGAGGGTCACGTCGTCGCCGCTCTCCAGGCCCATGTAGAGGATGCCCAACCCCAGGGATCGCAGGGCTTCGAGTTCTTCGGGGGTCTTCATGTCCAGGGCCTTGGCGTTGGCGTAGGCCCCCACCCGCGTGACCCAGGGCAGCTGCCGCCGGATTTCCTCCAGGATGTGCACCAGCCGCCGCTGGGGGATGACCAGGGCGTCGCCGTCGCACAGGAAGACCCGCCGCTGCCGGCGACAGTGCCGGGCGGCAAAGGCGATGTCGGCCAGGATGATTTCGTCGGGTTTGATCCGGAAGCGCTCCCCGCGGTACGTGCCGCAGAAGGTGCACTTGTTGCGCGAGCACCCCACCGTCACCTGCAGCAGGATCGAGTTGGCTTCGCTGGGCGGGCGAATGATGTTTCCCTCGTAGTGCATGTCGTCGTTTTCTCCTCCCTTTCGGGTCGTCTCCACAGGACAATCGCAAACAGCCTGATCCGGCAGGCTGGCCGGGTATCGCCTGCGCTGCGTGAGCCCCGGCCTCAACGTATACCTGGGCGCTGCTTGCGGCTGCCCGGGTTGTCTTCAATTAACCGCTTGACTTCACCGCTTATTTAATTATATGTGTTCATCAGTCAATTGCAACCCGCCAACGCCAAAAAGCGCAGGATAGAGGACGGAGCCCCGCCTGCCTGCGAATTACTTCACTGAACCTCGGATTGAACCGGGCTGTCCCCCGACGCGCCGTGCAATCGCACCTGTTCGGTGGAGACGACAGGACAATGAATGGATGATTTTCTGTACAAGCTGAGAAACGCACGGAAGAAAACCGGATACGACCGCAATCGCCGCAACCAGGACAACTATTCTCCGCGCAATGACCGCAACAAGCCCAAGGGCAAGAAACCGCAGACCCTGCCGGTGGGCGTCGACCACCTGTCCGCCATTCGCCGGACCCTGGAGGCCATCGCCGAAAACCAGAAGCAGATGATGGCGGCCGAACGCCAGCGCCGGAACATTGAGGAGCGCAAGTCTCGTGCGCTGGAGGACATCGTCCGTCTGATGGATCGACAGGTGCGGGAGGATGTGACACCCGCTGCCGCGGATGAGGACCGCCGGGAGGCCCCGCAGCCGCGGGAATCGGCGGCCGTCAAGGCGAATGCGACCGGATCCGCAAAACCCTCGCGGGCCCACCGGGAAAGGATCCTGAAGATCATCCACGGCCTGCGGGAAAAGGGGCAGACCTACGAAGGCATCGCCCGGCACCTCGAGACGCAGAACATCCCGACGCTGTCCGGACGCGGCAAATGGCGCAGCCAGACCATTTACCGCCTATACAAGGAAAGCGTCTGAGGGCGCCTGCGGCCCGTGGCCGTTTTCGGCGCCGGAACTGCGGCCGCGGCCGCAGGACGACATGGAGGCTGGAGGACGGAAACGTCCGTGTGTGGGAGCTTGCCTCGTCGCGGTGGGCCAGCCTGACGACGACGGCTGCCGGCATTCGGCTGCCGCCGACAGATGCGCCGGAAGACCGCAGGGGGGGCGCGATGTCAAAGGAGGTTGGCTACATGGCTGTTGGAATTGTGAAGTGGTTCAACAACAGGAAGGGGTTCGGCTTCATCGAGCAGGAAGAGGGCGGGGACATCTTCGTCCACTACTCGTCCATCGAGATGCAGGGATTCAAGTCCCTGGAGGAGGGCGAGCGGGTGAGCTTTGAAGTGGAAGAGACCGACCGCGGCCCGGCCGCCAAACACGTTCAAAAACTCTGACCCCCGCGGGTGTCGACCAAAAGAAGAGGCATCCCGGCCATGCGGCCGGCGGTGCCTTTTTTTATTTTTCCATTTCGCTCAGGCAGGCCATGAAGTCGTCGGCGAAGCGGTCCATGACGGCCTGCTGATCAGCGGCCTCGGCCGGGTCGGTAACTTCGTTGGCGCGCTCGCCGTAGGCCACCTCCCAGCCCCTGTCGCGGAGCCGCCGGATCAGCTCATCCACGTCTTCACGGGTGGCCCCCGGTCCAATGTTTTTTTCTGCGATGTAGAATTTCATGTCTGCAGGCGCCTCCCCTCAGGCCGGCATCTGGGTGTCGTGGGTGTGTTCGAAAGCCGTGATCTGCGCTTCGTGCGTGAGCGTCTTGGTGATGTCGTCAAGCCCCTTGAGCAGGCGCTCCTTGATGGCCGGGTCGATGTCAAAGCTGATCACGGGGCTGTTCTCGGCGTGCAGCGTGATCTGCTGGGCGGGCAGGTCCACGGTGGCCTGCATGCCGGGATGGCGCTCGATCAGGGCGAAGATGCCGTCCACCTGGCTCTCGGAGAGCTCCACCGTCAACACGCCGTTCTTGGCGCAGTTGTTGCGGAATATATCGGCAAACCCCGGGATGCGGTTGCCGTTCTCGTCGCGCTGGGGGGCGATGATCACACGGAAGCCGTACTGCGCAATGGCCCACACGGCGTGCTCGCGGCTGGAGCCGCAGCCGAAGTTGTGGCGCGTCACCAGGATGGCGGCCCCCCGGAAGGCTTCGTCGTTGAGGATAAATTCCGGGTCGGGGCTGCCGTCGGCCCGGTAGCGCCAGTCGAAAAACAGGTTTTCGCCGAATCCCGTGCGCGAGATGGACTTGAGGAACTGCTTGGGAATAATCTGGTCGGTGTCCACGTTGGCCCGATCCAGGGGCGCGATGACACCGCGAACGGTTTTCAGGGGTTCCATCGGTCTGCTATCCTTTCTGCCAGCTGCGGATGTCTACGAAGTGTCCGGTAACGGCCGCCGCGGCCGCCATCTGCGGGCTCACCAGGTGGGTGCGCCCGTCCTTGCCCTGGCGGCCCTCGAAGTTGCGGTTGGACGTGGAGGCGCAGCGCTGGCCGGGTTCCAGTTTGTCCGGATTCATGGCCAGGCACATGCTGCAGCCGGACTGGCGCCACTGGGCGCCGGCTTCGCGGAAGATGCGGTCCAGCCCCTCGGCCTCGGCCTGGCGCAGGACCTGCTGGGAACCGGGGACCACCAGCACGCGCACACCCTCGGCCACCCTGCGTCCCTGGAAGATGGCCGCCGCCGCCCGCAGGTCCTCGATGCGGCCGTTGGTGCAGCTGCCGATGAAAACGGTGTCCACGGCGATGTCCGTGATGGGTGTGCCGGGTGCGAGCCCCATGTATTCCAGGCTCTTTTCCACGTCTGCGGGGCTGTACCCCGGAACCTGGTCCGGGAAAGGCACCCGCGCCGACACGTCGGTCACCATGCCCGGGCTGGTGCCCCAGGTCACCTGGGGGGCGATTTCGGAGGCATCAATGGTGAGTTCACGGTCGAAGACAGCGCCCTCGTCTCCTGGCAGCGTGCGCCAGAAGGCGATGGCCTTTTCGAGGGCCTCTCCCCGGGGGGCATAGGGACGCGGGGTCCTGCAGATGTATTCGATGGTGGTGTCGTCCGGCGCCACCATGCCGGCCCGTGCGCCGGCCTCGATGGTCATGTTGCAGACCGTCATGCGGCCCTCCATGGACAGCGCCCGGATGGCCGGCCCGCAGTATTCCAGCACGTAGCCGGTGCCGCCGGCGGTGCCAATGGTGCCGATGAGCTTGAGTACCATGTCCTTGGCCGTCACGCCGGGCTGCAGCCGCCCCTCGAAGGTCACCCGGAAGGTTTTGGGGCGCGCCTGGGGAAGGCACTGGGTGGCCAGCACGTGCTCCACCTCGGAAGTGCCGATGCCGTAGGCCAGTGCGCCGAAGGCACCGTGGGTGGAGGTGTGCGAGTCGCCGCACACAATGGTGGTGCCGGGCAGGGTGATGCCCAGTTCCGGGCCGATGATGTGCACGATGCCCTGGCGTTCGTCGTCCAGGTCGAAGAGGGTGATGCCGAACTCCCTGCAGTTGCGGGTCAGGGCGTCCACCTGGGCCCTGGAGACGGGATCGGTGATCTCGTGGCGGTTCTCGGTGGGCACGTTGTGGTCCAGGGTGGCGAAGGTCAGCTCGGGCCGGCGCACCTTGCGGCCGGCCAGGCGCAGGCCCTCGAAGGCCTGGGGACTGGTGACCTCGTGGACCAGGTGGCGGTCGATGTACAGCAGCGTCGTGCCGTCTTCGAAGCCGGTCACCCGGTGGCGTTCCCAGATTTTTTCAAACAGCGTTTTTGGCATGATGGATCATGGCTCCCTTCGATGTTGTCCGCAGGCAGTGGCCCCTTGTCCGTCGGAGATGGCCGGCGAACGGCAGATGTGCACCGCCCGACGGCGGTCTTGAACCCGTGCGGATTTTATACTATTTATTGATTCAAGTAACCTCAATCTAACCGGACCACTTAGGCTAAAATAAACGCGTCTGGCTGAATTGCAAGCCGAATTCGCAGCCCCTTCACCGCATCACGTCTGACACAGGAGGATTTTATGGCTCCCGAACTGGCCCCCGGACTGGAATCGACCTTTGAATTCAAGATCCCGGAAACCAAGACCATCGCCCATCTGTTTCCCGAAGCCACCGAGTTTCAGCAGATGCCCAAGGTACTGGCAACGGGGTTCATGGTAGGGCTCATCGAGTGGGCCTGCATCGAGGCCATCAAGCCGCATATCGACTGGCCCCGGGAGCAGAGCGTAGGCATTCACGTGGATTTTAGCCACCTGGCGGCCACACCGCCGGGCCTGACCGTGACCGTCAAGACCCGGCTGCTCAAGGTTGAGGGCCGCAAGCTGACCTTTGCCATCAGGGCCCACGACGGTGTGGACCTTATTTCCGAAGGGACCCACCAGCGTTTCATCATCGATGCCCAGAAATTCAGCGCCCGGGTGGCCGAAAAGGCCCGCAAGGCCTGCTCGGCGTAGGCAAGAAACCACCACCCAGGACACGGGGTGAAAATAAACGCCCCATGGCCTGGGTGGTGGCCGATAGCGCTTGCGCTCCGCGGATAGTCCGCAGGCCGGAGTCGCCGGGCTACTCCCCGTGGGCCGGCTTGTGCGCCCCGCTCCCGCCGACGGACTGGATCTGCCCCAGCAGTTTCTTGATGTGATCGAGCTCACGCATCAGGGAAAAGACCTTGGCCGTGAGCTCCCTGTTCTCCTGCATGAGCTCCCGGTTGATATCCTTGCTGGATTCCAGCAGGGTGATTTTCCGGGACAGGGCGCGGTTCTTTTTGGCCAGCAGTTCGTTCTGCAGGCTCAGCTGCTCGTTCTCCTGGGCGATGCCGCGCGCCTCGCGCACTTCCGCACGCAGTTCGGCGGCTTCTTCCTCCAGGGCGTCCAGCTTGCTCTCCAGGGCCTGGTTGCGTTTCTCCAGGGCTTCATATTCTTCCTTGATCTGGTGGGCGTTGCGCGCCTCCGAGCGCAGGGCCGCCATTTCCTTTCGCAAGGCCTGCTTTTCCCGGGCCAAGTCCTGCAGCTTGGCCGCCAGTTCCTCGTTTTCCTTGGCCAGCTGACGGCTCTGGCGGGCTTCCTTCCTGAGCTTAGCCAGCGTGCGCTTTAACTCGGCCTTTTCGTCCACAAGCGCCTTCTGGCGGGTCTTGAGGCGCTGCAGCTCCTCGGTCAGCAGGTCGAATTCCTGCAGGCGGGCGTTGAGCTCGGCGATCTTTTTTTCCAGCTCCTTTTTCTCGGCTGCCAGGGCCTGCTTTTCCCGGCGCAGTGCCTCGCTCTCGTGGGCGGCGGCCTCCAATTTCCGGATCTTTTCTTCGAAGCCCTTCTTGGTCTCCTCGAATTTCTCGATGCGCTCCTTGAGCGCATCGGGCAGATGCTCACTCTTGAGCATCTCGACTTCTTTGGCCAGCTCGTTGCGCTGCTTCTGGAGTTCTTGGGAGCGCTCTTCCAGCGAAGCCACGTATTCGGAGGCCTCTTTCAGGAATGCCTTGTAATCGGGTTTCTTTTCGCCGCGGGAGCCCCACACCATGTAGCCGAACGCGAACCCGGCCGCCAGGATAACCACCGCGATGACCAGCAGGGCCGCCGATTTTTTCTCTTGCGCCATAACGTCTCCTCCAGACCGAATGAGAGGTTTGCAGGGGGGTCCGGCCGGTTTGCGGGAATCGCCCGGGGGATTGCCCCTGAAAGGATTTTGGATGATAATCGCCCGTTTACGGCTTCATCGATTGCAACACGATCTTCACTTATAATTTGAAACCGCCGGCAAATCAATTATTTTATCGCACCATTGCCCGGTCGGGGGACTGCCTCCGGCGCCGCACTACCGTGGGGGCGGGCCGACCACCAGAAATCGTTGGCCTCCACGGGATCGTAGGTCTTGTGCTGACCGTCAATCAGGATGCGGGGAGAAAGGTGCGTTTCGTCACGGCCGCAGCGCAGCAGGCGGTCGGTGGTCATTACCAGCCCCACCAGGGGGCCGTGCCGGGCGATGGCCTGTCGACTGTACTGCGAACAGGAGGGGTACATGGGGCACTGCCCGCCGCGGATAGCGTAGAGGTGATTGAGGGGGCCGCGGTAGATCGCCAGCAGCGCCGGCAAGAAGCCGGCCGGCGGGCCGGTTCGTGGTGCGGCACAGCCGCACAGCAGCGCCGCCAGCAGCAGGCCGCCGACCAACAGACGAATGCCGCTAAGCGCTTTCGGCCGTATTCTCACGGTCAGCCGCCTCCAGTGCTTCGGCCTGCGCCCGGCGGCGCAGGCGTCGGTTTTTAAGGCCATCGACCAGCAGCGACAGGAAAAAGGCCACCCCGGCTACCAGGATGATGGCGGCGCCGGACGTCAGGTCGTAGGTGAACGAGAGCCACAGGCCGCAGATGGTGAAAACCGCCCCCATGAGGGTCGACAGGGCCATCATGGCGAACAGGGAGCGGGCGTATTTTTCGGAGATGAAGGGTGGGATGGTCAGCAGGGCGATCACCAGGATGAGGCCCACCACCTGAATGATGACCACGATCGAAACCGCCAGCAGGGCGATCAGGAAAAAGTAGAGCGCCGTGACCGGCACGCCCCGGATGCGGGCGAACTCCTCGTCGTAGGACATGGCCAGCAGGTCGTTGTAAAGGAACACCAGGGCCACGCCGACCACTGCCGTGATGATCAGCATGAGGCGAATGTCGGCGAAGGGCACCGTCAGGATGCTGCCGAACAGGTAGCTCATGAGGTCGACATTGTAGCCCGGGGTGAGGTCCAGCAGGATGACGCCGATGGCCATGCCCACGGCCCAGATGACGCCGATGATGGTGTCCGCACGGTGGCGGGCACGGATGGTGACCGCCGCCATGAGCACCGCCGCCGCCAGGGTGAATCCCAGCGTGGTCGGAAGGAAGGGCCATCCCATGAAGAAGGCCAGCCCGATGCCGCCGTAAGCCGCGTGGGCGATGCCGCCCGACAGGAAGACGATGCGGTTGACCACCACCAGGGTGCCCATCACCCCGCACAGCACGCTGGCCAGCAGGCCGGCCATCAGGGCGTTGCGCATGAATTCGAACTGCAGGGCCTCGAGCATGTCATTCGTCTCCCGGAATGTGCAGCGGCCGGTGGGGCAGCCCGCGGGCCATCAGCTCCACCTGGCAGGGTTGATCCGGCGTGCAGGGGTACATGGTCTCGAGCATATCGGCCGTGATTTCGGCCTGGTCGTGGTAGTGAAGCCGCCGGTTGATGCAGGCCACGGACTTGACGTAGGCCGAGAGCACCAGCAGGTCGTGGCTGACTACCAGGATGGTCACCGATTCGTTGAGTTCCTTGAGCAGCCCGTAAAATTCGGCCTGCCCGCGGGTGTCGATGTTGGCCGTGGGTTCGTCCAGGAACAGCAGTCGCGGCTCGCTGACCAGGGCGCGGGCCACGAAGATGCGCTGCAGCTGGCCGCCCGAGAGTTCGCCCACGCGGCGGTGGCAGAAGGCGCCCATGCCCAGGCGGTCCAGCGCCTTGTGGGCTTCCAGGCGGTCCTGGTTGCTGTAGCGCGTCCAGCGCCTTCCCGGCTTGAGCTTGCCCATCAGCACCACGTCCAGGGCCGTCACCGGGAAGTGGGTGTTGACGTGCACGTTTTGGGGCATGTACCCGATGAGGTGAGACACCTGGCGCGGCGGCCGTCCGAAAATGCGGATGCTGCCGCCGGTGGGTGTCAGCAGGCCCAGCATGAGCTTGAGCAGGGTGGTCTTGCCGCCCCCGTTGGGCCCGATCATGGCCACGAAGTCACCCTCGTAGATGGTGAGGTCGATGTCCTCCAGAACCGGATGCCCCCCGTAGGCGAAACGCAGGTTGCGGATGGCGATGATGGGTTCGTCTGCCATGGCAACCGACTTTACGCCAGACGGTGGCAGTTTTCAAGTATGGAAAAGGGGCGCAGGTGTGTTGTACCGGGCAAGGAGCTGTGGTACAGCCTCTGGTGAGCGGAGGTGTTTGACCGTCAACCCCGAACCCGGAGGTCCTGATGACTGAGAAGGTAACCGGCATATACGCCCCCCTGAGCACGCCCTTTGTCGACGAGCAGGTGAGCCTGGAGCGGTTGCGGGAAAACGTGGTGCGTTACAGCCGCACACAGTTGGCCGGATTTTTCGCCCTGGGCAGCAACGGCGAGGTCATGAGCCTGGACGAGGCTGAAAAAGTAAAAATCCTGGAAACCGTGCTGGCTCACAAGGCCCCGCACCAGAAGGTGCTGGCTGGCGCGGGCTGCGAGTCCACCCGCGCCACCATCGCCCTGGGAAAGAAGGTGGCCGCCATGGGCGCCGATTTCGTGTCCGTGCTGACGCCCAGCTACTTCAAGAAGGCGCTCACCGACGATGCCCTGGTGGCGCATTACCGCCGCGTGGCCGACGCCCTGCCGGTGCCGGTCTTTATCTACAACGCGCCGCCCTTTACGGGGGTCAACCTCTCGCCGCAGGTCATCGCGCGCCTGGCCGCCCACGGCAACATCGCCGGCATGAAGGACACCTCGCCGGGCACCAGCAGCCGGTACCTGGAAGTTTGCGGAGACGACTTCAGCCTGCTGGCCGGAAACGCCGGCAAGCTCTTTTCCGCACTGGTGCTGGGGGCCAGCGGCGGCGTGCTGTCCTTTGCCGATGCCTTCCCCGACCCCTGCTGCCGGCTTTACGAGGCCTTTGTGGCCGGTGACCTGGCCGAGGCGCGGCGGCTGCACTACCGCATCAGCGGGGCCAACCGCTACATCTCGGGCGCTTTCGGCGTGGCCGGCGTCAAGGCCGCCATGGAACTGGCCGGCTACCACGGCGGTCCGCCGCGGCCGCCGCTGCTGCCGCTGACCGACGAGAACCGCGCCGCCGTCCGCCGGGTGCTGGAAGACGCCGGCCTGCTGCCCTAAAGGAGTCGGCCGTGCCCGATCTGATCACCCTGGGAGAGACCATGGTGTTGTTCTACCCCCTGGCCGGGGGCACGCTGCGCCACGCACCACTTTTCGCCAAGACCGCGGCCGGCGCCGAGAGCAACGTCGCCATCGCCTTCACCCGCCTGGGCGGCAGTGCCGGCTGGATCAGCCGGGTGGGAGACGACGAGTTCGGCCGCTTCGTGGTCGCTTTCGTCCGCGGCGAGGGCGTGGACACCCGTTGCGTGCGGGTGGACCCGGACCGCCAGACGGGCTGCTTCTTCAAGCACCGCCGCCCCGACGGGCGGGTGGAAGTCGAGTACTACCGGCGGCACTCGGCGGCCAGCCGCCTGGCACCGGCGGATGTCGACGAGGCCTACTTCGAGAACGCCCGGCTGCTGCACCTCACCGGCATCACCCCGGCCCTGGGGACCGCCTGCCGGGCGGCCCTGGAGCGCGCCATGGACATCGCCGACGCCCGCGGCATGGAGATCTGCTTCGACCCCAACCTGCGGCGCAAGCTGTGGAGCCCGGAACAGGCGCGGCAGGTGATTCGCCCCCTGGCCGCCCGGGCCCACCTGGTCGTGGCCACGCGCGAGGAATGCCGGCTGCTGTGGGGCGCCCGCGATACCCGGGACGCAGCCCGGCGACTGCTGGATGCCGGGGCCCGTGCGGCGCTCATCAAACTGGGCGCAGCGGGCGCCTATTTCGAGGATTGCGGCGGCCGCTCCTTTCACACCCCGGCCCTTGAAATGCGGCACGTGCAGGACCCCGTGGGTGCCGGTGACGGTTTCGCGGCCGGATTTCTGTACGGCCGGCTGGCGGGATGGGATGCGCGCCGGGCGGTCCGCCTGGCGGTCACCGTGGGCGGCCTGGCCGTTGGGGCCGCCGGTGACACCGAAGGCTATCCGGATATGAGCACCGTGCTGGCGCTGTGGGGAGGCTCATCCGACGTTTTTCGCTGAGCGCAGCGGTGCTTTTCCCCGGTAGGTTCGGCCCCCCCCAGGGGGGCGACGTCCCCTGCCGGCCCTGCCGGGATCCGCTGATGTTGCATGCGGGCCGGGGGGTTCGATCCGACCCGCACCGGGAGATGCTCAGGCCGGCGGCCGGCCGCACCAGTGGCGGAACAGGTCGCGCAGGACGCCGTCGCCGCCGAAGGCGCCGGCCTTGGTGACGGCCGCCAGGCCGTCGAAATCGCCCCCCGCCAGTTCCCCGGCCGCCAGGCCGGCCAGCACCTCGCCGCGCAGCCGCATGCCTTCCACCCCCATCTCCCGGAAAAGCGCGTCGGCCGTGTCGCCGCCGGTGGCCAGCAGTCCGCCCGGCCGCACCGCCCGCATGACGGCCGCCGCCGTTGCGGCCAGTTGTCCGCAGAGCTCGTGCGGGGACCTTCCGTCCACGCGGTCCCCCGGCCCCGGCGGCGCCACGCGCACGGCCAGATGTCCGCCGGCCAGTGCTTCGGCGGCCCGTTGCGTGAGCCTTTCCCGCCGGCGCCGGTCCGCCAGCCGCCGGGGGGAGATGGTGATCACCCGCCAGCCCCGCTCTCGGGCCAGCACATCGATCTGGCGGTGGCTGCGGGCCGCGGCGGAACCGCAGACAACCAGGGCGGGGCCGGTCAGCCGCCCGATGGCGGGCGGCGGCGCCTTTCCGCCATCCGCCCGGCGGGCGAGGCTGGCCGCCAATCCGGCCGAACCCACGGGCAGGATGCGCCGGCCCGGGACGCGCACCAGCCGGGCAACGGTGTCCAGGTGGTGCCGTTCAGCGGCGTCGAAAACCAGATGCCGCACGCCCTGCGCCAGCAGCGCCGCGACGTGGTGCGCAAGTTTTTCCCAGGAGGATTCCAGAAGCGGCAGACCGACGTGGGCCACCGGCAGGCGGGCTTGGCGGCGGACGTTGCGCGACAGGCGCGCGTCGGTGACCGGCGTGACCGGATCGCGGGCAATCTCGGTCTGGGCCACGGGGACGCCGTTTACCCGGTGGATGTCGTCGACCGTGGTGCGGCCCATGGCCGGAAAGGCCGGGGCAATAAAGCTGGCCTCCATGTCCAGGACCGTCAGGAGTGCTTCGGTTTCGGCGCCGATGTTGCCGCGCAGGCAGGAATCGATCTTTTTGTAGACCAGGTCCGGTCGGAGAGCGGCGAGCGCCCCGCCCGCCGCCGCCAGCTTCCGCCGGGCGGCGGCCTCGTCCGCACCGCGGGTGCGGGTGTAGAGGGCCAGGCCGGCCGCTGCCCGCCGGGCGGGCACATGGTCCGTCAGGAGCACCGGGGCCCCCGGCCGGCAGAACTGCACCCCGGTGTCGGCGGCGCCGGTCAGGTCGTCGGCGATGACGGCGACGGGTGCCACCGCTCAGCAGGCCTCGCCCGGCGCCCGGGGATCGTCGTCTTCGAACTTGTGCCGGATGATGGCGCCCTTGTCGGCCGATTCCGCCAGCCGGGCATAGAGGGCCAGGTAACCGCGCCGGAACTTGGGCGCCGGGCGCCGCCAGGCGGCCAGGCGCTTTTGGATCTCGCCGTCGGGTACGTCCAGGTGCAGCCGGCGGTCGGGGATGTCGATGGTGATGCGGTCGCCGTCGCGGACCGCCGCCAGCGGCCCGCCCTCGGCGGCCTCGGGCGAGACGTGGCCCACGAAGCAGCCGTTGTTGGTGCCCGAGAAGCGGCCGTCGGTCACCAGGGCCGTCTTGAGGGCCAGGCCCTTTCCGTAGAGGTACTTCATGGCGATGTACATTTCGCGCATGCCGGGCCCCCCCTTGGGCCCCTCGTAGCGGATGACGACCACCTCGCCGGCGCGCACCTCGTCGGCGAGGATGGCCCGGTTGGCGGCCTCCTCGGAGTCGAAGCAGCGCGCCGTGCCCGTGAAGACCTGCATTTCGGGGGCGATGGCGGCCGGTTTGGTGACAGCCGTGCGGGGCGCCAGGTTGCCGCGCAGCACGGCCAGCCCGCCCCCCCGGCCCCAGGGGTCGTCTATGCTGCGGATGATGCTGCGATCGGGCGGGGCGACATCGACCAGGTTTTCGGACAGCGTGCGTCCGCTGACCGTCATGGCCCCGGCGTCCAGCAGCGGCAGCAGCTCCTTCATGACCGCCGGCACCCCGCCGGCGCGGTGGAAATCGGGCACGTTGGGCGCCGCGGCCGGGTTGATGCGGGCGATGGTGGGCGTCTCGGAACACAGGCGTTCGAACAGCGCCATGTCCACCGCCATGTCCGCCTCGTAGCCGATGGCCGGCAGGTGCAGGGCCACGTTGGTGGAGCCGCCCGTGGCCGTGCTGACCCGAATGGCGTTGTGCATGCCCTCGCGGATGATGCGCCGCGCCGTGACGCCCTGCTCCAGCAGGGCCATGACCTGCCGGCCGGAGGCCTGGGCGGCGCGCAGGCGATCCGCCCAGGTGGCCGGGATGGTGGCGCTGTGGGGCAGGCACATGCCCATGGCCTCGGCCACGCAGCACATGGTGTTGGCCGTACCGTAGAAGGAGCACGAGCCGCAGGTGGGCGCGGCGCAGTCTTCCAGGCGGCGGTAGGTGGCTGCGTCGATGCGGCCGGCGGTGAGCATGCCCAGCCCCTCGGTCAGGCTGGTGGTGTCGGCCGCACGGTTGTCGAAGCGGCAGCCGCCCTCCATGGGGCCGCCGACCACCAGGATGGCCGGGATGTCCAGTCGGGCGGCGGCCATCAGCATGGCCGGCACGATCTTGTCGCAGGAGCCCAGCAGCACCACGGCGTCCAAGCGATGGGCCTGGACCATCATCTCGATGTCGTTGGCGATCAGGTCCCGTGTGGGCAGGATGAAGTGCATGCCGTCGTGGCCCTGGGCGATGCCGTCGCAGGCCGCCATGACGCCGAATTCCACCGGGGTTCCCCCGCCCTGGACGATGCCCTGGCGCACAAATGCGGCCACCCGGCGCAGATTTTCATGTCCCGGAACCACCCGGTTCCAGCTGTTGGCGATGCCCACCAGGGGCCTTTCCAGGTCATAGTCGCTGTAGCCCATGGCCTTGTAGAGGGCGCGGTTCATGGACCACTCGGGCCGTTTCAGAATGTCCTTGCTGCGCCAGTTCATCAGCGGTTCCTCCTCCTGCTAGCGGTCAGATGTTTCGGTTCCCGTGCCCTGCATCCCGTCTTTGAGCGGCCGGGCAACGCCCTGCAGGGGCAAGGTCGTCGCGACCGTCGCCGGCGGCGATAAAGCATTGACAGGCGATCGGCCCTTTGCCATAGTATACTTAACACCAAAATGGTTTTTTATCAATTAGATAGCGTGCCTTCAGGGAGGCCGCCGTGACCGCACGCCACCGGCCTTTCGACGTGATCGTGATCGACGACGAAGGGGGCATCCGCGAGGTGCTGCGCGTGCCCCTGGAAGACGCCGGCTGCCGGGTGTGCGCCACCGCTGGCGGCAAACAGGGGCGGGTGCTGGGCCTGGACCTCAACCCGGCCGCTCCGCACGGCTTCATCGAGCGCGCGGCGGCCTGAGGCCGCACCGACCGGCCCGACCACATCCGGGACCGGGTGCCGGCCGGAGGGCGGGCGCAATCCGTTGGAGGCATCAGGACCCCCGATGATCGCTTCTCTGAAAAAAATCACCAGCGGGCTGCTGCCCAAGCTGATTCTGACCGTGGGGCTGACGCTGCTGGTGACCATTTCGGCCTGGGCCTACTTCAATATCAAGGACCAGAAGCAGCGGTCCATGCGGGAGATCGTGCGGGGCACCGACCGTCTGAGCAACACCATCCTGCTGGGCACCCACTACGCCATGATGCTCAACTCCCGCGACGACATCAACCAGATCATCCGGAACATTGCCCGACAGAAAGAAATCGAGAATATCCGCATCTACAACAAACTGGGCGAGATCAAGTTCTCCAACCGGCCGGCCGAACTGGAGCAGCGCACCAACATCAAGGCCGAAGCCTGCGATATCTGCCACCGCACCAACCCGCCGTCAACCCGCCTGGACCTGGCCCAGCGCATTCGCATTTTCCACGCCCCCGACGGGCACCGCCTGCTGGGCATCATCAGCCCCATTCGCAACGACCCCGGCTGCGCCACCGGCGAGTGCCACGTGCACCCGGCCGGCAAGAAAATCCTGGGGGCCCTGGACGTGGTGGTCTCGCTCAGGGACACCGACCGCGAGGTGCGCCAGACCGAGCGGGGCATCATTTCCCTGGCCGTGCTGATCTTCCTGATCATGTCGGCCTTCATCTTCCTGTTCTTCCTCAAGTTCGTCAACCGTCCCATCCGCCGCCTCATCGAGGGCACCGAGCGCATCGCCCGGGGCGATTACCAGAGCCGCGTGGAAATCGACCAGCACGACGAAATGGGGCAGTTGGCCTCGGCTATCAACCACATGGGGAAGCAGATCTGGGAGAGCTACAACAAGCTCGACCGCCAGCGCAACGAGTACCAGGAGCTTTTCGAGCAGGTGCCCTGCCTGATCACAGTGCAGGACCGCAGCTTCCGGCTGCTGCGCTACAACCGCCAGTTCGCGGAGCGCTTCGACCCCCAGCCCGGGGACTTCTGCTACCGGGCCTACAAGGGCCGCACCGAGAAGTGCGTGGACTGCCCGGTGGAAAAGACTTTCGAAGACGGGCTGCCGCACTCCGGCGAGGAGAGCGGCATCGACAAGGACGGCACGCTGACCCACTGGATTTTCACCACCTCGCCCCTGAAGAACGAAAATGGGGAGATCGTGGCCGCCATG
>Ga0256835_1001336_pt1 | contig 15110 bp, 15 predicted proteins | sample PIR30metaG_FD_185972 | JGI IMG/M metagenome (GOLD analysis project Ga0256835, IMG submission 185972) | Hydrothermal vent microbial communities from East Pacific Rise, Pacific Ocean - PIR-30 | ecosystem: Environmental > Aquatic > Marine > Hydrothermal vents | place: Pacific Ocean: East Pacific...
CGGTGAGCATAGTGGCCGAGCTGATCCAAGAGCGGGCGGCCCGCGGCTGATGCCCCCGCGCGGCGAGATAACGGTGGTGGTGCCGGCGGCTGGCCTGTCTACCCGCATGGGCGAGTTCAAGCCGCTGATGCACCTGGGCGGCCGGCCGGTGCTGGAGCGGGTGGTGGAGACCCTGCGCTTGGGCGGGGTGGGTGAGGTGCTGGTGGTGGGGGGACACCGGGCCGAGGAGCTGGGGCCGCTGGCCGCGCGCCACGGCGCCCGCCTGGTGCTGAACCCCGACTACCGGCAGGGGATGTTTAGCTCGGTACGCGCCGGGGTGGAGGCCCTTAGCCCCCAGTGCCGGGTCTTCCTGGTGCACCCGGTGGACATTCCCCTGGTGCGGCCCACCACCATCCGCACCCTGCTGGCGGCCTATGACCACGGGGCGGGCCAGGTGTTGCATCCCACCTTTCGCGGACAGCGAGGCCATCCGCCGGTGCTGGCCGCCGAGCTGGCCCCCCGGGTGCTGGCCTGGTCCGGCCGCCACGGTCTGGCCGGCCTGCTGGCCGACTGGGAAGACCGGGCCGTGGAGGTGCCGGTGGCCGACGAGTACATCCTGGCCGACCTGGACACGCCCGAGCATTTCCAGCGCCTCACCCAGGCCTGCCGGCGGTACGCCATCCCCACCATCGACGAGTGCTTGGCCCTGCTGGAAGACGTGATGCACGCCGGACCCGAGCTGCTGGCCCACTCGCGGGCGGTCACCCGCCTGGCCCTGCGGCTCACCGGGCGGCTCAACCGGGCCGGCTGCGATCTGGACCCGGACCTGGTGGCCGCCGCCGGCCTGCTGCACGACCTGGCCAAGGGCCAGCCGGACCACGCCACCGCCGCCGCCCGCCTGCTGGGCGGGCTGGGCTGGAGCGCGGTGGGTGCGGTGGCCGCCGAGCACATGGACCTGGCCATGGCCCCCCAGGCGCCCCTGCGAGAGGCCGAGGTGGTGCACCTGGCCGACAAGTATTTCCAAGGCGACCGGCCGACCACCATGGACCAGCGGTTCGCGGCCAAGCTGGCCAAGTACGGCTCCGACCCCGCGGCCGCCCGGGATATCCAGCGCCGCCGGGAGACCGCCCAGGCCATCAAGGAGCGCATGGAGCGCCGGCTGGGCCGCTCCCTGGACCCACTAATCAACCGCGCGGCTGAAGACCCGGCAGAGGAAGCGGAGCATGATCTACTTGCTGCGGCATGGGCAGATACAGACCGGTGACCAGTTTCGCCTGGTGGGCCAACGCGACCTGCCGCTCACCGAACTGGGCCAGCGGCAAGCGGCCTGGTGGCGCCGCGAGTTGGCTGGCGTGGCCTGGCAGGGCGTCTACAGCAGCGACCTGAGCCGCACCCGGCATTTCGCGGCCATCGTGGCCGGGGTGGAGCCGGAGCAGGTGACCGCCCTGGCCGAGCTGCGCGAGATACTGTTGGGCCAGTGGGAGGGACTCTCGCGGGCCGAGCTGGAAGAGCGCTTTCCCGCCCAATGGGAAGAGCGCGGGCGCAACATCGCCGGCTACCGGCCGGCCGGCGGCGAGAGCTTCGTGGACGTGCAAAAGCGCGCCTTGCCGGCCCTGCGGCGGATCGCCGCCGCCCACACCGGCGACGTGCTGGTCACCGCCCACGCCGGGGTGAACCGGGTGGTCCTGTGCGGCCTGCTGGACATTGACCTAAACGATCTGTTCGAGCTACAGCAGGACTACGCCTGCCTCAATCTCATCGCGACCAGCGACCATGGTCTAAAAGTAAAATCCATGAACCTGCCCTGCGGGGCGCGCTGACGCCTACCAGGCCCAGGGGTGGGATGCCGCCCGGGAGGCCGTCTTCCCCCCGGGCGGCGGTCGGCCTACTTGAAGTGGCTGAAGCAGGCCTTGGCGTGTTGCACGTAGATATCCACGATGGCCGGAATCTCGATGATGGACTTGAGCATCGGCACCGCGGTGATGCCATTCTTCTTGAGCACGCTCTTCCAGCTATCGGGCTCCGGGCCGGCCATGTCGTTGGTGGCGTGGTCGCCGGCCACGGTCATGAAGGGTAGCAGGTAGGCCTTCTTGATCTTGGCGGCCTTGAGGTAAGCCACGATGTCGTCGAGAGTGGGATAGCCCTCCACGGTACCCATGAAGGTCTTGCGGTCCTTAAGCTGCAGGAGGTAGGACAGCGCGGCATAGACCACCCCGCCCGGGTGGTGGGTGCCGTGACCCATGTAGACCACCGCCTCGTTGGCCTTGCGGCCGGCGGGCTGGGAGGCCAACAGGGCCTTGGCCACCGCCTTGAGGTCATTGGCGGTGGCGCACAGGGGCCAGCTCATCAGGGGACGGAAGCCCTGACCCATGTTGCGGAAGCCGTGCACCACGTCCTCCACGTCGTGGAACTCCGCGCCGGGGATGACGTGCAGCGACTGCACCACCACCTGGGTGTAGCCGTCGTCCATGAGCTTGGCCAAGGCTTCGGCCGGCGAGAGCCAAGTTTTGCCCTGCTTTTTGGCTACGATTCTGCGGATCAGCTTGGCGGTGTAGGCCCAGCGGATTTCCACCCCGGGGAAGGCCTTTTTAAAGGCCTGGTCGATGCGGGCAAAGGATTTCTGGGCCGCCGGGATACTGGTGCCGAAGGTTACCAAGAGGATGGCCGTTTTGTCCGGCTTTTTTTGGCCGTGTGCGCTGGCCATGGCGTTGCCCACCAGGGCCAGGCTCAGAACCAGTATAGCAACGGCCACCAAGGTGAGACGGAATCGATTGTAGTGCATGCTTTCTTCTCCTTGGCCTGCCGGCCAAAGAAAAGCCGGAGGCCTATTGGCCCCCGGGTCTGCACCCAGTTTCTTCGAACCCAGGGCGCGAACCGGACCTTCCCCAGTCCTGGTCCGCATGTTGATCTCCGTGGCAGGTCTTCTGGCTCCCGGATCAACCTAACAACCGCGCCTTCCCCACGCCTTCTGACGTCAGTGGCTTCCGCCTGTAGGCGGTGCGGCTTTCGTTCCCGGTTACAGCGGCGGGACCGCGTCGGATTCACACCGACTTCCCTATTAAGCCCAAGTGGGCGCCGACGGATATTTCACGACAATTTAGCTATAACGCCTCCTAAAGTCAATGCGTTTGCGCTTTTCAGCCGGCGGCGGAGTTTTTCCGCTCACCGTACTTATTGATATAGCCGCGCGGGGTAATCATGCGGCCTTGGTACACCTTGCTCTGGGAGTTGCCCACGATGACGATGGTCTGCATGTCCACCTCGGTCTGGTCCGCGGTGGCCAGCTCGGCCAGCTCCACCTGCTGGCCCGGGCGCTGGGCCCGCCGCACTATCCCCACCGGGGTGGCCGGGTCCCGGTGATTGGCTATGACCTGGCAGGCCCGGGCCAACTGCCAGGGGCGACCCTTGCTCCTGGGGTTGTACAGGGCGATGACAAAGTCGGCCTCGGCCGCCAGGGCCAGGCGCTTTTCGATCAGCTCCCAAGGGGTGAGGCGGTCGCTGAGGCTGACGCAGGCGAAATCGTGCGACAGGGGCGCTCCCAACAGGGCGGCGGCGGCGGCCACCGCCGGCACGCCAGGGATGACCCGCACCGGCAGCCCGCCCGGCCCCGGGTCCAGGCCGCGGGAGCGGGCCAGCTCAAAGACCACCGCGGCCATAGCGTAGATGCCCGGGTCGCCGCTGGAGACCAGGGCCACCGTCTTGCCCTGCAGGGCTAGGTCGATGGCCTGGCCGGCGCGGTCCAGCTCCCGGGTCATGGTGCTGGTGATCAACTGTTTGCCCTGCAGCAGGGGCGCGGCCAGCTCCAGGTAGGTGCGGTAGCCCAACACCACCTCGGCCCGGCCCAGGGCCTCGGCCGCCTGGCCGGTAATACCCTCGACGCTGCCCGGCCCCAGGCCGACTACGTAAAGGGCCCCCGGCTTATCAGGGCCACCGCCACCGTGGCCTCCCGGTTCTTGTGTTTGCCCACCAGCAGTTGATCGGCCTGGGCGGCCGTTAGGGCGGCTGCTTCGCATACGCTTTTGGTCCCTATGTTTTTTTCCACCGTGGCCGAGGGATGGGGCACATCCACTTGGTGCAGGCGCGCGGCGGGAAAGTAAATGATTTTCACCCGCAGGCGAGCGGCCAGCTCGCGCAGACCGGGTTCGTCTTGTTTCAGGTCCACCGTGGCCAGGCAGCCCAAGGCGTCGGCGGCCAAGCCGTGCCGGGCCAGTACCTCTTGCAGCAGGGTCTGCATCTGGTCGGCCCCGGTGCCCCGGTTGCATCCCACCCCGGCCACCAGGCAGGGCGGGCGCAGCACCAGCCACGAGGCCGGGGTGCGCGCCTGTTGCCAGTGGACCAGCACCAGCGGCCGCGGGTCATCGGCGGCCGGCGGCTCGGGCAAGGCCGGGAAAAGCTCGGCGTGCTCGGCCAGGGCCGGCAGCAGCCAATTACCGGGGTCGTATACCGGCACCGGCCGCCCCTCCACCAAGCGCCGGGAGATGGCGGCCAGGGGCGAGAGGTCCACCACCTTCAGCCCCAGGTCCCGGGCCATCACTTCCAGGCTGGGCAGGGAGCACGCGTCGGTGGCCGTGGTGATCACCGCTTGGCCGCCGAGCACCGCCGCGGCCCGCCGGGCCAGGTCGTTGGCTCCACCCAGATGGCCGGAGAGCAGGCTCACGGCAAAGCACCCGGCCGGGTCCAGCACCACCACCGCCGGGTCGCGATCCTTGGAGCGCAACAGCCCGGCCAGGGTGCGCACCACAATACCGGCGGCCGCGAATACCAGGTGGCCACGGTAGCCGGTGAAGTTGGCGGCCAGGGCCTCCTCCAGCCGGTCGAAGCCCACCTCTCCCTGCTGGGGTCGGGCCAGGCGGTGGGGCAGGAACAAGCGGGCGGCGGGCCAGGCCCGGGCCAACCGGCGTGCCGTGTGGGCCGCCGGGGCGGTGAGGGCGTAGATGGCCGGGTCCCGCCTGGTCACTTAAGCTTCCTCCGCCGCCCGGCGATGGCCGTGGCTGAAACCGCGGTCGTAGAGCCGGCTCTTGGCCCGGGGCCCGCCGCCGCCCGGTGCGGCCGTGGCCGGCCCGGGGCCGGCCAGGATCAGGGCGTGGCGGTCGATGCCGGCCCGCTCCAGGTCAGCCGGCAGGTCCCGGGCCGTGGTCCACACCAACCGCTGGCCAGGCCAGGAGACCCGATAGGCCACGCAGACCGGGGCCTCGGGGCCGTAGGCCTGCTGCAGCGCCTGGGACACCTTGTGTGCCTGCGATGCCGATAGATATACGGCCAGGCTGGCGCCGTGGGCGGCCAGGGCGGCCAGGTCCTCGCCGGCCGGCACCGGGGTGCGCCCCGCCGCCCGCGTGAGGATCAGGCTCTGGCACACCTCGGGCAAGGTGTACTCCACCCCCAGGGCGGCGGCGGCGGCAAAGGCCGCGCTCACCCCGGGGATGATGCGCCAGGGCACGCCGCGGCTATCCAAGGCGTCGAGCTGTTCGCAGATGGCCCCATACAGGCTGGGGTCGCCGGTGTGCAGGCGCACTACCTTGAGCCCCTGGCGGTGTCCCTCTACCATCGCTTCAACGATCTGCTCCAGGTCCAGGCCGGCCGAGTCCACCAGGCGGCACTGCTCCGGCGCGGCGCGCAACAGCGCCGGGTTCACCAGGGAACCGGCGTAGACGATCAGGCCGGCCGCGGCCAGGGCCTTTTGCCCGGCCACGGTTATCAGCTCCGGGTCTCCCGGGCCGGCGCCCACCACGAGCACCGGGTTGTCGGCGGCTGGGGTCATGGCGCCTCCTTGGTTGCGCTGATGAGCCATACGGGGTTTAAGGCCTTTAGGTAAAGGTCGGCGGCCAGGGGCGCCCCGCGGTTGATCTGCACCTGGACCACCTCGTGGCCCAGGCCGGCGGCGGCCAGCTTGCGGCGGGCCCGTTGCACCGTGTCCAGTTGGATGGCCGCCACCACCACCACGCCCGCGGCCGGCAGCCGCCAAAGAGCCTGGTCCAACACATCTTCCAGGGCCGGGCCGGCCCCGCCGACGAACACCCGGTCCGGCCGGGGCAGCTCCGGCAGTACGGCGGGCATCTCGCCGTGGACCACCTCCAGGTTGGCCGCGCCGTAGCGCGCCCGGTTGCGCCGTATTATCTCGGCCCGATCGGCATCGCGCTCCACCGCCACCACCGCGCCTTGCCAGAGCAGGCCGCTGGCCTCCAGACCCAGCGAGCCGCAGCCGGCTCCCAGGTCCCAAAGCAGGTGGCGCGGCCGCAGCCGCAGCTTGGCCAGGGCCACCGCCCGCACCTCGGCCTTGGTGATGAGCCCCTGGCTGTGCTCGTAGGCCTCCTCGGGCAGGCCCAGGCACAGGCTCTCCGGCCGGTGGGTCCGCTCCAGCACCACCAGGTTGAGCGCGGAGAAATTGCCGCCCACCGCCTCAGAAAGCGTGTGGGTGCTCACCCGCTCGTCAGGTGCCCCCAGGTTTTCGGCCACGTGCATGCGCCAGCCCTCCTGGCCCCGCCGCAGCAGCATGGCTGCCATGCGGCCGGGGGTGTGGGTGTGGTCGCTGTACACGGCCACCAGGTCGCAGTGGGCCACGGCGCTGAAAAGGGCGGCCGGGCCGCGGCCGTGCAGGCTGATGATGCGGGCCTCCTGCCAGGGTAGCTTGAGCCGGGCAAAGGCGGCCTGCACCGCGGTGATGTTGGGCAACACGCGCACCCGCTGGGATCCCAAGCGTTGGATCACCCGGGCGGCGATGCCGTAAAAGCCGGGATCGCCCGAGGCCAGCACGGCCACCCGGTGCGACTGGGCCGCCTGGGCCACCTGCTCCAACCATAGTTCCACCTTGCCGGTGAGGGGCAGACGTCTGCCGGGGTGATCCGAGAAGAAGTCCAGCAACCGCCGGCCGCCGGCCAGGACCTCGGCGTCGGTCATGGCCTCCAGCACCGCTGGCGACAGGTCGGCCGGAGACATGCCCAGCCCCACCACGCTCACCAGGTTCATCGCGTCTCCTCGCTTGGCGACTCGCCCTGAAACAACAGGGCGTGGTCATAGTCCATCATCACCGCCCACAGCCCGGGCCGCGGCCCGGCAAAGCGTCGCATGGCCCGTAGCATGCGCCGGCCCACCTCCGGCGCCAGGTCCAGGCGACCGGCCGCACGCAGCACCTCCAGGGCGTGGCGGGCGGTATTGGCGCCGGCCACCTCCCGGGCGAGCTCGCCCGGCGCGCCGGCCTCGACCAGCCAACCGGCCAACCGGTCCAGGTCCATGGGGGCCTGGTGGGCGTGGGTGTAGGGCAGGGCCATGGCCTGCTTCACCGCCTTGCCGAAAAAGGATACCAGGCCGATCTTACGCATGCCCAGTCGGGCCGCCTCACCCATGGCGTGGCTGAAGAAGTCGGCCATCTGGATGAAGGCCACCTCGGGCAGGTCGGGACGCAGGTCTATGGCCCGCTTCTCGCTGCGCCGCCCGGTGGTGAGCACCACCTCCCACGCCCCCGAAGATCGGGCCACCTTGAGCCCGCTGTCAATGGTGGCCATGTAGGCGGCGTGGCTGAAGGGCTTGACCAGGCCGGTGGTGCCGAGGATGGAGATGCCCCCCTTGATGCCCAGCCGGGGGTTGAGGGTGCGCTGGGCCAAGCGCTGTCCCTCGGGCGCCATGATGGTCACTTGCAAGCGCGGGTCCCGGCCGGCCGGTCCGGCCTGCCGCCAGGCCTGGCGCACCGCCTGACGGATCATGCGGCGGGGCACCGGGTTGATGGCCGGCTCGCCCACCGGCAGGTCCAGGCCGGGCCGGGTGACCACCCCCACCCCGGCGCCGCCGGCGATGACGATCTCCTCCGGTTGGTCGCCACCACGGAGGATCACCTCGGCCTGGATATGCGCCTTGTGGGTCACGTCAGGGTCGTCGCCCCCGTCCTTGATAACCGTGGCCCGGGCGCGGTGGCCCCCCAGCATCTCCACCCGCTGCACCACCACCGGCAAGATACCGCCGCCGGGCAGGGAGACCTCCACCCGGTCCGGGAGCGTACCACCGAGCAGGGCCAGGACCGCCGCCTTGGCCGCGGCCGCGGCCGCGGTGCCGGTGGAAAATCCGGTGCGCAGTTTTTTACCCGACATGAGCGGTCCACCATCCAAAGACGATTGCCACCAGGATGACGCTGGCCACCCGCACCGCCTGGCCCAGGGCCAGGAGCTTGGCCCCTTGCAGCGGGGCGTAGATGCCCATGTAGTGCGGTAGCTGGTGGCGCAGGGCGCGCACCGGCGTGGCCACCACGTTGCCGATCAGCAGGGCCAACACCACCTCCTGCCAGGCCAGGCCGCCCGAGGCCAGCAGGGCCCCGGCCGCGGCGAACCCGCTGGTGAACTCGGCCACCACCGCGAAGACCACCACGCTCATGGCCTCCACCGGCACCACCGAGATGGAGACCACCCCGGCCAGGTAGCGCCCCAGCCAGGTGAAGAACCCCGCCTGGGCCAGCAGGAAGACCACCACGTATACCGGCAGGATGATCAGCAGCAGGCGGCGCAGGCGCACCAGGAACTTGCGCCAGGTGTCGGCCCATAGATTCTTCAGGTCCTTGGCCTGGGCCGCGGGGGCCTCGGCCCGGTCGTGGGTGGGCGGCAGGATGACCCGGCTCAGCAGGATCACCACCAGGAACCGCAGCAGGGCCGCCGCCAGGGTGAGGCCGAAGTAGACCAGGGCCACCTGGCCCAACAGGGCGTAGACCACGAAAAACACGGTGGGCAGGTGCAGGAAGTAGGAGGGCAGGCTGGCGTTGAGCAGGTTGGCCAGCACCAGTTGCCGCCAGGTGAGCCGGCCCTCCTGCCAGGCGGTGGACAAAAGGGTGTTGGCGGTGACCCCCGAGGCAAAGGCGGCGGTAAAGGCCACGCCGGCCTGGTCCGGTAGGTGGGTGCGCCGGATCAGGGGGCGGGCCAGCACGCCCAGGCGACGGGTCCAGCCCAGGCTCTCGATGAGCTGACCCGCCAGCAGACCGGCGGCCACAAAGAGCACGGTGCGTACCAGCGGCCAACCCAACCGCCGCCACAGCACCTGCGGGTTTCCCACCGCGTCCAGGTTGTCGGGTCCCCACCAGGCAAAGGCACCGCCGGCCAGGGCCATCACCGCCAGCATGGCCAACAGGCCGCGGCCCAGCGGCTTGCGCCGGGAGCGGCGGCCGGGGCGGCCGGTGGCTTGGCTATGGGAGGCGGTCCGCGGCATGTCGGCGCTAATCCCCTGGCTTGGACTTGATGATCATCAGTGAGAGATATGGCATCTTGCTGCCGCGCAGGGACTCGGGGTCCGCGGCGGTGAGCTCGTCCTCCAGGCCGCAGGAGCACACGGTGTAGGCCCGGCGTCCGTTGTCCAGGGGGCCCAGGGCGTCGAGGATGGAGTCGTAGTTTTTATAGGTCTTGAGGATAACCACCGTGTCGCCGCGCCGGGCCAGGCGCGATATCTCGGCCGGGTCGTTGACGCCCGAGATCACCGACAGGGACTGGCGGTCTTCCACCAGGGGCAGGTTCAGTCGCGCGGCGGCGGCGTTGTAGGCGGTGATGCCCGGCACGGTCTCTATCTTGGTCTGCGGAGCCATCTCCAGCAGGGTTTGCACCAGGTAGCCGTAGGTGCTGTAGGTGAGAGGGTCTCCGATGGTGAGGAAGGCCACGTCCCGCCCGGCCTCCAGTTGGGCCAGCACCGCGCGGGCATTGGCGCGCCAGGCCCGCTGTTTTACCTCCGCGTCCTTGGTCATGGGAAAATCGAGGGTCCGTACCTGCATCGTCGGGCTGAGGTGCTCCTTGATGATATTGAAGGCCAGGCTGTAGTCGTTTTTGGGCGAGCTGGCCGCAAATACCAGGTCGACCGATTTTAGCACCTCCAGGGCGCGCAGGGTGACCAGCTTGGGATCGCCGGGGCCCACGCCCAGGCCGTAGAGGGTGCCGGTGTTTTGCTCAGTCATGTTTTTTACCTCCGGCGCACAGTTCGGCCAAGGCGTTGATCACGCTGGCGGCCACGGCGGAGCCTCCTTTGCGCCCCAGGGCGGTGATGTAAGGGCAGTCGGTTTGGGCCAGGGCCGCCTTGGATTCGGCCGCGTTGACAAAGCCCACCGGCAGGCCCACCACCAGGGCGGGCCGCGCCCGGCCGGCGGTGATGTGCTCCACCAGCCGGAACAAGGCGGTGGGGGCGTTGCCCACCACGTAGATGTTGCCGTCGAGACTCTCCCGGACCGCGTCCACCGCGGCGTAGGCCCGGGTGGTGCGGTCCTGGGTCGCGGCCGCGGCCACCGCCGGGTCGCCCATGAGGCACCGCACCTCCACGCCATAGGGCCGCAAACGCCGGGCGGGCATGCCGGCGGCGGCCATGTTGGTGTCGGTGAAGATAGTGCATCCGCCGGCGATGGCCCGCACCCCACCGGCCATGGCCCGGGGATGCATGCGCACGCTGGTGATGTAGTCAAAGTCCGCCGTGGTGTGGATCATGCGGCGGATGACGCTCCAGGCGTCGGACGGCCAGTCGTGGGGCGGGGCTTCGGCGTCGATGATCTCAAAGCTGAGGCGTTCAATATCGCCCGGCGCTAGGTTCCAATCAGTCATGCTTGCGGTCCTCGGCTCTGTAAAAAGTTCACCAGGCTGGGGGCCAGCTCCGGGTTGCTACCAAAGTGCAGGTGCAGGTAGCTGGCCAGGATGTTGCGGAGGCCATAGGCCCGGGTGTGGGGGGACTCTCCCCGCCGGCTCCAAACCTGGTACCGGCGGTCGTCCAGGCCGGGGTCGGCCTGGTGGACTTCGGAATAGTGAAACTCGTGGCCCCGGGCCTTGGTGCCGGCCGGACCCAGGAGTCCGGGCCGGCGGGTCTGTATCTCGCGGTAGCCCAGAGCGCGCAGCTTGGGCAGCATGCGGGACTTGAGGGGCAGGGCTCCCACCATGGGCCGCCGCCTGCCGGCCAGGTCTTCCAGTTCCTGGCCCAGGTACATCATGCCGCCGCACTCGGCGTAGATGGGCAGCCCGCCGCTGGCCAGGGCGGCCAGTTCAGCGCGCATGGATTGGTTGTCCGCCAGGGCCTCGGCGTAAAGCTCGGGATAGCCGCCGCCGAGATATATCCCGTGCAGACCGGTGGGCGGGGCCGGGTCGTCCAGGGGCGAGAAGAAGACCAGCTCGGCCCCGGCCCGGCGCAGGCGGCGCAGGTTTTCCTCGTAGTAGAAGCAAAAGGCGCGGTCGCGGGCCACCCCCAGCCGAACGGTCGCCGCCGCGGGGGCGGCCTCGGGCTGGCGGACGCCGGCCGGCGCCACCTCCGGCAGGCTTTCCCACAAGCGGTCCAGGTCCAGGGACTCCTCCACCCAGAGGGCCAGCCGATCCAGGGCCGCCTGGTCCACGCCGCCGTCTTCGGCGGTCACCAGGCCCAGGTGCCTCTCGGCCATGGCCAACTCGGGCCGCCGGGGAAGCCCGCCCCAAAAGGGCAGGGCCGGCACCAGGGTCATGGCTTCGGCCAGCAGGGCGGCGTGGTTGGGACTGCCCACCCGGTTGGCCACCAGCCCGGCCCAGGTGAGCCCCGGGTCAAAGGCCGCGAAGCCCCCGGCCAGGGCGGCCAGGCTGCGGGCCATGGCGCGGGCGTCCACGGCCAGCAGGACCGGCAGGCCCAACAGCTTGGCCATCTCGGCGGTGGAACCAATATTGGCCGTGGGGTCAAAGCCGTCGTAGAGCCCCATCACGCCCTCCACCACGGCCAGGTGGGCCTGGCGCGAAGCGCGGGCGAAGATGCGCCGGTTCTCGGCCGGCGACAGCATCCAACCGTCGAGGTTGTGCGACGGCCGCCCGGTGGCCAGGGCGTGGTGGCCGGGGTCGATGAAGTCCGGTCCCACCTTGAAGCCCTGCACTTGCAGGCCGCGGCGGACAAAGGCCGCCATCAGGGCCAGGCTCAGCGTGGTCTTGCCTGATCCGCTCTGGGTGCCGGCTACCACCAGTCCCTTCATGGCCGCGCCTTTCCAGGGGACGCCGCCGGCAGGTGGGGGTAAAGCAGGCCCTGGATAACGGCGATGCCTTGCAGCAGTCGTAAGGTGGGGCGGGAGACCAGTTGCTCGTCGATGATGTACACCCGCCCCCGGCGCACCGCCTTCAGGGCTGCGAACCCCGGCTCGTTGATGATCTGGTCCCGGGTCACCCGGTTCATGGGACCCCGCTGGGCCAGGTACACGTCCATGGTGTTGGCCAGGGCCAGGATGTGCTCCTTGCCATAGGCCGCGATGTTGGTGGAGCGCACCGGTACCGCGTCGGCCGCGGCGTTGATCCCGCCGGCCGCCTGCAGGGCGAAGATGGCCAGGGAGCTGGGGGCAAAGGTCTTCATGCGGCGATGGATGCTTTCAAAAAAGACCCGCAGCCGCCGGTGGGGTGGTATCGCGGCCACCCGGGCCTTGATCCGGGCCAGGCCGCTGGTGAAGCGCTTGACCATGGCCTCGGCCTGGCGCTGCCGGCCGGTGATCGCTCCCAGCTTGCGCCAGTAGTCCAGCATGGCTTTCACGCTGCGCGGCTGCAGGGAGATCACGGTTATGCCGGCCCGCTGCAGGCTGGCCACCAGGTTGCGGTGCCCCCGCATGATCATGGGCCGCACCAGGACCAGGTCCGGCCGGGCGGCCAGGAAGCGCTCGGGGTCGTCGCGGTAGCTGAAGACCGGTTTGCGGCCAGCGGCCGGGGGGTAGCTCTCGTGGGGCGATACCCCGATGATCTCACGGTCCAGGCCCAGGGAAAAGAGGTTCTCAGTGTGCGCGCCGTAAAGGGAAATGACGCGCCTAAACGGGGTGGTGACCACGATTTTCTGGCCGGAGTCGTCGGTAAAGGTGACCACTGCCGCGGCCGGCCGCGCCAGGGGCAGCAAGAGAAACGCCAGGACCACCAAGCGGATCAGGATCATTTTTCGCCCTCCGGTTTTTGCAGGGTCACCACCCGGCAGCCGGCGTAGTCGTCCCAAGCCACCCGGGCCCGCACGCCGTACACCTCCCATATGCTCTGTTGGTTGAGCACCTGGTCGGTCGGCCCGGCCGCGTGGGCCCGGCCCTGCTTGATTAGCACCAGCCGGTCGCAGAAGGCCGCGGCCAGGCCGATGTCGTGCATCACCGCCACCACGGTGCGCCCCTCCTGGTTCACCCGGCGCTCCAGGCCCCGCAGCACTGACAGCGAGTGGTTCACGTCCAGGCTGGCGGTGGGCTCGTCCAAGAGGATCACCTCGGTATCCTGGGCCAGGGTGCGGGCCAGGGCCACCCGTTGCTTCTCGCCTCCGGACAGCTCGGTCACCTGCTGGTCGGCCAGGTGGGTGATGGCCATCTCCCGCATGGCCCGGTCCACCGCCGCCAGGTCCTCGGCCTGGGGCGAGGCGAAGCGGGGTATGTGGGGGTGCCGTCCCATGGACACGATCTCGCGCACCGTGAAGGGAAAGTGCATGGAGTAGTCCTGGGGGGCCAGGGCCAGGCGGGCGGCCAGGCCCGCCGGCGGAATCTCGACCACCTCCCGCCCCTGGAAAAAGACCTGGCCGGCGGCGGCCTTGAGGTTGGCGGTCATGAGGTCCAGGAGAGTCGATTTGCCCGAGCCGTTGGGACCCAGCACGCCGTGGAAATGGCCGCCCTCCAGGGTGAGGTTGAAATCGCGCAAGACCGGCAACTCGCCGTAGGAGAAACACAGGTCGCGTATCTTAAATACCGGCTCAGCCACCTTGCACCGCCAGTTGCTTGCGCCTGAACAGGTAGCAGAAGAACGGTCCGCCGATGAGCGCCGTGAGCACCCCGATGGGCACCTCGTGGGGCAGCAGGGCCCGGGTGATGGTGTCGGCCGCCAGCAGCAGGCCGGCGCCGGCCAGGGCCGAGGCCGGCAGGAGCACCCGGTGGTCCGGTCCGGCCCAAAAGCGCACCAGGTGGGGTACCAAGAGGCCCACGAACCCGATGATGCCCGAAACCGAGACGCAGGCCGCGGTCACCAGGGAGGCGGTCACCAGCAGGGTGAGGCGCACCCGCCGCGTCTGGACCCCCAGGGAGGCGGCCGCCCGGTCGCCCAGGCTCATGATGTTCAGGTCGCGGGCGTGGTACAGGCAGACCACCAGCCCCACCACGGTGAGGGAGGCGGTGACGGCGGCCTCCAGCCAGGTGCGGGCCACGAAGCTGCCCATGAGCCAGAAGATAATCACCGACACCTGCTCGTCGGCCAGGTACTTGATGAAGCTGATGCCGGCCGAGAGAATGGCGGCCACGATCACCCCTGACAGGATCAGGCTGTAGGGGGATACTTGGCCCTTTACCGACGAAAGGCGCAGCACCACCAGCAGGCTGCCCACCGCCCCCAAAAAGGCCAGCAGGCACAAAGTGTAGGGCCCCAGGAAACTAAGGCCAAAGAGCAGGGACACCGCCGCGCCAAAGGCCGCACCCGAAGAGACCCCCAGGGTGAAGGGGTCGGCCAGGGGGTTGAGCAAGAGCCCCTGGAACACCACCCCGGACATGGCCAAGGCGGCGCCCACCACCGCCGAGGTGATTATGCGCGGCAGGCGCACGTCCCACACCACGTGGGTGAGTACCGCATCCAGGCCGCGGGACAGCTCCGGCCAGCCCAACACCTTGGCCCCCAGGATGCGCACCACCTGGACCGGGGTGACCGTGATGTAGCCCATGCCGGTGGCCAGCACCACCAGGCAGATCACCGTCAACCCCAGGGCCAGAAGCAATCCCCGGTGGGTTAGATGGTGCTGTTTTGGCTTGGCAGCGGGCATGGTCCCCCCGGTCGCCGGTGAGGCGGCGCGAATAAAAAACCCCGGAAGCTCCACGGCTTCCGAGGTCTGCACCCAGTTTCTTGGACCCCTGGTGGCGCACGGGTCTTTCCCCGGACCCTGGCTACGCCTGATCCTGTCGGCAGGTCTTCTGGCTCCCGGGTCTTCCTACCATCCGCGCCTTCCCACCCCGTTTATCTACGAGGCAGTGGCAACTTGCGGACTTCGTCTCCGGTTACAGCGGCGGGACCGCGACGGCTTTTAACCGTCTTCCCTATTAAGCCCATGGCACCGACAGGTACAATTTTGCCGGAATTATACAAGCAGACGCCCCAAATGGCCAGGCAAACTTGGGAGCTACTATCGACTCGTTGTGCGGCAAAGAGAATAATGATGCGGTGCGGCCCCGCTGTAACACCCGGGAGGGGCCCATGATCCTT
>Ga0256835_1001337_pt1 | contig 15088 bp, 14 predicted proteins | sample PIR30metaG_FD_185972 | JGI IMG/M metagenome (GOLD analysis project Ga0256835, IMG submission 185972) | Hydrothermal vent microbial communities from East Pacific Rise, Pacific Ocean - PIR-30 | ecosystem: Environmental > Aquatic > Marine > Hydrothermal vents | place: Pacific Ocean: East Pacific...
AATCCCCGGGCTTGTCAATAACCGGCCCGGAAGTGCTCTTGATCTCTACGCCCAACTCATTGGCAATGATGTGGGCCAGAGAGGTCTTGCCAAGCCCAGGGCTTCCATGCAGCAACACGTGATCCAGGGCCTCGGTTCGGCCTCTTGCCGCCTCAATAAAGACCCTCAGATTCCTTTTGAGTTCTTCTTGGCCTATGTATTCCTCAAGACAGCGGGGCCTGAGGTTCACCTCCAAAGGGGTGTCTTCCATCTTGGGTTTTGGGTCTATTATCCTCTCTGCCATTGCTTTCAGCCCGCCTTACGCCCTTATCATACCAGCGCCTTTAAGGCCTCTTTTATTAGTTCTTCCAAAGAGCCTGGGCCCTTTTGGCGAGTTGCTTGTTCTACGGCCCGCCTTGCAGATTTCAGGGGATAGCCAAGATTTGTAAGCGCTGAGATGGCATCTGAAATCAAAGGATCTTCAGGTAAGGCTGCGGAGACTATTCTCAGTTCACCACTAAACTTTTGTGCCTTATCCTTTAACTCCACCACGATCCTTTCTGCGGTCTTTTTGCCCACCCCAGGTATGGCCCGCAGCCTCATGGAGTCCCCTGAGGCAATGGCCTCCAGTAATTCCTCAGGGCCAATGCCAGAAAGGATGTTGACAGCCAGTTTCGGCCCAATGCCAGAGACAGAGATGAGCATCAGGAAAAGCTCCTTTTCCAAAGTAGAACGGAACCCAAATAGCTGAATCGCGTCTTCCCGTACGTAGGTGTAAATATGGAGGCTTATTTCTTGTTCTTGGTCAGGCAGGGCGTAAAAGGTGGAAAGGGGAACCAATACCTCGTATCCAATGCCGCCGGTTTCAATAATCACTGACTGAGTGGATTTCTTAAGAATCTGGCCTCTCAGGTGTGCGATCATCTCCTAGATCCTTGTTCATATCTCTGCCAGTTCAGGTGGCACACGGCTGCGGCCAATGCATCAGAAGAATCCCATCCAAGATCTTTTTCCAATGACAATATTACTTTCACCATGGAGCGGACCTGATCCTTTGAAGCCCTTCCATATCCCACCACTGCCTTTTTTATCTCCAAGGCAGAATATTCGTATATCTTGACCCCACAGTGCACCGCTGCAATAAGCACCGCTCCTCTGGCATGACCCAGCTTGAGGCTGCTTTTGACGTTTTTGGCATAAAAGATATCCTCTATGGCCAGCTCTTCCGGACGGTAGCGGTTCATTATATCCACCATGGAGCTGAAAATCTTATGAATGCGGCTGTAAAAGGGAGTATGCTTGGGGGAGGTGATATGGCCCCAACCCAGACAGGCAAGGCCCCCGTCGACCTTTTCCACTACGCCATAACCGGTTATATGGGAGCCGGGATCTACCCCCAGCACTATCATCAGCTCATGGCCTCCATCACATCTTCTGGGATATCAAAGTTTGCGTAAACATGGCTTACGTCATCGTTATCCTCCAAGGCCTGCATAAGGCTCAACATTTGCTGGGCCTTTTTGCCATCCAGCTTTACCGTGTTCTTGGGTATCATGCTGATTTCAGCCACATTGTAAGGGATTCCCTTTCCCTCGATAGCCTTTTTGACCGCCTCAAAATCACCCGGTTCAGTCAAAACTTCGAACTGGCCTTCGTCCTCCTTTACATCCTCGGCCCCAGCCTCAAGGGCAATGTCCAGCAGTGTTTCCTCGTCCACCTTGTCCTTATCTATCACGATGAGGCCCTTTTTCTCAAAGATCCATGATACACACCCTGGCTCACCCAGGCTGCCTCCGTGGCGTTCGAAAAGGTGCTTTATTTCTGCCACTGTCCTGTTTCGATTGTCAGTAAGGCAGTCGACCATTACGGCAACCCCGCCCGGGCCGTAACCTTCATAATTGGCCTCTTCATAAGAAGTGCCTGCCAGTTCTCCCGTGCCCTTCTTGATTGCCCGTTCGATGTTCTCTTTTGGCATGTTTTCGGCCTTGGCAGCCGCAATTGCAGCGCGAAGCCTAGGATTTGCAGAAGGGTCACCGCCCCCCATCCTTGCCGCCACAGTGATCTCCCTGATCAACTTGGTAAAGATCTTGCCGCGTTTTGCATCCACAGCGGCCTTTTTGTGCTTTATGGAACTCCACTTTGAGTGACCAGACATATTCCCAGCCCTCCCTCAGTTTTTATGTTGCCTTTTTTGAGATTCCCACAAGGTATATTTCACGGCTTCCCTTCCTTACCGCCTTAGGCCTGAATGCCTTTACCTCCTTGTAACGGCTCTTCAACAAAGCCCTGAGCTGTCCTGTATCGCTTGATTCAAACACCTTGCAAACAAATTTTCCCCCAGCCTTTAGGAGGTGGTCCGCTACCTCCATTGCCCTTTGGGCAAGCGTCATGGACCGGGCCGCGTCCACATCCCTTGCCCCAGAAGTCTGGGGGGCCAGATCACTTATCACGAGATCCACCTTGCCGATTTTTGCCAATAACCCGCCAAGGTCCAGATCAAATATATCAGCCTCCAGAAAAGTGAATCTATCAGATATATGGCCCTTTGGGCCTTTGATATCTATGCCGGTGACCCTGCCTTTTGGACCGACCTTTCTGGATGCATATTGAGACCAGGAGCCAGGGCTGCAACCCAAGTCCAAGACTCGAGTGCCGGGCTGAAAGAGTCTGAATTTCTTATCAAGCTCTTCCAGTTTGTAAACGGACCTTGCAAACCACGCTTCCTCTTTTGCACGGCGAGTATAATGGTCAGCCCATTTGGTCTTTTTCATACCTGAAAAGGAATAGCACAGACCCACTAAGTTTTCAATCTTTGGGAGGATGGGGAGTGGAGGAAAATTCGGCAAAGAATAAGGGGTTAAAGGCCACAGGTCTTCCTTACTTCTTCGCTTGAGATGAGCTCCTCGACCGGACCATGATAGCAGATCCTGCCATCATCAATGATATAGCCATAATCGCTGAGCTTGAGCGTAAATTTCACGTTTTGCTCGGCAAGGAGCACGGTAAGGCCCGATGTCTTAAGGGTCTGGATGGTGTCCCTGAACATCTTTACAAGGTTAGGGGCAAGACCTTCGGTAGGCTCATCCAGAAGTAAAAAGTCAGGGTTCCCCATGAGTGCCCTTCCAATGGCAAGCATCTTTTGCTGACCCCCGCTCAACAGTCCCCCTCTCCTGTTGGCAAAGTCCTTTAGAGGGGGAAATAGACCATAAACGGCCTCCAAGTTCCAGCGGTCCTGTTCACCTCTCTTGATGGCCGCTATCTCCAGGTTGTCCTTCACCGTGAGGTCGGCAAATATCCTTCTGTCATCCGGCACATAGCCCAGCCCCTTTCTTGCAAGTAGAAAGGGAGGCAGACCTGTAACGTCCTCATGCTTAAAGAGTATCTTACCAGCCTTCGGGGGCACAAGGCCCATAATGCTCTTGAGGGTGGTGGTCTTCCCCGCCCCGTTTCTTCCCAACAGGCACACCACCAGGCCTTGGTCCACTTTTAAGGAGACGCCAAAGAGTATATGGCTGAGGCCATAGAAGGTATGGATATTCTTCACTTCAAGCATCTTCGGCCCCCAAGTATGCCTCCTGGACCTCTTTGTTCTTCCGCACCTCTTCAGGGGAAGACTGAATCAGGGTCCTGCCATGGTGCATTACCATGATGCTATGGGCCACATTGAATACGATGTCCATATCGTGCTCGCAAAAAAGAATGGTGAGCCCCTCTTTTTGGGAAAGGTCCTTCACAAGACCCATGGTCCTTTTCGTTTCATCAGGGGACATGCCAGCGGTGGGTTCGTCCAGCACCAAGAGCCTAGGGCTCCCGCCCAGGGCTATGGCGATTTCAAGGATTCTCAGATCTCCATGAGAGAGGGAGCCCGCAATAACTTGGGCCTTGTCCAATAGGCCAACGCGGTCAAGGATTTTTTCGGTTTCATCAATAAGCAACTGGTCTGCAGGCTTGAAAAGCACTCCGCTCTTTTGGTGCTGCGAAAGCACAGAGACCTGAACATTTTTGAACACAGTGAGCCTGGGGAAAATATTGGCAATCTGAAATGACCGGGCAACCCCTCGTCTGCAGACCTTATGGGGAGGCAGAGCAGTGATATCTTGTCCATCAAATATGATCCGCCCCTTGTCAGGGCTGAGTTGGCCGCAGATCAAGTTGAAAAGGGTGGTTTTTCCCGCTCCATTCGGCCCAATCACGGCAACGATCCGGCCCTTTTCCACCTGTAGGGTGGCTCCATTTACGGCCTTAAAGTCACCAAAGGATTTGTGCACATCCTGGACCGCCAACATCATCGGCTCCCCACAGACGCGCCTGCCTTATCATTCCCATTTTGTCGGCTTCGAGGCTTTCCAAGCCGTTCAAGGAAAAATCCCATGACTCCCTCAGGGAGAAAAAAGATCAGCAATATAAGGATAATGCCCAAGACCAGGGTCCAGTACTCAGTATAAGTTCCCACAAATGTCCTCAGTGATACCATGATAGCCGCTCCCAGGATGGGGCCCGCAAAGGTAAACCAGCCTCCCAAAAGGCACATGATGAAGACCTCAAGGGACAAGACCCAGAAGAGCAAGTCTGGGAAGACCGATTGTTCAATCACCACGAAAAGGGCACCAGCCACGCCTGCAAAAAAAGTTGCAATGACCACAGCAGCCAACTGGTGGCGCCTGACATTTATGCCGATTGCTTCACATCGCTCCGGGTTGTCACGCAAGGCCTGAAGCGTGGTGCCAAACGGGGACCTCAAAATGGCATAAAGGATCCACAGGCTTGCTAGCAGTACGATAAAGGTGAAATAATATGCGTTTCTGGTGGAAGAAATCAAGTCGGGGATGGTCACACCGTGAAGGCCATCATCACCGCCCGTGAGGCTATACCACCTGAAGGCAATGGCCCAGATTAAGGAGCCCAGAGAGATTTGAAGCATTCCATAGTAGAGTTTGCTAAGCCTGACACAAAACCACCCAATCAGAAATCCGGTGACTGTGGAGGCAATGGGAGCCAGGATGAAGGCCGCCCAAAACGGCATCCCCGCCTTGAGTATCAATAGTGCTGTGACATAGGCCCCAACCCCATAGAACACCCCATGGTGAAACTGGTATAGGCCGCCATGGCCCACCACGAGATTGAGGCTCATTGCCAGCAGGGCTGTGACAAAGATGGTGGCAGTGATATAAATGTAAAACCTCGGTAGCACCAAAGGGATCAAGCTGAGGAGTGCTATCAAGATTAAGGTTATCTTGAACTCAATTTTTTTCATTGCGTATTATAAAGCCTTGAGTTCTGCTTGTTACCATACGGATTTTAATAGCCCTGTGGGCCTTATGATCAAGATTATCACCACCGCCAGATAGGGGAATACGATTGCGAACTGTGGCCAAAAAAGCACCCCAAATGACTGGGTGATGCCGAAGATAAGGGAGCCTACCATGGCCCCTGCCATGTTGCCCAACCCCCCTATGGTTACGATAAGGAATGCCTCTATGACGATATCGTGATCCATTCCCAGGGTGATGCTGATGGTAGGGGCAACCAGGGCTCCGCCCAAACCGGCAAGATAGCAGCCGAGCACGAATGCAAATGCGAAGACCCAACTCACATTTATCCCTACGGCCCCGACCATTTCCCGGTCCACTGCGGCGGCCCTGGCAATCTTGCCCATCTTGGTCTTGTTAGTAAAGAGCCATAGGGCCACTGCCACCAAGGGGCCTACGACCAAAAGGAAGAGGTTGTAGCGTGGAAAAGAACTGCCAAACAGGTTTACAGAGCCACGGAGGAACTCTGGTGCCATGACGGATCTATAGTCCGCACCCCAAATCATCTTCACCAAGTCATCAAGGATGAGCATGAGGGCAAAGGTAAAGAGAAGAAGCATGAGGTGCTCTCTCTCATAAAGCCTGCAAAAAAGCGCCCTTTCAGCAATCAAACTCACCAAGGCAACTACCAGGGGGGCCAACAAGAGGGCAGCCAAAAACCCCATTGTGCCGCCCCCAAAGAGCTTATTGAAGGTATATGCACAGAATGCCCCTATCATATAAAGAGATCCGTGGGCGATATTAGGCACCCTGAGGATTCCCAGCACAAAGCTGAGTCCAGAGGTCACGATAAACAGGATCATGGCCCTGCTCAGCCCAACGAAAAAATGGCTCCCAACCGCCGCAAGCGTTATGCCTTGTGCTCCATCCATAGCTTTGTCAAGTTAAAAAGAAAAACAAAGGCCACCCCCGCCACAAAGACTTTGATTGGAAAGGCGCGGGGCGGCCTGTCGACCTTATTTGCCTTTTCTCGCCTGCATGATCTCTTCGCAAGTGGGCATGACCTCGTCTCCCTTGAGGGTCACGATATCAGAGGAGATCACAAAACCATATTCGGGGGATTTCCTGGTAATCCCAAAGAACATGGGAAGCACTGCCTGATGATCGCAGGCCCGCATCTCTATTACACCCACTGGGCTGCTGATCTTGAGCCCTTCCATGGCATCAATGAATTTTTCCTTGTCCAGGCTGCCCGCCTTTTCAAAGGCCTTTGCAATGAACTTAGCTGTGATATAGCCGTGGAAGGCTGGAAAGCCTGGCGGGTTGCCGTATGCTGCCCTAAATGCCTTAACAAAGGCCCTGTTTTCCGGTGTGTCAGGGTAATAGAAATGGTAGTCCATGGTGCCCATAACCCCTTCGGGTGCCTCGGCCCCCAGAGGCTTTAACACAGCGTGATCTGTAGCAGTGTGGATATAAATAGCCACCTTCTTTGCCATACCGGTTGCCTTGATGGCCTTCATGATATTGGTCATGCTCCGCCCCCCGGTACAGAAGATCACGGCATCGGGCTTGGCAGCCAAGATGGAAGTGATGTAAGGGATAAGATCGGGCTCCCCTGGCTTCCACCAGGACTTGCCTATGAGTTTCACCTCGGGCTTCAGCTTCTTGAGATTACGCCAGGCGGCCTTTGCAAGGGCGTGGCCGTATTCATAGTCATCTCCTGCGATCCAATATTTGATGTAAGGCCTCTTGGATAGCGCAACCCCTCCCGCCTTTCCGGCCATGGCCGTATTTTCCCCCGTGGAAAATACATAGCGGTGCCCCTTCTCACCCGTTATCCTTTCACTCTTGGCTATCCATACTATGAGGGGGACCTTTTCTTTCTTGGCAACGGCCTCTGAGACGGCAAGGCCAGCGCCGCTATTTATTATCCCGGCCAAGACGTCCACATCCTCCCTCATGACGAGCTGCTTTGCCATGCTAAGGGCCAAATCCACTTTAAACTTGGTATCCCTGGTAGTAAAAGTAATCTTTTTACCCAAGACCCCCTTCTTGTTGATCTCCTTCAAGGCCAGCTTGAACCCATTGAGGGCATCCTTTGAATAGACCGCAGGGGGGCCGCTATAGCAATCAATGATTCCTACTTTAATGTCCCTGGCATAAGTCAAGCCGGGTTGAAACAGCAATGCCCCAAGAAAAATAGCCAAAAGGCCAGCCACCATGACTAGACTCGCCCCAGTGGTCACGGATCTTCTGGTCAGCATGATTTCCCCTCCCTGTTTAAAAGTTGATGGTTGTGTTTCATGCCTCCAAGGATAGGCAGGCGAGTGGATAGCACGGGGACAATATACTCAACTGGAAGCCTGGCTGTCAACTTGAGGAAACCGTGGACTTTGGGGGAGAGGGGGAAAACATTAATCTAAAATCAAACACCTCCTGTTCAATAAAATGCACGTTTTTGTGTGATATCAGGAAACTGTAGGGCATTATACATATAACTACATGAAATTTCAAAGAAAAAACAGGGGGCTCCTTTTGGAATAGCTCTTGCTACTTAAGATGGCAAAAGCGCAGGGGAGTTAAACAAGGGGGTGAACAAGATGGCAAGGAAGATGTTGTTAGCTTTGTTGGTTACTACAGCCTGTGCCATGGTTTCATCTGCGGGGGCAGCGGACCTTGGGGGAATCCAGTATGCCTCTTGTGCGCATTCCATTTTTCAAGGATTCCTCGTCACCAACGCCCCCTTGTCCCCCTGGTGCCAAAACATGGGGATGGATGGCGTGTGTTCATCCTGGAAGGTAACTTGTCCTTGTGAGATCAATGGCTCTTCATGGATCAATAATGAGAATAAGCTCTTTGGGATCGACTCAGGCGCGGAGGGAAGGCGAGGCTATGCCGTTGGCATCAAATTGACATTGAGGCGAGGTTCTAACTCAGGGCCTGCCTCTTCTTTTTTCTCCTTTTTGAAAAAGGCTTTAATGCTAAACTCATGCAGGACAGCCATATCTTTATTTGTTGAAACTCCAGATTCACAGTGAAGAAAACATCCTAAGCCCCTTCCTGCCTTTATAGGCAGGTTCACCTTCCCATCCTCTTTTCCCTCCCAAAGCGGGGCCTCTTTTGAGGCCCCGCTTTTCTTTTGTGGGCGGGGGAATTCCTTTTCAATTGTTGAAACTAGGTTTAAAATAGTCATAAAAGGATCTTTCACGGAGGCAACTGTAATAGAAATGGAAACTGTAATAATAGAAGGCGTAGAGCTTCACCTATCCCAGGCTGATGAGGTCCCCATGGCCTGGGTTGGTCAGCCAGAACTGATTTCTCAAGTGCTGGCAGCCTGGCTAATTGTGGGAGATGAAGATGTTCCTCTGAATCCACGCTTGGTTGGGAAACCCGGAGTCGGGAAAACCACACTGGCCTACCATGCTGGCAAAGCGCTTGGCAAACCAGTATACCTCTTTCAGGCCACCATGGACACCCGGCCAGAAGACCTGATAGTCACCCCGGTGATCTCAGATAATGGAAAGATCAAGTACATGGCAAGCTCAATTGTCTCTGCCATGATCAAGGGCGGGGTGGCTGTCATTGACGAGGGAAACAGGATGAGTGAGAAGAGTTGGGCATCCCTGGCCCCCCTTCTTGACAACCGGCGATATGTGGAGTCAGTTGTCGCAGGTATTAAGATAAAGGCGCATCCTGAATTTCGATTGTGTACCACTATGAATGATGATGCAAGCACTTTTGAGCTGCCTGAATATATCCATTCCAGGCTGCAGCCTCAAATATTTATAGACTTCCCCGAAAGGGATGAAGAGCTGATGATCTTGGAAAAGAACCTCCCCTTTGCAGACCATGAGATCTTGGAATACGTGGTGGAATTCCTCCAAACCGCCCATGAAGCAGATGAGCCGTATTCGGCACGTGACGGAATCAATATTGCCCGCTATGCACTCAAGAGGCTGAAGATAATGAAAAAGGAACAAGTGCGTGACCGTTCGATTGTGGGGCTCTTAAAAGAGGCCGCCTCCATGATCCTGGATCCCCATGCAGTGGAGTATTTTAATGCAATTCTAGATGACACTGAGTTCAATGCCTGAATTTAGCTGGAAAAACGTCCTGTTTGTCCCCATCCTGCATGGCCGCATGGAGTTTGCCGCTGAGGTGAGGCGGCAATTTCACCAACACCGGCCTGACTGTGTGGCCGTTGAGTATCCCTACACCCTGAGGGAGCAGATATTCCAAGGGATAAGGAGGCTCCCCTTTCTTTCTGTGGCCTATTACGAGGAAGACGGCGAGTTCATTTATCTGCTCATAGAGCCGACCGACGGCCAGGTGGAGGCGGTGAGGCTGGCACTGGAGCATGGGATTCCAGTCCATTTTGTGGACCGTCACGCCAAGGAGTATCCTGTAGATCTTACGCCGTTTCCTGACCCTTACTCTATCACCAGGATTGGATATGAGGCTTACTGCCAGGCCTTCCTGGCCATGGCCTCTCGCGGACGCTCTCCCTCCAATGAGGATGTCCTCCGGGAAAAGGCCATGGCCTTTAATCTCCAAAGGCTTAGCAAACAGTATGAGCGGGTGCTTTTCGTAGGAGGCCTCTATCATGTGCCAGGCGTAATGGAGATGCTGGATAGCCCCCAGGCAAGGGTGATCGGCCCCACAAAGGCCAGGGGAGCAGGTGTCGCCCACCTGCACGAAGACTCAAGCCGAGAGCTCATGACTGAGATGCCCTTTTTGTGTGCCCAATATGAAGAGGCAAGAGCCGATGGTGACCTTGGGGGGCTTGATAGGCTTTACATCCAAAACCAGTTGATAAAGGAAGCGCGGAAGGAACATAAAAAAAAGAACAGGGAAGAGCTGAGCCCTTGGCAATTAAGGGTGCTGCACCGATTCGCCAGGAATTACGCCTTGATCACAGGGAAGCTGGTCCCCAATTTCTATCAGCTTATTGTGGCGGCCAGGGGGGCGGCAGACGACAACTTTGCCTATGAAGTGTGGCTCAAGGGAAGTGAGTATCCGTGGCAAACAGAGAATCCTGGTCTTTCAGTTCTCAGGCTGAGTGGAGAGGACCTCTTTCTTGATCAGAAGCGGATCCGCTTTCACCGCCGCATCAAGACATTCCGGAGGCGCCTGATTTCGGTGAAAGTAAAGAGAAGTCCTTCGTCCCGGGAGGCTGCCAGGTGGAAGAAGGAGTTCGGGGCATTCAGCATTTGCTCATACCCTCCTGAAGATGTGGTGGTGGAAGGATATGGCCAATATCTTCAGAAGAGGGCCATGGAGATAAGGACAGAGGAGCAGAGCAGCATAGAGCCGTTTATGGCCTCCATGCTAGATGGTATTGACATTCGGCAGACCATCAGGGAGTGGGGAAGTGGCAAGATTTATGTCAGGCACGATGCCCCCTTCAGGGGAAAGGTGGGCTCTGTGGTGGTGATTTTTGACCCCGATTATCCCGACAAGGAGGGGAAGGAGAGGTTCCCCTGGTGTGTGACCTGGCTGGGGGAACACGAGCAGGAGTCTGATATGGCATTTTACAGCACCCCTGCAGGGGAAGTGGTGGTGGGCCCTGGGATCTCCAGGTGCCAATATGGTGGCTTCATGCTCACCTATCCCCCCATGCGGGTATTTGACATATGGAAGGATCCCCTGTTCGACTTTGCCCGCAGCAAACCCGAGCGCCTGCTGCTGGCTGCAATAGATTACAGCATGGAGAAAAACATAGTGTATGTGGCAGGCAGCCCGCCTTCTGGGTGGTGCAAGAGTTTTGCAGCAAGGCAAGGGAAAAAGATCATCTACATGCCCATTGGCATCTTCTCGCCTGTAACGCTAAGGAAAATCAGACAGTTTCATGTGCTTGACGGCCACCACGTAAGGCGCTATGCCCAAAACTACATTGATTCGTAAAAAGTATCCACCCTACAAACCAAAACATGGTATAAGGGCTCCTGGTCTCTTTTCAAAACGTAAATTTCAGAGGGGAAAGGAGGCGGTTATGGAAAAGGTGTTGGTGATTGGTTGTGGCACTTATATGGATAGCGGCTATGGTTGCCCTGGGGAGTGGCGGTGCCTGAAAGCAGCCGCCCTTGGGGAGGGGACCTTTGGCAAACCCGCCCAAGTCGTGGGCTTTTTGAGATGTGAATGCCCTGGGCGGCCCATGATTTCCAATATCAACATGGCCATGAAGCTCTCTGAGATAAAGCCCGAAAAGATCTATTTCAGCACATGCCTTGCCAATGCAAAACCTGACTGTCCCTACAATGTGCCCGAACAGCTAGCAGGCCTGATAAGGGAGAAGACGGGAATAGAAGTGGTCATGGGTACTCATGATTATCATTAAACCTGTTTTGCTGCCTTTTCTTTAACTGGATTTTTTCTAATTACGATGATGTGATGGGTGGAAGGGCGGCAGTGAGGGCAAGGAATTCTTCCATGGTGAGGGTCTCTGCCCTCCTGCCAGGCGAGATCCCACAGGCGGCCAGAGCGCCCATGATGGCCTCTTTTTCCAAAGTGGGCAAGGAAGAGGCCAGGGAGTTTATGATGGTCTTTCTTCGTTGGGAAAAGGCTGCCCTTACCACCCTTCTGAATCCCTCGAAAGGGACTTGATCTGCACCTGGGTACGGGGCCTTGAAGTCGAGCTCTACCAGGATAGAGTCCACCTTCGGCTTGGGCCAAAAGGCGTTCTTGGAGGCCCGAAGCAGAACCTTGGCAGCAGCGCAGTAGCGGACAAGAAGCGTCATGATGCCATAGGATTTGGTGCCAACAGCGGCTATGAGCCTCTCCCCAAACTCCTTTTGAAACATAAGTATCGCCCGGTCCAGCATGGCCCTTTGCTCAAGGAGCTTGAGCAGAAAAGGGGTAGAGATGTTGTAAGGGAGGTTGGCCATTATCTTGATCCGGTCTCCCAAAAGGGAGCGCGTCCTTGAGATATCAAAGCGCAGTATGTCGGCAATTACTATAGTCACGTTGTCCAGTTCCTTTGCCCTGAGCCTCTCAGTCAAGGGATGAATGAGCTCAGCGTCCTTTTCAATGGCCAGAACCATCTCTACGGCCCTTGCCAGAGGAACAGTGAGTGCGCCCAGGCCCGGCCCCACCTCCAAGATCCTGTCTGAGGCCTCAAACCCCGCCCTTGCAATTATGTTCTCTGCAAGAGAACCTGGGGCAAGAAAGGCCTGGCCGAATCTTTTTTTTGGGTGAATGGTCATGGGCTTTGCTGGGTGTACATCTCAAGCGTTCTGGCCGATGGGGAACCTGGACTTTACATCAATAGAGAGGTCTGCCACCTCTCCCCTCATGAATCTGTGATAACCTGCTAAAGCTATCATGGCGCCATTATCTGTACAGTAGGCAGGCCTTGGCCAATAGGCCTTGAGGCCATTGGCCCCGGTCACTTCCAAGAGCCTCTCTCTCAATCTGCTGTTGGAGGCAACCCCTCCTGCCATGCACACATGTCTTACTCCCTTTTTTCGGGCAGCCAGGATGAGTTTGTCTGCCAGTACGTCCACTACTGCTTCTTGAAACGAAGCCGAGATGTCTTCTAAGGTCACATCCTTTCCACCTTTTTCCCATTCCTTCACATAGAGAGCTACAGCGGTCTTGAGGCCGCTGAAGCTAAAGTCCAAAGAGTCCTTGGCCAAATATGCCCTTGGGAATTTTATTCGCTCTCTGTCCCCCTTCTTTGCGGCCCTCTCGATTACAGGGCCTCCCGGATATCCCAGGCCCAAGATCTTGGCTACCTTGTCAAAGGCCTCTCCTGCGGCATCGTCCAAGGTTTGCCCCATCTGTTCGTAGTGGCCGAAGTCTTTGACATAGTAAATACTGGTGTGCCCCCCTGCAACTGTGAGAATTATAAAGGGAAAGGGGGGGTGGTCTTCTTCCAGAAACACAGACAAGATGTGCCCCTCCAGGTGGTTTACTGCCACTAGCGGGATTCCGAGGCCATAGGCCAGTCCCTTTGCGTAGTAGAGTCCAACAAGCAGGGAGCCGATCAGTCCAGGCCCAATGGTTACTGCTACGGCTGCAATTTCCTCGGTCTTCACTTGGGCGGTTTTCAAGGCCTCTTGGGCCACATGCATTATATTTCTGATATGTTCACGGGATGCAAGCTCTGGGACCACGCCCCCGTGGGGTTGATGAAGCTTTACTTGGGACTGGATTATATTGGAAAGCACAATTCTTCCATCTTCGAGGACCGCCGCAGAGGTATCATCACACGATGTATCAAGTCCCAGGATCAACATTCCAACACCATCATGGACCGGGGTTTCTAGGATTCTTGTTGGGCCAGTTCATCCAGCTTGGCTATGACCCTTCTCAAGTGCTCGGCCATTTGAGCCGCCCTCTGGTATCGATTTTCTGGATCTTTTTCAAGGGCCTTGTCGATGATCTTTTCCACCACCAAGGGAATGGAAGGATCGATGGAGCGGGGCGAGGGATGGGGTTCTTGGGCTATTTGGTACATCAAGCTGGTCATGTCAGAGGCCGCGAATGGCTTTTGTCCCGTAAGCAATTCAAACAGCACCACCCCAAGGGAAAAGATATCAGAGCGGCCATCCACCTTTTTGCCGGAAAGTTGCTCAGGCGACATGTAAGAAGGGGTTCCCATGATGATTCCGGTCTTGGTCTTGGAGTCATGGGTGATTCTAGCAATCCCAAAGTCAGTGACTTTAACGGTCCTGCCGTCTTTCAGGCGCATGATATTGGCTGGCTTTATATCGCGGTGGACCACATTCTTGCTGTGGGCATAATCCAAGGCCTCTGCCACTTGGGCTACGATATCAAGCACTTCTCTAAGGGGCAGGAGATTGGGCTTCTTTGTGTATGGGGCCAGGTCCTCTCCTTCCAAGTACTCCATGGCGATGTAGGCCAGGTCTTGTTCTTCGCCAGCGTCATAGATAGTTACGATATTGGGGTGGTTAAGGAGGCCTGCGGACTCTGCTTCCCTGAAGAATCTCTCTTTTACCTCGGGGAGCACATCTTCTTCAAAGTCTGTAAGATTGAGGGTCTTTATGGCAACCACCCGGTGAATCTTTGGGTCTTCGCCCTTGTAAACCACTCCCATGGCCCCTCTTCCCAATTCCCCTACTATTTCATAGCGGCCAAGGGTGGGCTTGGTGCCGGTGGTGGCAAGCGGGGCCCCCAGGTCTCCGGGATGCCTGGTGGCACTGGTGCCAAATATGACCGTGGCCTCCGCCTCTTTTAGTTTAGGTATCCTTTCGTCCAGGTCCCTGAACTTTTTACCATCTTGAAGGATTAACTGGTAAGTGGCCAGGGCTTTAGAGAATTGGCGCTTTCTCTCATAATCGAGTCCCAAGTTGTAAAGGAGGTCCTTTACCCCTTCTTCTTCCAGGGGCAGACTCCTAAACTTTTCAAAGGCAAGGTCAAGCATCCCTTGCTGCTGGAAGGATAGCCCCAACATCTTGTTGGTTTCAATGGAGTCTGCTTCCACCTTCTCCTTGGCCTTTTCTGTAATCAGGAACCTGTTGGATACCACCAGGATGTATCCGATCACGAGGAGGAGGAGCTGAGGGGTGATCCTAAGCCAAATATTTGAAGAAAAGAACAAGGCCACGCCCAGGATGGCATACCCTCCTCCCAACCCCAGAGTGCTCAACGCCCCTGTTCCGGCCTTAAGCTTTGGTAGCACAAAAGAGATAAAGGCCCCAAAAAGAAGGAGCAGAACAAGTTCAAAATAGGTGCTCCACACAGGTCTTGAATAAAATCGTTTATTCAAGATATTGGAAACGGAATTGGCGATTATCTCTATACCTGGGAGGTTGGGAGATATGGGTGTCACGAAACGGTCCCCAACCCCGGGGGCCGTGGGCCCTATTATGACGATCTTGTCCCTGAAAAGGCTGGTG
>Ga0256835_1001338_pt1 | contig 15086 bp, 11 predicted proteins | sample PIR30metaG_FD_185972 | JGI IMG/M metagenome (GOLD analysis project Ga0256835, IMG submission 185972) | Hydrothermal vent microbial communities from East Pacific Rise, Pacific Ocean - PIR-30 | ecosystem: Environmental > Aquatic > Marine > Hydrothermal vents | place: Pacific Ocean: East Pacific...
CTAAGCCTGCCGCATCTCCTGACAGTAACCGTAATCGCCATAACGGGTGCGACAAGGGGACATATAGATAACATCGTCCACGACCACCCCATACAAACTGACATGCTCGGGCGTGAGTCCCGCGCCGAAACTATCCAGATTCACCTCGGGGAAGCGCTCCTTCAGGGCTGCCAACGGCTTTACGGGCAGCCTATCCGCGAGTTCCTGGACGTACTCACTGCGAATCTGGTCCCCATCGGAACGTGATTGAGGCTGATAAGAGGCCGTGAGCAGTCCCCAGAGGTCGGCCTTGAAATAGGTGCAGGTTTCCTGCGTAATCTGATACCACACATGGGAAACCTCGTCCCCATGAAAAAGAAACATGAATGTGCCGTTGTGGGTGCAATTCTGATTCTTCTGCACCAAGGCGAAGGGAATCGCTGCCCGCATGTAGCCGTTATCGCCGTTTTCCCGCCATACCCGTCCTGGGCTCAGGAGATAATCCCAGTAAGGATGCTCGGTGACAATGCGTCCTCGCTGGATGGGGATGAGATGGCTGCCATGTTGCACAAAGGCAAACTCAAATTCGGGAAGATGAAACCGCTGGGGATCATCGGCATAATCGTATTCATCCTGATGGATTTGATAATCCCCTACCTCAGCCTCATCCAGAAAAGTAAGAACGCCCTCAAAACTCTGCGTGGGCTGAGCGGCCTCAGAAGGCAAAGCTAAAGCCGATTCGTTTGCCGGCCCAGAATAGGCAAAGCCATCGAGAAGCTGGTCTGATGTCAACGAAGTGCGAGCCACATCGCCCGAGCCAGTGAGAGGATCGCCCGGAGGAAGCTCGGGCTGGTTGACGCGCGAACTTGCGAACGAATCGACAAGAAAGAGGCTGCAGCCCAAAAACGCGAGGATCACTAGAGAGATGAAGAACCGGGCTTTCATCATCAAGGAATATGCATCAAATTCGCCTTGTCTGTCAAATCATTCGCCCAAAGGCCCACACAAAAACCCCGACCTTCAGGCCGGGGTTGCAGGAGCCACCCGCCGGATTCGAACCGGCGACCGACGCATTACGAGTGCGTTGCTCTACCGACTGAGCTAGGGTGGCATATCTACTAAGGTGACACATCTATGTTGTAATTATAGCTATTTCCATCCGACCTGACAAATTCGCGCGTTCATTTCTTTTCCCCACTTCCCCGACCTCTCAAAGTTGCACTTACGATTTGAATCTAAAATCTAAGAAAAATAATCGGCAATAGCATGAGCGAATGCAAATTTTACGGTTTCGCCAAAACAATTGGGATGAGCCCTATCTTAAAAACCATTTGCCCAACTCTTGAATTCGTGAGTATAATGTATGCTGGATGTAAGATGGATTCCCGAATGAGCCAGGAACGCATCGAGCCAACCTCGCCTTTCGGATAAAATCCATCAAGTGCAATTATCCACACGCACACCTGGAGGTTCCTCTCCTCTTGCCCATCTCGCTTTGGCGGCGATTAAACACGCCCGTTAAACAGCTGATCATCTTGCTGATGCTGGTCGCCCTATTGATGGCATTTCTCATCCCCTTCAGCAAGATGGTCTCTCGCCGCGTGCAGGAATGTCTGGATAGTGAGCTCTATCGACAGGGGTTATCACTGCGCACCCGGTTTACAGACGAACTTTTTTATCTACGGGAAGAGGCGCAACTATTGGCGGAAATGGAAAATATCTCTGCGCTGGTAGCAAACCACAATGAAAGCCGGTTGCGTCACTTAATGGCCCTGTATCAAAGCACGCATGACTCCGATGGGATCTATTTGATTACCAATACTTCCGAAATTTACACATCCTCTCTTGCCCCACCTCTCGACAAAGACACCGTGGCAAAATTAGCCGTGGTCCAGATGGGATTCAATGGCCAATCTTTCGGGGAGATGGTTACCGTAGACGGACATATTTGGATGGTCTCGGGCGCACCCCACCTCACCCCAGAGGGAACCATTGATGCCGTATTTCTCATCCTGAGAGAAGTCGATGCGGATTTTTTGGAATCACTGATCGGCGGATTGATCGAACTCGTTGTCCTCACAGACGGACAGGTAATGGTCCAATCTCGGGCGGGCGAGACACCGAAAGCGCTACTGAATTCCTTCGCCCAGGTACTTGATAGCCAATCCAACGTAGTCATGCGGCCCTTTACATTCCGTTCAGAGGGTTCACCATTCCGGGCATTGATTCTTCCCCTCGCAACACCTCATTCCCACACTTACGCCGTCGCGCTAGTGAAGAATGCCCGCATCATCCACGAAACAAGGTGGGCCACATTGCGATGGGGCTCCCTATTCGGTCTCATCGGTATCATAGTAACCCTCATGGTGGTCCAATTCCATGTTGTGGAGATATTTCGACCACTTCAAGGCTTGGTAGCATCCACAAAACGTATCGCGGAAGGCGATCTGGATGCCCCATTAGAGCCTTCTGGCGCAGCCGATGTGTATGAACTCGCCACGCATTTCGAACGGATGCGGCAACAATTAAAAAACCTTTTAGAAAAAGAACGATCGCTGAGCGAGAATCTGGAAGAAAAAGTCTTGGAAAAATCAGAAGCGCTGGAGGAAATGTGCCGGGCCCGGGAACAATTGATGGCTCGCCTTATCTCTTCTCAGGAAGAGGAACGGCGCCGCGTCTCCCGGGAACTTCATGATGAAACCAGCCAGGAGCTCGCCAATTTGATCATTCGATTAGGCACATTGGCTCGAATAACCCAGGACGAATCCATTCTTCCTCAATTGGAAGAACTGCGTATCGAAGCTGCACGGACGTTGGAAGGCGTTAACCGGATCGTCATGGATTTACGTCCTGGTCTCTTGGACGAATATGGACTGGCTCCAGCGATCCAGTGGTATGCCAACGCCCGGCTGGAATCCCAAGGCATTCCCGTAAATATCACAATCTCTGGGACCCCTCGCGAATTCACGCCGCACGTACAGGCAAGCATCTACCGCATGATACAAGAAGCTATCAATAACATCAGCCAGCATGCCCAAGCCACACAAGTAGACATCCGCATGGATTGGCTCGATGACGCCATGAAGATCGTCGTTCAAGATAACGGTCAGGGCTTTGATCCTAACCTATTCGAACAGCCAACGGAGGGGCACTTTGGTCTGCTTGGCATCCAGGAGCGTGTTGTCTTGCTCAATGGTTCGTTTGACATCGAATCCGCTCCAGGCCAGGGAACTAAAATCATCATCGAAATCCCGTATCATCTAAATACGACAAAAGATCATGACCAGCATTAAAGTATTGCTTGTCGATGACCACGCCATTCTGCGATCGGGACTGCGATCGCTTCTGGCAACATACGAGGATATTGAAGTCGTGGGGGAGGCGGCCAACGGAGAAGAAGCAATACAAAAAGTACGGGAACTCAAGCCCGATGTCATCGTCATGGATGTGATGATGCCCGGTATGAACGGACTTGTGGCGACACGTTACATCCTGGAGGAATATCCTAACGCCCGCATCCTCATGCTAACCCAATATGGCAACAAAGAGTATGTGCTCCCACTATTAGAAGCTGGAGCGAGTGGATACGTCCTCAAACAAGCTGCCGATACAGATTTCGTTAGGGGGATTCGGGCTGTCTATGAAGGCAATTCCTATCTCTATCCCCCCATTGCTAAACTCGTCCTGGAAGCGCTGATGACCGGAGAGGACCCTACGGATCCCGAACGACGTCTCACGCCCAGAGAACGTGAGGTATTGGTTCTTGTGGCCCAAGGCTACACCAACCACGAAATCGCGGATATCCTTCATATCAGCCCTAAAACCGTTGATGTCCACCGCACGCGGATGATGCAAAAACTGGACTTGCATAATGTCGCCGAAATCGTTCGCTATGCCATTCGACGGCACTATATCGATCCTCATGAAAGCTGAGGGAAAAGATAAGCGAGGGAAGGCGAGCATCTAAAATCCCAAAGTTAAGATGGGAAGAGATGGGGCGATGGTGAGAAAAAGTGAATAGGGGGCTAATAGCGCAAGGATAAGGTGAACACCTTATTCAGTTCGATATCGTCAAGTGTTACCATATTCACAGGTTCCAATTCTCGTTCGAGACAACGATCATGATCGCTGCAAGGTTCTGGCAACCCCGCCCGCGCATGTCAGAAATCACTGTCCTGATTGCTAGTAAGTCCTCTTCCAGCCGCGCGAAGCTGGAAGAACAGCTTGCAGGCAATAGGAGGATTCGCATCGTGGGCGACGCCGCAGAGGATAGTGAAATTCGAGCGATGACCACCTTGCACTATCCCGACGTGCTTGTGCTCCATATCTCCAGCCTGGGAGAGCCCCAGCAAGAACTCCTCAAGCAGCTCCATCATATTCATCCTTTCTTGAAAATCCTGGCATTAGAATGTTCGCCCGAACACGTACGCACGAGCTTTATTCAACTATCTGCCTGGGGATTACGCGGTTGCATTTGCCATTGGAAAAATTCAGGCGAGCTCGTCGAAGCCATCCACACCATCATGGATGGTGAATTCTATCTCTGCCCGGTAGCCAGTCACGCCCTGGTGGATGCCTATCGACATATGATTCACCGTCCCGTGAGGGAGAAGGCATGAACCCCAACGACAAGCATGTTACAGCATCCCCCCTCATCTGCATATCAACCATCATCATGGTCTGGCTTTTCATCGTGTTGATGATGCCATTGGTCCCTCCAGTGGAGGCAATGGAAGGGGATATCACGCCCGTCCCCACCCCCACACCTTTAGGTGAAGTCTCCGCGGATGCGAACTGCCGCATGTGCCATACAGACCACAACTTTCGCGGCCGCTTCGAAAATGGTGAAATCATCGACCTTTATGTCGACAGTGGCCAGTTTGACAATTCAGTGCATGGCAAAGCGGGCCTGGAATGCATCGCCTGCCATCCTCAAACAACCAGCTATCCCCACCAGGTAGGAGGGAAGCAGATTGACTGTGTTGTTTGTCATCCAACTATTGGAGGAAAGCCCGAAAAACCTGGAGAAGCCCTCATCGTAGACCTGCCCTACAAAGATGCTCGCCACATGACCCTTGCCATCAACAACGCCTGCCGTTCTTGCCACAAAGAGGAGTTCAAAGCCGCGACAGATAGCGCCCACGTAAAAGTCTTAAAGGCAGGAAACATTTACGCCCCGGTCTGTGTAGATTGTCATGGTAGCCACGATACGACACCTCCCGATGAACCCAGAGCCAAAATCTCCCGAAGCTGTGGCGAGTGCCATCGATCCGTCTATACCACCTATCGCTTCAGTGTGCATGGCGCGGCCCTGGAGGAGGATTCCAATCCCGATGTCCCCACCTGTGTGGACTGTCACGGCGCGCATCAGGTGCGGGGACCTCGCAACCCCGATTATCGAGATGACAGCATCGCCATCTGTGGGGGCTGCCATGCAGACGAAAAACTCATGGCGAAATATGGCATCTCCACCGATGTCTTTCAAACCTATCTCAGCGACTTTCATGGCCGCTCTGTCAATCTCTACCGCCTCTCTGGCGATCCGCGGCAGGCCAGCGAAGCCACATGTTTCGACTGTCACGGTATCCATAACATCCTCCCGCCCGATGATCCTCGATCGACCATCTATCCTACTAACCTCCAAAGCACCTGCCAGCAATGCCACGAGGACGCCAACATCCGCTTCCCAGACGCATGGCTAAGCCACTATATCCCAGACAAAGAGAAAACCCCCATCCTCTACTTCATCAATCTCTTCTATCAATTTTTGCTCATTCCCGGCGTCATTGGTGGTTTCCTGGTCTATATTGGCCTGGATACTCGTAAACGCTGGAGCGAAAAACGGAAGAAACTCCATCAAGCCGTCGCCATCGCCGAAGAAGAACTCAACGAAGAATTAGGTAGCGCTCATGACTTCCATCAAGAAGATTAGCACCCCTCCTTTCACTCCAGCTCCTGCAGAAGATAGCATCGACCTGAATCACATCAAGCGAAAAGTCCTGGCCAAGCGCATTCGCGAAGCGCGAAACCTGGCTTTCCGCCTTATCACTCAGATTAACGGCCGAAGACTTATCCGTCGATTCAGCCTTTCGGAAAGCTTTCAACACCTAACGTTGCTGACTTCCTTTACATTGCTGGCATTCACCGGATTATTACAGACATACAGTGCCCACGCGCCTGTTGCCGCGATCATTAACTTCCTCGGCGGTGTTGACGACCTGCGTACCATTCATCGTATCGCGGCGATTTCGCTCATTCTGGTTTCCGCCTACCACCTCTGGACCATTCTCGATACCTGGTTTGTCAAGCGACGCCGGGGGAGTATGTGGCCTCGAATGAAAGACCTTCAGGATCTCATCCAGATGGTGCTCTACAATCTAGACAGGCGCCCCGAGCCCCCGAAATTCGATCGGTTCAGCTTCGATGAAAAAATCGAGTATTGGGCGCTGATATGGGGCCAGATCGTTATGATCACAACCGGTCTCATCATGTGGTTCCCGCTTTTCATCACCAAACTATTCCCTGGGGAAGCCATCCCTGTGGCCCGCACCCTACATCGATGGGAGGCCATCCTGGCCGTGCTCTCCATCCTCATCTGGCATATGTACCACACCCAGATCAAGACGCGTAACACGAGCATCTTCACTGGATTCATGACCGAGGAGGAGATGCTCCACGAACACCCTTTGGAATATGACCGCATTATCGCCGCCTGCGAATTCCTGAAGCGCGTGCGTCCAGAAGAGGTAATCTTCCCCTTCACGCCCGAAAGCAGAACCACTCCATCACCGCAATCCTCTTCGCCAGGACATGCTCCCTAACGCCCTGCATGTCATGAGTCGATTCTTCAAGCAACAAACACAGTTGAAAAAGAAAAGACGATTGCCTGAGATCAAAATCGATCTTAATCGTTCCCGCCACCGACGTATGGTCGCCCTCACCTTGATGGCAGTGATTGTGATGGGAGTGATCGCGCTCATCGCAGGCATAAAGGTTTACGAATATACCGAAAGCGCGGAATTCTGTGGACAGACCTGTCATGTCATGACCCCGCAATACGTTCGATTCAGAGAATCGCCCCATGCGAATGTGGATTGCGCTAAATGCCATATCGGTCCAGGTGCGTCCTTCTTCATCAAATCAAAAATCGACGGTCTCAAGCAGGTTTATGCCGTTTTAACCGATACCTACAATCGCCCTATCAAAAGCCCGGTCCACGACCTGCGCCCTGCCCGCGAAACCTGTGAGGAATGCCATTCCCCCTCCATGTTCAAAGATAACATCATCAAAATCATCAAGCATTACGATAACGACGAAGCCAATACCCCCGTACAATCCACCTTCATCCTGAAGATGGGAGGATGGGATCAGGGCGGCGGTGTGAATGAGGGCATCCACTGGCATATCTCCAATCCAGTTTACTACATCCCGGCCGACGAACAACGCCAGGTCATCCTGTGGGTCGGTGTTGAGCAGGAAGATGGCTCTCTGAAAGAATTTTACCTGCGCGACATGCTCAACATGGCCTGGGAGTCCTTTGTGGAGGATGCATGGAAGAAAGGCGATGTACGAGAAATGGATTGCATCGACTGCCATAACCGTACAGCGCACCTCATACCTCCCCCCGATGTTGTCGTTGATGCCAGCATTGATAAAGGAAGCCTGTCTCGGGACTTGCCCTTCATTCGGGCCAAAGCCGTAGACATCCTCAGTCGAGACTTCGCGACCCAGCAAGAAGCCTATGCAACCATCGATCGATTGGCCGACGAATATCTACGAGTCTATCGGCCCGCCGCAGCAGATCGCACAGATATCCATACTAACTACGACGATGCACTCACCTATGAGCACCAGGTACGAAGCACCATAGAAGAATTGAAACGGCTTTATCATGAGACCCACTTCCCTGAGCAGCGCGTGGATTGGAAAACCAACCCCAACAATGCCCGTCATAACCCCTTCCCGGGCTGCTTCCGCTGCCACGATGACAAGCATGTAACCCTGGATGAACAAGGGAATGAAATCGAAAGCATTAGCGTCAAGTGCAACCTCTGTCATACCGTGCCCATCGTGGGCCGCGGCGACGACCGACTGGTCGAAGCGCCTGTCGTCATCGGTGCCGTCCCCGATTCTCACGCCGATTTCCGATGGACTATCGAACATCGAGATGTAAAAGACGCACAGGCCGAGGGATGCTTCGACTGTCACGGCCAGGGATTTTGCAACAACGGTGCCTGCCACAACCTCTCCCATCCGCCCGACATGCTCTACTCCCATGCAGAGGAATATGAAAAAACCGGGCACCAAGTCTGCTACACCTGCCATCAAAACATCCTCTGCAGCCGTTGCCATCCCGGTGGCGTTATAGCCAATCCATAACATCATTTCCTCTCTGTACTTCTGGAGTTTCTCATATGTCCCCAGCCGATAACGCCGTTCCCCAAAAAGACTGGTTACATCCAGATAATTTACGACGTGCGATCCTTATCGTCAGCATACTGCTCATCCTCCTTCTAAGCATCTTCTCGGCCTATTACTATTGGGACCGATTCGTGCCGCGCGGTGCCATCTCTCCTGCCGAGAAAGCCATTCAACAAGCGGAACAAGCGGTCAAGGACAATCCTCAATCGCCTGAACAACGATTGGTACTATCAAGGCTCTACTTTGAAAATCGCATGTATGCCGAAGCCCTCGATCAGGCTCAGCAAGTGTTGAAAGTAGAGCCCGATAATCAGGAGGCATTGCTCATCGCAGGAATGGCAAATGTAAGGCTAGACCAGCCATCTGAGGCCATCCCACTCTTGCAAAAAGTTATCGATGCCCGGAAGGACAGCAATTTCGCCAAGTCAGACATGATTCTGGAAATGGTTTACTACTTCATGGGTGAAAGTTATATCAAGCTTGCCCAATTTGCGGAGGCCATCCCTCCCCTCGAAAGCGCAATCGAAATCATGCCAACGGATGCTGATGCGCATTATCAGTTAGGCCTTGCCTATCAGGGCATGGGAGAACATGAAAAAGCCCTGGACCATTTTCTGGAAGCAGTACGCTTTGTGCCCGATTTCACCGAAGCTTATGAAGGTATGCGTGCTAGCTACACAGCCCTGCATCGCCCTGGCTACGCGGAATATGCCCAGGGCATGGTCGCATTTTCAAAGAAAGACTATCCCACAGCAGAAAAGCACTTAAGTCGAGCTGTTGACGCTCTGCCCGAGTTTCTACCCGCCCTGCTAGGCCTGGGATTAACCTATGAAAAAGAAGGACATCTCACCGCCGCCCAAGATGTTTTGGAACAAGCACTCGCCCTTAATCCCCATGATCTCGCCACACAACAGGCATTAGGGCGAGTCAAAGCGAGTCTCAGCGCCATGCAATCCCAGGAGTCATCACAATGAGCGTTACACCATTAGAGCCCACACCATCGCCTCAGCTCACGCCCGATGAAAGACGTCGACGGAGATGGCTGCTGGCCATCCTGCTCCTCTTACTCCTCCTTCTTGCAGCCATCAGCTATCTATTTATCCGTTACCTCAATCAACCCGAACCTCTGCCCGAGCTCATCCCCGTTCCGGTAGAGGTCAGCTATCCGCCTCGATACATCTTCTCCATTTATGAGACGGACAGCCCCGTCGGTGTGGCGCTCTCACCCGATGGTGAACGACTTTATGTGACAGAAATGCGTGGGGAGCGATTGATCAAGATATTCGATCGAGACGGCAACCTGCTGGACTCTTTTGCTCCGCCCCGCACCCAAGCCGGAGAACGGGCCCCTGTCTATGTCGCCACGGACTCCAAGGGCCGAGTTTTCGTAACCGATCGGTTGCAACATGCCATTTTCGTTTACGACGCCGAAGGCAACTTCCTAGATACCATCCTCAGTCCCACCCTCAGTCTGAGTGAATATATCGCTAAACATACAACGCTTGCGCCCAGTCCCGGAACATTTGCTTACAACTTCTTTCAAAACGAAGTCTATTACCAGGGGGGCGACGGCAAAGAAATGACACTCCCTCGGCCCGACGATGCCATTTGGGCTCCCCTTGGTATTCGATTCGACTCCCAAGACCGCATGTACCTCACCGATCTCGTTGACAAAGACCACTCGGTGCTGGTCGTCCCTGCCGAGGTTGTAATGGCACCCGATTGGCTCGACTTCGACTTAAATGCCCTCAAATTCGGCACATCTGGCCAGGGGAACGGACAGTTCCTTTTCCCGAATGCAGCACTTCCCGACAGCCAAGGTCGTATCATCGTTTCCGACGGCAATAATGGACGGCTATCCGTATGGAATGACCGCGGGGAATTCCTCTTCCATTTCGGTGTCGGCACAGGAGAGGGAGCGCTCAATCTCCCCCGTGGCATGGCTATCGACCATCGCGACCGGCTCCATGTCGTGGATGCCGTCGGTCAGACCGTGCGTGTTTACGACTTCTCTGACGAAAACCCCGCGTTCCTTTACACTTTCGGCGTCCTTGGCTCTCAAGGTGGCCAGTTCAACTACCCTAACGATATCGCCCTGGATGCAACGGGCCGAGTTTATGTAGCCGATCGCGAGAACAATCGTATTCAAGTATGGACTTATTGAACGCGCCTTTCCGCCCGAAGACACAGTGTGTCCAGAACGCGAGGTTCCTATCTGCACACCCTGTGTCTTCCCAGTGGAGGCACCTTCTTCCGATCCATTCCACAGATACCCGCTTACAAAAGGAGGTATGCATGATGTAAAGATATGATTCCATTACTCCCAACACACCACCGCTTCTCGTGACATTCCATCCTTTGCTTCCCATTTCTCTGCAGGAAAGGAGAGACTGCAATGAAGAAGTTACTTTTCGTATCGCTTCTGGTCGTGGCGATGATGCTGATCATTGGCAGCGTCGCCTCTGCCAATGGCGGTCCGCATGGCAACTACACGGCTACGACCGATGCCTGTGCGGGTTGCCACAGAGCACACACCGCCACCTCAGACAACTTGCTTATGGCAGATAGCACATACGATCTCTGTGTGTCCTGCCACGGTGCCAGTGGCACAGGTGCCAACACCAACGTCGATGACGGCGTTTATGTCGACGGGCGTGCCCCCAGCAAAAGTGACAATACGCCCGATGGTGCGGCGCTCCTGGGGGGCGGCTTCGTGAATTATGCTGGTGCGGCTGTCACCTCCACCCATGATCCCACAGGGGTCGAGAATCAAGCCTGGGGTGCAGGTAACGAACGCGGCGTACTGGCCGCCATCGCTGATCCGCTCGATTGCGCCTCCTGTCATGACCCCCACGGCTCCCCCAACTACCGCATTATCAAGGAGGAGATCAACGGTGTGTCTGTGACAGTGGCCCCGAGCGATGAATCCAACAAAAACTACAGCGTCGTAAGCTGGTCGGCCCAACAAAGCAATGTCTGTGGGGCCTGCCACAACCCCTACCAGCACGCTACCGCAGACACCACCACGGGTACTTTCACCCATGCGGTGGATGTCACTTATGGTGGCAGCACCTCCTTTACCGATGGCAATGGCGATACCGTCTCTGTGGATCTGGCCAGCGGCTACATCGTCTGCCAGACATGCCACTTCCCCCACGGTACGTCAGCCACGATGACGGGCTATGCTGATGGCGCCGGACCTGCGGGCGACAGCGCCCTGCTGCGCAAGGACAACCGCGGCGTCTGCCAAGCCTGTCATCAGAAATAACACGCATTCTCCGGCCACGATCCTGTGGCCTCACCGCATCCTTTGGAAGGCGCTCCGCCCCTGTTGTGGAGGACAGGGGCGGAGCCAGGATGGGGGCTAAAACCATGAAAAGCAGCACACTTCTCATTGCACTCATATTATGCATGACAATGGTCGTCGCCCCCGTGCGAGCAGATAACGGCCCGCACGGGAATTATACCGCAACCACCGATGCATGTGCTGGTTGCCATCGCGCCCATGTCGCGCAGGGCGACAATTTGCTCATCACCGCTACGAGCTACGATCTGTGCCTGACCTGCCACGGCGAAACAGGCGCTGGCGCAGATACAGATGTCATGGACGGTGTGTATCTTCAACGCGATGGGGAGAATGAATCCCCAGAGGAAGGCGTGGTAAATCGGGGACTGAAAGGCGGCGGCTTCATCTATGCCCGCATGGACACAGGATGGAGCGGAAACGCCTCCCCCGCCCCGGTTACATCTTCCCACATCTGGGATGACAGCGGCGGCATCGCCTGGGGCAGTGGTGGTATGGGCTCTGGACCAGGAGCGGGAATGACGCTCACTTGCGTCTCCTGCCACAATCCCCACGGCGGTGAAGGCGGCAACAACAGCGCCACGTATCGCATCCTCCGTATCACCCCCATAGGCTCAGGCAACGGGCAGACCATCATCTCCGACGAAACCCCGAAGAACTACACCATTGACGACAGCACCGGAAAGTATTTTGGACAAGACTACGATCCCCTGATCTATAACAACATCGCCCATTGGTGCGCCCAGTGCCATGATCGCTACTTAGCGTACTCAGGCAGCGGTCACACCTATTCAGGCGATCCCATCTTCGCATACCGGCATATTAGCGTCGGTAGTGGTTGCGGTTGCCATAACATGCATGGCGGGCCACCACCTACGGGCAACCCAGAGTATCGACATGACAAGATATCCTGTTTTACATGCCATGTTGCCCACGGCAGTTCTGCAACCATGGCTGAGTATTCTGGAACTATTCCCTGGCCCAATGGCTCCCTCTCCCCTAGTGGTGATGCCCGTAGTGCGCTCTTACGGGTAAATAACCGAGGCGTATGTCAGTTGTGTCATGATAAATAAGCTTCTTCATTTCTTCATCCCGGCACGGCGTGCAGGCAGCAAGAGAATCATCATCGGGCTTATCCTGGGCTGCGGGGTAAGTCTATGCCTCGCGACAGCGCTTCTGGCAGCGCCGTCCGGCCAGGGAGGAGGCGGCGGGGGAGGTGGACCGCACAAAGGATATACGGCTTATACCGATGAATGTGCACGCTGCCACCGCGCACACACAGCCACGCGGGACAATCTGTTAATCAAACGAGGTATGGGAGGGGCGGGTGAGGGAGAACGCCCCACAGGGCAAAATGAAAGCGACACAAGTTTCTTTATCCCCGATATCAATCAATTCTGCTATAGCTGCCATGATGGATTGGGGGCTTCCGCGGTTAGACCGATATCCACGCACGGCAACCTCGGTTTTGCCGCACGTCAGAGCCGCGAATTTCAGCTAAAATGTACATCATGCCACGATCCTCATGGATCAGAGAATATCGCCATTATCAAGCGCGGCATACTTGTGAATAACAACAATGCGATTGGGCCTATTGCTTTCTATGCCCGCACGGGAACAAACTCCTTCGACGACGGCACAAGCCCGACAGACACACGTCTATGTGTAGCCTGCCATGAGATCGTAGGAGGGATGAAACATGCTGGAGGTGCAGGCCACGACGGGAATTTCGACTTCTCGGGTGAGGATTGTACTGAATGCCATCCCCATAGCGCTGACGCCCTTCAGGAAACCCCGGACGGGTTCATGACGATCCCGAATGTGAGGGAATTGCTCATCGCCCGCGCCAAGGTCGATCTGGAACTCAGCCAAACACTTTCCACCGAACATCTCATCGCGGGCGTCCCCTTCACATATACCCTCACTATCACCAATCACGGCCCCCAGGACGCCTGGGATGTTCAGATCACCGACACCTTGCCTGCGGACGTCAAATTATTAGCTGTGACCACATCCACGGGCACTCCCTGCACGACCGATGGGGATGTCGCTTGCGCATTGGGTGATATCGCTCACAACAGCACCCTCTCCCTCGCTATCTCCGTCTTGCCCGCGACATATCTCACCGGGCCTATCACCAACCAGGCGGCTGTCAGCGCTGCCCAACCTGATCCAATCCCCGAAAACAATCTACTCATCACCCACGATAACATAACTCGCCAGGCCGATCTGGCTATCACCCAAACCTTAGAGCCTTCCTCGCTACTGGCAGGGCATCCACTCACCTATACGCTAACCGTCGTCAACCGGGGGCCCTCAACAGCGACAGGAGTACAGGTAGAAAACATACTGCCCGAGGGTGTCGACTTCCGCGCAGCGTCAGCTTCCCAGGGCGACTGCACGGAAGCGCAAGGTGATGTCACTTGCAGCCTGGGTACGTTGAATGTCGGGCACGAGGCCCGTGTGGTGATACGTACCGTGGCCCGCATGGTCAATGACGCGGCCGTGAACATTGCCACCGTGTCCGGGAACGACGTCGATCCCGATCTATCGAACAACCAAATATCTCAAGTCGCCAATATCACCTGGGCTGCCGATTTATCCCTCACCCAAAGCGCCAGTCCCTCCCCCGTGGAGACGGGCGAAATTGTAACTTATACGCTCATCGTACATAACGACGGTCCTCTGGACGCGCCTAACATCGTCCTCACGGACACGCTTCCAGAAGGCAGCGAGTATCATCTAGCCCAGCCAGAACAGGGTACCTGCACTGAAAATTCAGGACAAGTATGGTGTGAATTGGGCATGCTCCCAGCCAAAGCCTCCACGAAGGTGATTCTGGCCATACGAGCTCCCGAGACCTCCGGGCAGATGGTCAACCAGGCCCATATAAAAGCATCCCCACCGGACCCCGTACCTGAAAACAATACCTCCTCCCTCCTCGTATCCATTTACGATGGCCCGGATATCGCGGTCACGATTCAGACCGAACAGGAGCGGGTGACGCCAGGAGGAGAATTGAAATATATCATCCCAGTCATAAACAACGGCCCCAGCCCGGGCACAGGCGTTATCCTAATCGATACCTTACCCGAAGGTGCACTGCTGACTTATGCCGCATCTACGCAAGGCCCCTGCTATGAATATCAAGGCAAAATCACATGTGAGATCGGGAATCTGGGCGTGCAGCAAGAGGAAATCGTCACCATCGTCGTGGAGGCTCCCATGGAGGATGCTACAACGATGATAAACAGGGTCGAGGTCACAGTAAATGAAATCGATCCAAATCCTGATAACAATAAAGCAAAAGTAGAGACTCCCATCCTTATGCAAGCTGATCTGGAAATCACCAAGGAGGTATGGCCAGAACAGGTAAGGCTGG
>Ga0256835_1001339_pt1 | contig 15078 bp, 11 predicted proteins | sample PIR30metaG_FD_185972 | JGI IMG/M metagenome (GOLD analysis project Ga0256835, IMG submission 185972) | Hydrothermal vent microbial communities from East Pacific Rise, Pacific Ocean - PIR-30 | ecosystem: Environmental > Aquatic > Marine > Hydrothermal vents | place: Pacific Ocean: East Pacific...
TGCTGATCTCAAAAAGATGTTCGCAGAGCTGTTCGGGAGGCGCACTGGCTACTGCAAAGGAAAGGGCGGCTCCATGCATATAGCTGACTTTTCCAGAGGCATACTGGGAGCCAATGGGGTGGTGGGCGGGGGATTCCCTATAATAGTAGGAGCTGGGCTCTCAATTAAATTGAGAGATACAGGCCAGGTGGGCGTGGTCTTCTTTGGAGACGGCGCAGCCAACAGGGGCACCTTTCATGAGGCCTGCAACATGGCGGCCATTTGGAATCTGCCGGTATTATTTGTATGCGAAAACAACCTTTACGCATCCACCACGCCCGCAAGCTATGCCTTGGCCGGCGGTTCTGTGGCCAAAAGGGCATGCGCTTACGGTATTGAAGGCATCGAGGTGAACGGATCAGATGTCCTTGAGGTGAGGAAAGCGGCCCAAAAAGCTGTGGAACGGGCCCGGTCTGGAAAAGGCCCCACCATACTTGAAATTAAGGTCTACAGATTCAGGGGCCATTACGAGGGTGACCCGCAGAAATATAGGTCTCCTGAGGAAATAGAAAAATTCAAAAAGTCTTACGACCCAATATACCTATATGAAACCAGGCTAAAAAAGGAAGGGGTGCTCAGTGGGAAGAAGATAAAACAGCTCAGGGAAAATATATCCCAAACGGTGGAAGAAGCTGCCAAACTGGCCCTATTGGAGCCCTTGCCCAAACCGGAGGAGGCCTTAGAGGATCTTTTTGCCGATTATTGATAGGGGTAAAAATGACGGAAAGAATCTTGACATGTTCCGAAGCACTAGCCGAGGCCCTTGACCAGGAGATGGCCCGTGATGAGGGCGTCTTTGTCATAGGCGAGGACATCCGGGCCCACGGCGGTATCTTCGGCCAGTTCAAAGGACTGCCAGAAAAATATCCTGATCGCGTTATAGACACTCCCATATCTGAAACCTGTATAGTAGGGGCAGGATTGGGTGCGGCCATCACAGGCATGAGGCCCTTTGTGGATCTCCACTTTGCCGATTTTGTCACCACCGCCATGGATGAAATCGTCAATCAGGCAGCCAAGATTCGCTATATGTTCGGCGGACAGGTTAAGGTGCCTTTGGTGATTTGGGCACCTGACGGAGGCGGGCTTTCCGCGGCTGCACATCACTCACAGTGCCTGGAGGCTTGGTTTGTACACACACCCGGACTTAAGGTGGTGATCCCCTCTGAACCCGCTGATGTGATGGGACTTACAAGAAGTGCAATAAGAGACAACAATCCTGTAATTTTTTTTCAACATAAAAAGCTCTTTGCTCACAAAGGACCCGTCCCCTCTAACGAGTTTGCCATACCTTTAGGCCAGGCCAAGATAAAAAGGCAAGGCAGGCACATAACCATCATAACCTATTCGCTGATGACCCACATATGCCTGGAAGCAGCCCGTAGCCTTGAGGAACATGGAATAGAAGCTGAAGTGATCGACCTCAGGACTCTTAAGCCTCTGGACTTTGATTTAATCGCCAGCTCTTTGAAGAAGACATATCGGGCATTGATCGTGCACGAGGCATGCCTCACGGGGGGCTTTGGCGCTGAGGTAGCTGCCAGGATAGGAGAAGAACTTTTTGATTTTCTGGACGCTCCTGTAACCAGGATTGGGGCAAAGGATGTTCCAATGCCCTTCAGCCCTGTAATGGAAAACTTCGTGATCCCACAAAAAGACGACATTGTTGAAACCGCCAAAAGACTGGTCACCACTTAGCGGAGTAAAAGGCATGGTGGAGATAAAGATACCCAAACTAGGCCTCACCATGGAAAAGGCTACTATTGTGGAGTGGCGCTTTAAATCAGGAGACCTGGTCAACGAGGGAGACATCATACTTGTGATTGAGACCGACAAGGTGAGCTTTGAAGTCCCAGCTCCTTGTTCAGGCATAATACATCCTGTAGTCTCTGAAGGGAGTGAGTGCACTGTAGAGGATACAGTAGGTTATATTGCAAGCGACAGAGCAGAGTACCAACGGCTCTTGGAGGAATATCCTCCTGGTGAAGGAAAACCTCCCCAAAATCAGCCCCAAACTCCCAAACCACTCCAAACTCACGCGGTCGGCCACGGCCAAGGGGGGGGAAGAATCAAGGCTTCGCCCCTTGCCCGCTCCATGGCCAAAACCCACGGTATAGACCTTACAGAGATCAAGGGCACCGGGCCTGGGGGCAGGATTGTACGAGCAGATATACTTGCTGCCATTGAGGAAAAAAGGGCCGCTGCCCAGGGGGAGCGGCCAGAGGCAGGCCCAAAAGAGGTGGCAGAGGCAATTCCTATCTCAGGGCCAAGGCGGGTAATATTTCAGAATATGTTCAAGAGCCTAAGCCAATCGGCCCAATTGACCCTCCACGCGGGGGCAAGTGCCGAGAATCTTATCGCTCTCCGCCAAAAGGCCTCTATGGAGGCCAAAATATCCCTCAACGCAATATTGGTAAAGATCGTGGCCGAGGCCTTACGCCTCCACCCCCGCATCAACTCCACGGTGGAAGGGGATAAGATCATTGTATGGAAGCAGGTAAACATAGGTCTTGCCATGGAAGCAGGTGAATCTCTGGTAGTCCCAGTTATAAGAGAGCCCCGGAAAAAGGGCCTGCTTCAGATAAATGAGGAGATCAACATCTTGGTACAAAAGGCCCGTGAGGGCAGGCTCTCTCCTGATGATATGGCAGGCGGAACCTTTACTGTAACTAATCTGGGATTCCTCGATATCGACTATTTTACCCCTATTATCCGTCCTCCTGAGAGCGCAATCCTTGGAGTTGGCAGGGTTGCAAAGGTTCCCGTAGTATTTGAAGGGCAAGTTGTCCCTCAGACACGCATACACCTCAGCCTCACCTTTGATCACCGCATCATAGATGGTGCCCCTGCTGCCCGGTTCCTCAAGACCATTATGGATTTTATAGAGGATCCCGCAATGATGCTTTTTTGAAGGAAGGAGGAATTGGATGCCAACCCCCTTTGACGTGGCAGTGGTGGGCGGTGGACCTGGAGGGGTGACAGCCGCTGTTCGTGCCTCCCAGTTGGGTGCAAAAGTGGCATTGATAGAAGAAAAGAATTTGGGCGGCGCTTGCATGAACAAGGCCTGCATCCCCTTTGCCCACATGATGCGGGCAGCCAGCCTTTTTTCCCAAATGGCCGATGCCTCGAAGCTGGGTATCAAGTGCCACAAGATTGCCCACGATTTTAAGGCCCTTTCAGGTGCTAGGGAGGAACTTGTCGGCTTTCTTCGCGCCGGTTTGGAAAGCTTGCTGAAAAAAAACAAAATAGAGGTAATCCGCGGAAAGGCCTCAATTCTTAATGCCCAACTCATAGGAGTAGAGGGGGCGTCTATCTCGGCCGGGCGGCTAATACTTGCAACTGGGGCTGAATGGGCTCCCCCTCCTTCCCTTCTGAAAGGCCGAGATAAAGTGGTCAGCACAGATGATCTTCTCAAAGCTTCCCGCCTCCCCAAAAGTTGCCTGATTCTGGCTGAGAGCCCCCCTCTGATAACGGTTGCACAAATCCTTTCCCAGTTGGGGGCCAAGGTTACCATTGTTACAAAAGGTAAATCCATTTTGCCTGAAGAGGATCGGGCTATCAGGTCTCGTTTGACCAAGGCCCTCCAGAGGCAAGGGCTCCAAATCCTTACCGGGAAGAGCTTAATAGCACTTGATGAAAAAAAGGGCGGGAGTCGGGCAATCATCGGCAGGGAAACAGCCGAGCACTCTATTGAGGTGGAAATGGTGGTGGGGGGCGAAAGGATATCCGCCCTCCAAGGGCTTGGCCTGGAGGCTATCGGTCTTGATGAGGGGGCTTGGCCTTTGAAGGTTAACGATCAAATGGAGACAGAAGCGGCGGGAATCTATGCCGTTGGAGACCTGGTTAATCCGCCGGAGCTTCATTACTCACACCTTGCAACCGCCCAGGGTCTGGTTGCAGCTGAAAATGCAATGGGCATCTCTTCCACCTATGAGCCCAGGCTTGCAGCTAGGGTAGTCTTTACCAGGCCGCAGGCGGCCTGTGTGGGACTTACTGCTGCCCAAGCAAAAAAGAAAGGATACGATGTAGTGGTGGGTGCTGCCCCCCTTTCTATGAACCCTTTAGGAATGATAATGGACCAGCAAGAGGGCCTAGTGGAGTTAGTAGCAGAGAGGGAGTATGGAGAAATACTAGGGATTCACATCGTGGCAGAGCACGCAGCAGAAATGGCTGCCCTATCCGTTGCCTTACTCAAGATGGAGGCTACCCTCGAAGAACTCTCTAATATTCCCCTCCCCCACCCCACACTTGGGGAATCCGTGTGTGAGGCTGCAAGGGAGGCCTTGGGGCGGCCAATTCTTATTCCTTGACAACAGAGAGGAAAAGCTCCTTGGCCTGATAAGAGCTTCTCACCAAGGGGCCACTCGCCACAGCCTCAAATCCCAAGCCAAGGGCTTCCTCTTTCCACTGCACGAATTCCTCAGGCGGCAAATACCGCTCCACTGAGAGGTGCCTCTTGCTGGGCTGCAGGTATTGGCCAAGGGTGATAACGTTACAGCCAGAATCAAGTAAGGCATAAAGGGCATCTCTCACCTCCTGAGGGCTCTCTCCCAATCCGAGCATAAGCCCTGATTTGATAGGGAGATCAGGAGCCTTCGCCCTTAGAGCGGCTAACACCCTCAACGATCCCTGGTAGTCTGCCTGTGGCCTTACCTTTGGATAAAGCCTTTGCACGGTCTCCATATTGTGGGCTATAAGGTCCGGGGCTTCCTCCAAAACAACATCCAAGGCGAAGCCGACAGCGCCCCGAAAATCTGGGATCAGAAGCTCTACTTTTGTCTTGAGTGATTTTCGACGTATCTCTTTTACTGTGATTGCAAATTGGCCTGCGCCTTTGTCCGCAAGATCATCCCTGCATACAGATGTTACGACCACATAGTCCAGTCCCATGGCAGCCGCTGTTTCTGCCACACGGCGAGGCTCATCAGGTGGGGGCAGGAATTCTGGGCCCTGTTCAACCCCGCAGAATCTACAATTACGAGTGCACTTGGGACCAAGAATCAAAAACGTGGCAGTCCCTTTTGAAAAGCACTGAGCCATATTGGGACACCGGGCCTCAAGACATACGGTGTTTACACCCATTTTCTGGAGGGCTGACATTGTCTCCAAATAGCTCCCACCGGGTGGAATGGCCACCTTTAGCCAAGGAGGTTTTGTTTGGGAGGACAGGCCGGCAGGTCTCATGAGAGGGGCTCAATACGTTGCTGTATATCAGCCTTTAAGACATCGTGGAGATAATCGAGGCTGAGGGCTTTAACCTCCATTCCCAGCACCGCTTTAGCATATTTTACTGTCAACTTCTTTATTTCTGTCATCGGAATCTCTGCACCTGCTAATGTTGCAAGATTGGTCACGGTAACGCCCGGGAGCCCACATGGGTCGATCCAGGAAAAGGGTTCAAGATCCAACATAACATTCAGTGAAAAGCCATGATAACTTATACCTTTACTTATGGCAATTCCCACACTACCCACTTTCATATCATCCACCCAGACACCTCTCATTCCAGGAAGCCGGGCCACACTCACACCCAAATCAGAACAAGCCTTGATCATGATCTCCTCAAGGGCCCAAACCAGGTCTACAGGCCCAAGCCCTTTTCTATTCAGATCTAGGATTGGGTATCCTACCAACTGCCCTGGCCCATGAAATGTAATTGACCCTCCCCTTTCGGTCTGAAATACAGGGATTCCCTTCCTCCTAAACAACGTAAAAGGGACTCTGATATGCTGTTCCCCTCCCTTGTTCCCAACAGTAAACACCGGCTGGTGCTCGCAGATAATTAAAATATCTTCCGTGAGTGAATTGGTCTTCTTGGCGCTGACTAATGTTTGTTGAAGCCTCCAGGCCTCCTCGTAAGGTGTTATTGGGAGATCCAGCAGGATAGCAAGATCTTTTGGGGCGCTCTTGAGCAAGGTGCCTCCCGGGAAGGCCCTTTCCCTGATAGGGACTCCGACCTGATGATCGCTGGTGCCTGGGGAGGGAATCGAACCCTCACGGGGACAAAGCCCCAAGGGATTTTAAGTCCCTTGCGTCTACCTGTTCCGCCACCCAGGCATCCTTGCTTCAAATTACTAAGATGAGGGCTGTATGTCAAACACCTAGAGATAAGCGTGAATATTTTTGATGCGGGTAACCATGTCCGCCAACTGGTCGGTGAGGCGCCTCAAGAATTTGTCCATCTCCCTCACATCCTCTACATCAACAGCCACTGCAATCCCTGCAACTCGAACATCTAAAGGGACATCATTCACTACGATATTTCTGGTGTGCAGCCGGCGAACCACCCGTCTCAAGGCCAAACGGGCCTGATCCACAGGGGTCATGGGAAGGATTGCCAGGAGTTTATTCCCACCAAGTTGGCCGATTACATCGGTATCACGAAGGGCTCGTGCTAGGCAGTGTAACACTTCTTCTATAATAGCCTGCCGAGTGATTTTACCTTTTTTTACTTCTACCCTAGGCTTTGCTTTTACCAGTGAAAATGCAAGGACAGAGCAGGAAGTATCATAGCGGAGATACCTGGCCATTTCTTTTTCTAAGAAGATCAGCAAGCTGTCTTTTTCCAGTATGCCTGCAGGCACCCTGCTCTGTGCCCTGCGGGATGCCCGTCTTTCTTTTTCTCTGGAGATCTCGCGGTGAATTTGGGTAAAGTCGTTTTCGTCTATCTCACCCCTTTCCACCTTCTCACGGATGGTTTTCAGAATTTCGCCCAACTCCTCATTTGCGCCAACACTTTGCTCCAGCGTCTCAAGGACGCTCAACTCCTTATACTCTTTCTGCTCAGGGGTTTCAGCTTGTGTCTTCAGCCACTCAATTCTTAGTTTTTCAAGGGCCTCATCCATCCTCTGGTTCAGCTTCTCTTCCAGTTTGGCAAGCATCTCATCCTTCATGTCCTTGTTTTCAAGATGCTTGAGGATCTTTGTCTGCACTTCATTCATTACTTTCTTGAGGTGTTGGTCGCCGTCGCCGGTGAGCCCCTCCTCCTTTGCAACCTCAAGGGTCATCTTGGACCCCAGGCGCTCGATATAATCAACTAACATTTCGCTCAGCGCCTGTTCATCACCCCCCTCTTTCCGGATCTCGGCAGCCAGATAGATCAGCTCTGCGGCTTGGGCAGGATTCCTTTTCACTTCCTCAATTAGCTCTTTTCCATCAACGCCTATCTCCTCAGAGCTTTCTTCGAGGAGCCTCGCGACCTCCTCGCTTTTAAGCTCCTTGCCCAATTCCCTAACCAGCTCCAGGTAATCCTCCAACGGCATTCCCTCTTCCAGGAGCGCATTCTTTATCTTAGGGAGCAATCTCTTGAGTTCATCAGGGTCAGGGACCAGCCTCCTTATTATCTGGCCAAGTCTGGCCACCGATACACTCCCGCCCTGATATTCCTCCTTGATGAGTTTGATCAGGACCCGGTCCGTGATCTCGTTTGCCTTCTCTACGATCTCCTCTTCATTTATATAGGCGGTGCCCAAGGCCTTTTGAGCCTCGACTGCTTCGAGGAGCTGGCGCTTCATCTCCATGACCGCACCTGCCAGCTCGGAGAGATCCAGCATGCTTTTTTCCAGATTCTTTTCCAGCTCTTCACCCAACAGCTCCAGCTGGTGTAGAAGCACAGGGCCAGGCCCCCCTGGACCGCCTTTGGACTCTGTTATTTCAGCGGTTTGAAGGTCTGCTCGCACCATGTCGTTAGAAAACTTTTGGGGATTTTCAACCAGGTTCTTGATGTTGAGGCTCTTTAGGAATTCCTCGGTGAGCACGCTCTCAAGGAGCGCCTCTATAAACATCTTTTTGGATCTCAGCTGAGCCTCTTCACTGAGATCTGGGGTGAGCATCTTGAGGGCCTTTCGGGCAACTATTTCTTCATCTTCAGAGACCTTTTTGTAAAATACGTGATTGACTTTTATGTTGGTGATTCTCTTGCTCTTCAAGGCCTTTTTTATGGAGTCTGCATTGGGGAATTTATGGGGGGCGGAATATATGTCAACGAATCCCTTGAGTTCCTTCTTGTCCAATCCCTTTTCAAAAGAGATGGACTGGATACCCTTTTTCTTGAATTGCGACACTATCCTCGCCACATTCACACGAGGGTCCAAGGGTTCTTCGTCAACAAAGAACTGCTCCTGATACATGATGAATACCAGGGGGGATATGGTCTTGAGCAAAGAGAGGGCAGAATCATAGGTGGCATCAATGGCCTGCTTCACATATGGATGGTCAGCGTAATACATACCAGCCCTATTAAAAAGAAGGGCGAGATTCCTCCCAAAGAGGTCAAGCTTTTGTTTTTCTCGGCTTACCTTTTTGACCATTTTTCTCGGCTCGTTAGAATGGGCTTAGGCCTCAAAGACAACTATATATTATAACTCGTCAGAATTACATGCAAACTTCAGTGGTTTCCTGGGGCGGTCTGGAGCGGATTGCCTCTGATTCATCAAGCAAGGGGCAAATATTCGGCCATATATGTCTCTAGCGCCTCCCGGAATTCCCTGCAAGTGGAGAACCGCTCTTCTGGATTATAACGAGTTGCTCTAAGTATTATGTCATCAATTTCTGGCCTCAGACGAGGGTTCAGCTTTGATGGTAACTCCTTAAAAAGATTATCCTTTAATTCTATCTTAGTTTCCAATAGCTCTGTGGCGCTCTTTAGGCCGGTAAAAAGCGGCCTTGGAATAAGCATCTCGAAGAGCATGGTGCCGACAGCATAAATGTCGGCCCTAAAATCAATATCCTTTTTGAGGATCTGTTCGGGGGCCATATAAATAGGGGTGCCCAGCATCATGGAGGATGAGGGATCATCTCCGCGGATCACCTTGGCAAGGCCGAAATCCATCAATATGGGCCGCTTGGTGTGGCTTTCCATGAGCACATTTCCTGGTTTTACATCCCTATGGATAATCTCCTGGCTGTGGGCGTAATCCAGGGCGTCCAAGAGCTGGATGATTATCTTCAGCGTAGACCTCACTGGCAAGGCCCTCTTGGAGGGAATGGGGTTCTTTCTGGCCTTCTTTATGTAGTAGTCTAGTGAATAACCCTTCACCAATTGCATGGTGAAGAAGAGGAACTCCTCCGTCTCCCCAACCTCATATACCTGTATGATGTTAGGATGGGAAAGTATCGCAGCAGATTCGGCCTCTTGCCTGAAAAACTCTGCTGTTATAGGCGTGAGCATGGATTTGGGCAGGATCTTTACCGCGATTTGACGCTTCAACGACTTTTGGTAGGCCACAAAGATCACGCCCATCCCGCCGCGTGCCAGCTCTTTGATGAGTACGGCGGTGCCCACCTCCCTCCCAATAAGATGATCAAAATTCAACTTGGATATCGTGCCCATAGCACCCCTTTTAACCCATAATCCCTCCCCCTGTAAATTATATATTGATCAAATCAGGCACATTCTCGGCCTCAGAAATCCTCGAAATCATCGTCATCCCCATCAAATGGAATCACTTCTTCCGGATCAGGCTCCTTTTTGGCAGGCTTGGGGCCAGATGCCTTGACGGGGGCCTTTACCTTGCTTTCTGAAATTACCTTGCCTTTCGCATATGCCGGAGGGTTCAAATCTTCTCGATAACCTCCACCATTATCTTTTGAAGAAGCCCCTATCATGGTAACAAGACCTTCCACCATCCCCTTCATCTGCTCCGCTTGTGCACTCAACTGCTCCGATGCAGAGGCAGACTCTTCAGCACTGGCAGCATTTTGCTGTACCACCTTGTCCATCTGGGTAATAGCGGAATTGATCTGGCCAATACCCTCGGCCTGCTCGTTGGATGCGGCCGCGATCTCTCCAATCAACTCACCTACCTTTGAAGAATTCTCTGCAACCTTTGAAAATGCCTCATTGCTCTTGCCAACCACCTCGCTTCCTTGCTTCACCTTCTTTACTGTGTCTTCTATTAATAAGGCCGTGTTCTTGGCAGCCTCAGCAGCTCTCATGGCCAGGTTTCGCACCTCATCGGCCACCACTGCAAATCCAGCCCCAGCCTCTCCGGCCCGCGCCGCCTCAACCGCTGCGTTAAGAGCCAACAGATTAGTCTGAAAGGCGACTTCATCAATGTCCTTGATTATCTTTTGAGTCTGTTCGCTTGCCTTGGCAACCTCCTCCATGGACAGGGTAAGTTCTTCCATGGCATGGCCTGCATCCTCCACTACCCGGTTTGTCTCCTTCATCAGGCTGTCTGCCTGAGAGGCATTTTCCGCATTCTGCTTTGTCATGGCAGACATCTCCTCTAGCGAGGAAGAGGTCTCTTCTATTGCGGATGCCTGTTCTGAGGCGCCTTCAGCCAGGGTCTGGCTGGCGGATGAGACCTGCTGGGAGGCGGATGCCACTTGGTCGGCGGCATCCTTGAGGTTTTGGGCATAATATGACAAAGAGTTGCTTATACCTCGAGTTACAAAGACACCCAGGCCCAACAGCGCAATGATCCCTAATATGGTGGAGCCAAATCCGATTCTATTGCCTAGGCGGGTGCTTTCAGCAATGTCTTCCCGGATCAATGCATCTATCTTTTCTGCCCTCTCAACTATATCCCCGGCAGTTTTTTTAAGTTTGGGGAGCAGGGTTTGGTTTTTCTTCCATATTACATAAAAGGAATCTCCAGTAGTTCGAAGCTCTTTCAAAAGTTTCTGAGAGGTTTGCCACTTGGAGTTAAATTCAGGAGAGGCAACTACTGCCAATACATTTTCAACATTTCGTGCTTGTTTCTTCATCTCTTGAGTAAGTTTCTGCCGCGTTTTCCGGAACAGCTCACCATCACCAAACAATAAGAGGTTCTGGATATTCAAGAGTTTTCTGTTGCCAAAGCCGATAAAGTCTTTGAGTTCTTTTCGCAAAGAGGCCTTACTGGCATCAAGGACCTCACCCTCCATAAGCAGATTGGCCTCTTGTGCATCTATTGCTTGGACAATCTCCTTAAGATTATGCATAACCATATCGAGTTTTTTCACTAACGTTGTCTTTGTTTGCTCTAAGGCCCTGTTGTTATCCACCATGGAAGCAAAGATCTTATCGTGCTCGCCTTTGATCGAAATAATCTCCTTGGCCAACTCGCTGATGTCCTGTTCCCCGGTCTCTTTTTCAAGGGTGTGGACCAGGGAGTCAAGCTCTGAAGAGGCCTTTTTGTATATACTTATTAATGATTCATCACCTGTTGCCAGGTATTCCTTTTCCGCCATGATTTGGTTTAATGCGGCCTTGGAAATTCCAAGGCTCAATTTTTGCAGCTCCATATCATGGCTTTTTCTCTTGTTCAGGTACCAGTTCATTCCCGCAAGAAAGGTCATGCCCAATATACCCAACACGGGGAGAATCAGTATCTTAGCTTTAATTGTGGATTTTCCCAACAACTCGCCCTTTTCCATCTCAGCCTCCAGATAAATTTTAGAGAGAGGCCCACATTTGAGAGCCACGGAGCCCCTCTTTCGCTGCTTAGTAATAAACCCCTGCGGCCATCACAACATTGGTGCCCGGGACCCGGTAAACATAGGTCTTTTTTGGAGAAGGTTTCTTCTCGCCAGGCTTGGGCCACATATATTCAACCCAACCTTCGCCTTTGGTCTTAGCTACCTTAATAAATTCCGCAATAAACATCTTCCCGTTGATATCCTTGATCCCCAACAGTGCCTTGCCAATAAGTTTGGGCTTAATAGGATGAGCCAACACCGTGCCTTTCTGCATATCAATGGCAAAGACATAGGTATCCTTCCACACAAATGCTCCCTTGGGATTATTGACCTCTTTCAGAGTTGCCTCCAGTCCCTTATCTTTTACCCACTGGGCTGCCTCTTTGCACTTTGCAATGCATTCAGCCTCAGTGGCCTTGCTTGCAGCGAAGGCCGTTGCGCACATGCAAATCACAAGGATAAAACAACCAAGAAACACCGTTATCTTTTTCATCCAAGTTTCCTCCTAATAGAAATTGTCTTGCATTTTCCATGAACATGCATCTCTCAGATTCTTGACTTAATTTGATTTTAGATGGATCTCACCTCCTTTCACATTATTCACATGATGGATTTTTGATCATTTCAAGCAAATGGTGTGCCAACTCTATATTCTCTTAACCTGACGCCTTATTCACCGAAACTGGGAGTTGAAGGCGTCAGTAATCCAACGGCATTGTCTGTTGAGTTGACGATCAATATTGCCCCGCCACTTTCAAGCATGATGATCCCGGTATATGAGAAGGGCCCTGTCTTTAGTTTATATAAGTTTCCAACCCGCCATATAAACATCCCGAAATAGAGTTGGAAGGCGTTGTCCAATGGCATTCTCCTTGCATTTAGCTTTCAGCAACTCAAAGAGATGAAAGGAGTTTGAATCATTATGAGAAGATCTACCAAACTCTACCTCTGCTTTATCATCCAGTTCGCTGTCTCCATTATGATCATATGGAGCGTGTTTCAACTTCTCAAGGCCCAGGAGTTTGACAGCGTGGTGATTAACCTTGCAGGCAGGCAAAGGATGCTAACGCAGAAACTTACCAAGGAATGCATACTGTTTGAAAAGAATCTGGTGACAGAAGATCAAGTCCTTGGCACGGCCCGCATTTTCGATGAAACATTGGTGGCGTTGGCAGCCGGTGGCTCTGCACCCCTGGATCTTCAGTTCTCTAAATACATAACTCTGCCACCCCCCGAGAGCCCTACTGTAAAAAAACAATTAGCTCGGGTCCAAGGGATGTGGATGCAATTCAAGGATAGGGTTTATAATTGGGTCAAACATAAGGACATGGAAGCGTTTAAGTTCATAGCTGAAAACAACGTCCCCCTCCTCAAGGAGATGAACCAAGCCGTTTTCCTTATGGACCGGGAGTCATACTCCAAGGTTAAGCGTTTGAAAACAATACTCCTCGCAGGATTGATCACCCTTATACTCTTTTTTCTGGCCGGGATGTATATTGTTAGAAAAAATGTCCAGCAAATCTTTTCCTCTCTCAGAAGAGCAGTGGCAAACCTGAACTCATCTTCCTCTGAACTGCGGCTTCTGGCACAGAAGGAAGCTGAAAGCAGTCAGCAACTGGCGGCAGGTTCTTCGGAGCAGAGCTCTGCCCTGGAAGACACCTCATCCTCACTCGAAGAGATATCTTCGATGACTAAACAAAACGCAGAAAACGCCAACTTAGCAAACGACCTGGTAAAAGAAGTGACAAAAACTATCCAAAACGCAAAGGAATCCATGGTAAGGTTAAGTCAGTTCATGGAAGATACGCTTAAGGCCTCTGAAGAGACAAAGGACATCATCAAGACCATAGATGAGATTGCATTCCAGACCAATCTACTCGCCTTGAACGCCGCAGTTGAGGCGGCGCGGGCCGGTGAAGCGGGAGCAGGATTTGCAGTCGTGGCCGATGAGGTGCGAAACCTGGCCATGAGAGCTGCAGAGGCGGCGCGAACCACTTCACGTCTACTGGAAGACACTGCCAAAAAGATAGAAGACGGCACACAACTTTCAAGTAAGACCAATGATGAATTCAATCAAGTTGCAGAAAGCATCATCAAGGTAGATCAACTGGTAGATGAAATCACCGCAGCCTCGCAGGAGCAGGCCCAGGGAATAGAGTTATTAAACAATGCAATGATAAAAATGGATAAGGTCACCCACGAGAACACAACCACTGCCCAAGAAAGCGCTAACACCAGCAAGGAGCTGCACAAGGAGGCAAGCGCCATTTCAGAGATTGTTGGGCAATTGGGCCTTCTTGTGGATTTGAGCCGGGATAACGGTGGGAAGAAAAGCGGTTTTTCGGCAAGGTCTCTGATCCAGAGATTAAGGCGAAAGAATTAAGGCATTTTGGGGAATTTGCTAACCTATAGAAGCCAGATGGGGTTTGAGAATATCCACGGCCGCCACCCGAAGAGGGGGAGATGATAGTAGGCTTCAACCCTGTAGACACCTGGCTTTAAAATCTTTACCTGCAACTGCTTACCTGTTTCATGGATTATTGGGTTTCCATTCCTCAGCACTCTAATCTTACCTTCAAGGGGCAGGTTGATCACAAGCCACCCCTTTGAATAACCCGTCCGCTCACCCATCCCTGCCACCAAGCCCGAACAGGAGCTGTAATAAAAGTTAAAGCCCTTGGCCCGCTTGAGCCCGTCTTGTGAAATGTAAAGGGAGCCTTTTTTCATCGCCTCATAAACTTGCGCCTTTGCCTTACCGAATTCTTTGCTCAATGGCTCTTTGAGCAGTATGTGGATATTTATGCTCTGGAGAAGAAAATGATAGGAAAGTGGCCTCAGGACAAGGGGACCCCACTTGAAACGGCTTCCATGGGCATCGGAGCCACCTATGGCCACCACCTGCCGCTCTCGGCATTTCCGGTCCCAAAACCGCAAGGTCCTCTTGCTGGGGCCTTTTAAAAACTGGGGCTTGAACACTATGAGGAACACGCCGTGGAGTGGAGACCGTATTCCCTCCTTCCAGCGGGAGGTAAAATTCCATATGCAAAGGCCAGTATAGCCATCCACACTGAGGTCATTCCAAGTGTAGGCCACTGATTTCTCGGCAAAAGGCATGCCCTTTTCAAAGGGATGCGCCAGGAACCCAAAGCCTCCCTGCTCGTTGACCTGGTCAATAACCTGTTGGGGAGTAAGTCCCCTTCCCGGGATCATTTCTTTTATGTCAAAGGCTAAGTAATGATGATAGCGCCCACCGATTTCAAGCCCCATCAAGAGCAACAGGTCATCATAAAACCCCTCGTGCTCGAGATGCAGATCTTTGGTCATGTAGTCGTGATCATTGATGATCACAAAATCGAGGCCTATATTTTTTGCAACTCCTGCTATCTGAGGCGGAGAAAAAGTGCCATCGGAATAACTGGAATGCACATGGACATTTCCAACATATTCGAACCAGCGGTCTTGTCTCATAGTCATAACTGTATTAGAAGTTTATTTAGGATTCATCCACGCCTTTGAGCAGTTGACGGGAATTGGCGAGCAACTTCTCTAATGCAGTCTCACCCAGGCCTGATCCAGAGGCAATGGCCTGGGCAAGCGAGCGGGAGAGCAAGTCACGGGGGCTGTGCGCATCGGAGT
>Ga0256835_1001340_pt1 | contig 15062 bp, 20 predicted proteins | sample PIR30metaG_FD_185972 | JGI IMG/M metagenome (GOLD analysis project Ga0256835, IMG submission 185972) | Hydrothermal vent microbial communities from East Pacific Rise, Pacific Ocean - PIR-30 | ecosystem: Environmental > Aquatic > Marine > Hydrothermal vents | place: Pacific Ocean: East Pacific...
TGCACACGTCATCAACCATTAATTGTCTGGAGTGTGCTAGCCAATAAAGGTGGGTGAGATGGGCAAGAAGATAGTGTTCACCGAGCGCGCGCCCAGACCCATAGGGCCTTATAGCCAGGCGGTGCTCGTCGATGGCTGGCTCTTCATATCGGGCCAAATACCGATAGATCCATCGACGGGGGAAGTCGTTAAGGGATCGTTCCGCGACCAGGTTGTGAGGGTTCTCGAGAACATAAAGGCGATCGTCGAGGCTGCTGGGGGCTCTCTAAGGGATGTAGTTAAGGTGACGGTGTATCTGCGCGACATATCGAAGTTCAGCGAGTTCAACGAGATCTACTCGAAGTACTTCAGCGAGGAGCCTCCAGCTCGAGTCGTGGTCGAGGTGTCTAACCTCCCCAAGGGCGTGGAGCTCGAGATCGAGGCTATAGCCCGTATCGGCAGTGGTATAGGCTAGTAAGCCCCCTACCCTCCTCACATCGCTGGGATCCTCAGCATGAGGGCTGCTCTCGTATTCGTTGGCCCAGCTGGAGCAGGTAAATCCACGCTGGTATCCGCCTACGGTCGCTGGCTTCGAGACAACGGCTACGCGGTCGCACTGATCAACCTAGACCCTGCAGCCGACTACATACCCTACATCCCGGACTACGATGTGCGCAAGATCGTGTATACGCGTGACCTAGCGACAAAGCTTGGGCTCGGGCCCAACGGAGCGCTGGTCAAGGCCATCGAGATACTGACTCAGAGAATCGATAGCGTGGTCAGCGAGCTCAGCTCGCTCGACGCCGAGTACATGCTGATAGACACGCCGGGGCAGATGGAGGTCTTCGTCTTCCGCGACCTAGCACCGCGATTCATGGAGGCCCTCGCTAGGGTGTGCGACAGAGTCGCAGCGATCTTCGTCGTCGACGCGAACCTGCTGAAGAGCCCGGAGGACTACGCCTTCATCGCGGTGATGAGCGTAGCCATGCAGATAAGGCTGGGCGTTGATGTGGTGCCCGTCGTCAACAAGGTTGATGAGGCTAGCGTCGATGAGTTCGTCGGCGACGTGGTTAGCGATGTCGAGAAGGTCATCGAGGCTCTGCGTAGTAAAGGCATCTACGGAGACATGATGGCTAGAGTCCTAGAGGCCGTGTGGAGCTACGCCAAGGCCGCCTACGTCCCGAGGGTCTCGGCTAGAGAGGGGCTTGGGCTAGAGGATCTTCACCGGATCGTCCACGAGCTCACGTGCAGCTGTGGAGACCTGACGTAGGCTAAGTGCCAAGGCTTAAATCTACGCATTTTAGGAAGCCTTCGGGGAGACGCACCATTGAATTTAGAGAGCTGGGTAACGACGTTCATAGTCTACGCGATGCCCTTCTACCTAGCAGCCTTCGCCATATACATGGTCAGGCTCGTCAAGGGCCCCACCGTGCCAGACATGGTTATAGCCGTCGACGCTCTGAGCTACGATCTCGCGGCCTTTCTTGTGCTTCTAGGGATACTCTTCAGAGCGCCGATAATGATTCCCTGCGCTATAGTCCTCGTGCTCTGGGTCTACGCTCTAGACATCTACGTAGCCAAGTACTTCGAGGCGGGTGAGATCGGTGAGTAGCTTAATCGATTGGATCCTCGTCGTGATAGGGCAGGTGCTGGTAGCCATAGGCATATTCTGCGACCTAGCGGCCGCCATACTCATGCTGAGACTCCCAAACTTCTTCACTAGGCTTCACGCACTGACTGTGGGGAGCGTTGGTGGTGCATTCGTTCCGCTGATTGGGGCCGCCCTCATAGCGGCTGGATGCGATTTCCTAGGCCCCTACAGGTGGTTCATGACGGGCGGCGCCATAGTTACGGCGATCATCGAGTACGTGCTGGCTGGTGCAGGGACTCACGCGATAGCTCGCGCAGTGTATAGAGCTCGTGCAGCCCCCCTCAAGCCCCTCGTGGTCGATAGGATAGCGGAGGACCGAGGGGGTGAGGAGGGTGCTAGCGGCTGAGCTCGTCTTCGGCATGCTTGCGGCAGCAGCTCTCGCCTCCGTAATCGCTACGGTGCTGGCAGTCGAGAGCCGCGACCTGCTCAAGGCAGTGGTCTTCTCGGCTCTTCAGAGCGTCGCCTACACGCTCATGTACTTCCTCCTCATGGCCCCAGACATAGTGCTCGTGTACGCCGCGGTCGCTGTCGGGATCTACCCCCTCATACTCATCCTCCTGATCAAGAAGGTCGGTAGGTACGAGGGCTGAGCCATGCTCCGCTCCATAGCGTTCGCGATCACCCTCGTGGTGTTCATAGTGCTGCTAGCATACGCTACGGCAGTGGGTGCCCTAGGCCCGCTCCCGCCACCACATCTAAGGAGGCTAGCGGTGTGCGTGCTGAACACCACCTACAACCCGGCACTCCTTCGCCTAGGCTTCTCGGCGGACGCTCCAGAGGGCGTGACCGCCGTTGTGTGGGACTACCGAGGACTCGACACGGTGTTCGAGACGGTAGTTCTCTACGGCGCGATCATAGGGACGCTAGCTCTCTACCGTCAGGTGCTGAAGAGTGAGGAGCGTCGAGAGAGCCACAGCAGTGAGCGTGCTGAGGCCCTTAGGGGCGGCCTCTCGACCGTGGTAAAGGTGGCGACGGCAGTCATAGTCATAGCGATTGGGGCCGTGGGGGCCGCAACAGGTCTACACGGACAGCTCACTCCCGGAGGAGGGTTCCAAGCGGGATCGATACTCGCAGTAATACCGGTGGTCCTCCTAGTCGTGTTCTCGAGGGACTTCCTCATACGCTCTGGGGTCCGGTACGCTAGGATGGTTCTTCTAAGGAATGTGGGTCTCATAGGCATAGGGCTCACGGCCCTGGGCCTAGCAGTGGTTGCGACCCTCATCGGGGTCCGGGGATTCGTTCTACAGAATCAGCCCCACGACGGTTCACCCATAGGCTACCCAAAGTGGGTCCTCGACGTGCCTTCAGGAGGATCGTTGCTGTTCTTCAACGTGTTCGAGATGCTGGCTGTCGTTGCGGGGTTCACGATAGTGTTCCTAGTACTCTCCCTTCGAGAGGATGCAGCACGCGAAGAGATTCGGGGTGAGGAGCGTGGATGCTGAGTTCATGAGGGTGGCCTACATGATAGTCGTGCTCTCGATATACGTCAACATCGGCGTGTCGCTCTATGCAGCCCTAGCGAAGCCGAACCTCGTCAAGAAGATCATTGCACTGACCATACTGGGGGACTCGGTCAACACCTTCATCATCCTGGCGGGCTACAAGCTCTGGAGACCGGGTCTCATCCTGCAGCCACCTGTACTAACAACGTTCAGTCCATCGAGCGAGGCGTTGAAGCAGTTCATTGAGAGGTCTGTGGACCCGATTCCGCAGGCTCTCGTGCTCACAGCCATAGTGATAAACCTTGCGGTGACCGTCTTCCTCGCAACCATAGCCCTCCACATGTATAGGCACTTCGGCACCGTGAACATGGACGAGGTTGGTCGGGTGAAGAGGCGTGCGATCCGGGAGGAGATGGTCTAGGTGTGTAGCCCCCATAGTGATGGCGTTCGTGGTGTACCTAGTCTACACCGGGGCGGCTAGGCTGTACGACGTGGTTACGGGGGTTGTGAGCGCCATCGCTGTGGGGGCGGTGCTGGGAGCGCTCGCGGTGAGCGACTGGAGAAAGAGCCTAGATCCCCGGAGGCTTGGATGGCTCGCCATCTACACGTTCAAGTACTTCCTCGTTCATGAGGTGAGAGCGCACCTCAGCGTACTGAGGGCATGCCTAGGCCCTAGGCTTCGAATAAACCCGGCGATAGTTCGCGTACCGATAAGGTCGAGATCGGGCTACGGAGTGACCATGGTCTCCATAGCCATAACCAACACCCCCGGCACCGTGGTCGTGGACCTCGATGAGGATCGCGGTGTCCTCTACGTGCACTGGCTAACCGCCTACACCCTCGAGGACTCAGAGGCTTACCGAGCCATAGCCGAGGACTTCGATAAGTACGCTAAACGGGTGTTCGAGTAATGGACTGGCTAACAGCTCTCGCAGCCCTCCCCATAGCGCTAGCCATCGGAGGGTTCGTAGCTCCGCTGATTGGGCTCAAGACCAAGAGACCGCGCCTCTTCGCGATCTACACACTCCTATTCTCGACTGCCTCGACAGTTGTCGTGATGGCGGTGGCGCTCAGCTACGTGAGGACGCAGCACCCAGCAGTATATCCATTCGGTGGATGGCCTCCACCCCTCGGGATATCGTACGAAGTTGATGGGCTGAACGCGCTGGTCGGGCCCATAGTGTGCACCGTCTTCCTCGCTGCATCGATATACTGCCTATGGTACTTCAGCGAGATAGGCAGCGGCGCTGACTGGCTATCGGCGCTCATGCTCATACTCATGGCCGGCGCTCTGGGCTGCATATACACGGGAGACGTCTTCAACTTCTTCGTCATGCTCGAGGTCATGTGCATAGCTAGCTATGCTCTGGTAGCGTTCTTCAGGAAGAGGAAGTGGGCCATCGAGGCCTCCGCAAGCTACGCATTCATCGGGGCCCTAGCAACGACTCTCTTCCTCCTCGGAGCGATATACATCTACGCATCCTTCGGAACCCTCAACATGGCGGACATAGCGTCGAAGGAGCTCGGCCTGAACCTGAAGCCCTTCACAGAGCTCTCCGGATCGTGTAGCCACGGTCTCTGCTTCGGCAACGCAGCGGTGGCGATATCCGTAGCGGTAGCCCTCATGCTCTGGGCCCTCACCTTCGAGGCAGGTATCTTCCCAAACAACTTCTGGATACCGAGCGCCTACTCCGAGGCTCCCAGCCCCGCCTCAGCCATGTTCTCGGGGATCGTGGACAAGGTTGGTATGTACGGAGTGCTGAGGCTCATGTTCACGCTGCTACCCGCTGGAGCAACGGCGGTGAGCGTGACTATACTGGGCATGCCCTACCGCTACCTAGTGCTTCAGGTTCTCGCGGCTCTCGGCCTCGTAACGGGGTACCTAGGGGCGTTCCTCATGGCTGTCCAGAGAGACGTTAAGAGGCTCCTAGCTTACTCGACCATCAGCCACATAGGGCTCATGTTCATGACGCTGGCGGCGGCTACCGTACCGAGCGTAGCCGCGCTAGCAGCTGCATCGATAGTGTACCACATGGCTACCCACGCCTTTGGAGAGGCGCTGCTGTTCATGGCTCTCGGAGCGCTGGCGACGATCTACGGAACGAAGAGGCTCGACGAGCTTGCAGGCCTCGGAAGGAGGCATCCAGCGCTCATGGGAGCGATCGTGGCGGGCCTCGTGAGCCTCCTAGGGATGCCTCCCTTCGGAGGGTTCTTCAGCAAGTACATGATGTTCCTAGCCCTCGTCAAGAGCGGGTTCATAGGGTACGCAGCGTCGATAGTGATAGTGTCCGGGATATCGGCCGTAGGCTACTTCCGCATAATCTACACCCTCACAATGCTGAGACCCCGAGCCTCCGAACAGCGGAGAGTCGGTGTCTCAGCATCAGTATCCTGCTGGCTCCTCGTAGCGGCGTTGCTAGCCCTAGGACTGCTATTCGTTTGTGGAGGGCTCGCACCCCTGCTTCTCAAGGTGGTCGGGCTCTCAGCGACTAGGAAGGGTGTTGAGATGTACGCTATAAGCGCTGCAAAGGTTGCAGCCGCGCTTATACCTAGATGAACCGCGTTTTGATGGGTAGAAACATGGCTAAGCTTATATCGTTTCAAAGGGAATCGGGTTTAGGTGGGTAGAAGCATGTATGTCCAGCCAAGCGAGGTCATGGTCTACAGCTGTCTCGGCGTAGCCTTCGCAACGATCCTAGCCGCGGACTCTAGGAGGGGCAGTGGATCGCTGCTCGCTAAGCTCCTAGGCTACGGCCTCCTCATGGCGATATCCGTCGAGAGCATGGCTACGGGCTTCCCGATGGACTGGCTCTCCGGGTTCTTCGCTTTCTTAGCCTCCCTCGTGTCCATGGCTGTGACCTCCTACGTTATGGGTTACGAGGAGAGCAAGTTTCGAGGCCGAAACCTTAGATCGCTGATAGACCTCTTCGCCCTCAGCATATACGCGGTCTTCGCGTCCCCCAACCTCATAACGTTCATAATGTTCTGGATCCTTGCGGAGATAGCCGGCTTCTTCGCTATCGTGTTCGAGATCGAGAGGAGGACACTGATCGCGGGCCTTAGGTACCTCGTTGTGTCGATGATACCCGCAGACATAGCCCTCATAGCTCTGCTGGCAGTGGCCTCCATGAGGCTGGGGTTCGCCAAAGCAATGACCCTGCCCATGCACAGCCTTCCCCACGTACTGGGCCCCCTCTCAACGGCTCTCGGCCTCATGATAGCGCTGGGGTTCATGGCCAAGGCCGCGGTCGCACCCCTACATTTCTGGCTACCCGATGCACATGCGCTGGCTCCAGCACCAGCCTCAGCCCTGCTGAGCGGGGTCATGGTCAAGATGGGCATCTACGGCCTTGCAAGACTAGCACCCTGCCTAAACGCAGTCACGCTCCTGACGGTGATGGGGCTCTCGTGCATAACGATAGTGTACGGAGGTCTCCAAGCTCTTGTTCAGGGAGATGCCAAGAGGCTCCTAGCGTACTCAACCATCGAGAACACGAGCCTCATGGTCATGTGTCTGTGCCTCGGCCAGGTCCTTGGGATCTCAACAGCGTTCACAGCAGCCTACCTACTCGTTGCATCGCATGCACTGTTCAAGGCGAGCCTCTTCATGGACTCCGGCATCATAGAGATCTCTGCCCATACACGAGAGATCTATCGCCTCGGATACCTATCCCGGTACCTCCCAGCGCCCTCACTATCATCGCTCATATCGGTGCTTAGCCTCATGGGCATACCGCCGACGATAGGGTTCCTAGCGAAGCTCTACCTCTTCATGGGCCTCGTCGACGCTATCTACCGCGCTCCCAGCATAGGAATACCGCTGGTGATCGTGTCGGCCATAGGCGTGGCCCTGGCTATAGCCTACGGCCTGAAGTACCTCAACATATACTGGGGCGCTCTAGAGCGCGAGGAGACTGCTGAGCGCGTAGAGGATGGTAGGCTCGTCTACAGCGAGCTCAGTCTATCACTCACCAACATAGGGCTCGCGCTGCCGATGTACGTGACCCTCGTCGGGATAACTATGGCCGCCCTAGTGTACGTAGTGCCGTTCGCGTTCGTGCAGGTGTTCTTCGCTGCGCTCCTCTACTTCGTCTACACCCACATACGCACAATTGCTAGGGAGAGGAGGTGGATGGGCGGGGCGATACCTTGAGCTACGCCAGGGCATCGATAATATCGAGGCTCGAGGACTACCTCGTTAGGCTCCTCAGAAAGCTCTCGCCGAGCTTTGAGAGGAAGCTGATGATGCTCTACCTATCGAGCGGCGGATCGAGGATCGAGGAGCGCGCAGCGAGGAGCATCATCTTTGGGGGAATCAGGGTCTATAGGGCGTTCAGTAGCCTAGAGCCTGCGATCGTCAATGTGTATAGGTCTCTCGTTCGCGGTCTCTCATCTATACAGGCTTCGCTCGAGGACATAGTTTCCTTCGCCTCCAGCTACATGAGCCTCCTCTTCGTGATATCCCTCGTGTCCGTGGTGGTCGTGTCTTGGATCCTATACTCGTCCTAGCCTCGATTCTTCTAACGCTAGCCCTAGTTGCGATGCCTCCGCTCATCGACGGTGTTGAGAGGAAGGTGAGGGCCTCAATTCAGAGCCGTATAGGCCCTCCAATCATTCAGACGTGGCTAGATCTAATGAAGCTACTCGCGAAGGAGATCAAGTTGCCAGAGAGCTCAGAGCTCGCAGCCTTAACGGCTCTGCTAAGCGTCGTGATCTCGGTAGCTCTCCTATGCTGTCTAGCGGTGTTCACGGCTGTGAGGATGGTTAGCGTGGGAGCGGCTCTAGCCATAGTGATGCTCATCGCGTCGCTGCACGGGCTATCGCTTCTAACAGCGTGTACAACAGCAAACCCCTTCGCTGCCGTAGGCTCTTTCCGTCGCGTAGCGCTGACCATAGTCAACGAGGCGGGTCTCCTACTATCGATTGCGTTAGCCCTCTACTCGATCCAGATATCATCGAGAAGCCTGGTCCCCCTAGCGATCTCAGCAGCGATGCTGGCGATCTCGGGGTTCGCTAACAGCGGTAGGCTCCCCTACGATCTCCATGAGGCTGAGCCAGAGCTCGCTTCGGGCACTGTGATAGAGCTCTCTGGGCCGCTCCTTGCGGCCGAGATCTATAGCCATCTAGCTGAGCGCATGGCGCTAACAGCGCTGCCCATGTATGTGCTGTTCGCAGCGCTAGCGAAGAACCTCGTTGTACGGTGCCTAGGCTTCTTAGCGGGATCCATAGGTCTGTGGCTGGTCTTCGCAGTCACGAGCACAGTCCTCGGTAGGAGCCGTGTTGACCTAGCTATACGCAGCCTAGGCGCGGTCTACGCGTCCATGGCCATAGCGTGGACGGGGGCGGTTCTCCTATGCTGAGGAGGGACCAGGTAATCGATGTGCTGAAGCGTGAGATGAGCGATAGCGTGCTGGAGATCAGCGAGCTGAGGAGCGCGACCATCGTGTCCGTAGACCCTCGTTCCCTGCCGAGGGTATCCATCGCGCTCGTAGCTCTAGGCGCTAGGCTCCGCATGATGGTCGCTAGCGATGAGAGGCCCTGGAGAGCATGCTTCTCGCTGTACTACATCTATGCGTTCGATAGGGAGGGCACAAACATAATCATACACGCCCCCCTGGACCCAGATAGGCCGACGGCTCCAAGCATAGTGGATCTCGTGCGAGCAGTCGACTGGTACGAGCTTGAGGCCCGAGACCTGCTAGGGATCGAGTTCGAGGGTAGGCCCCCAGCACCCAGATTCATTCTACCCGATGACTGGCCCGAGGGAGTGTACCCACTGCGTAAGGACGTCAGCGTTGAGCAGCTTAGAGCGCTCTACAAGCCGAGTCCCCTAGAGGAGGCTAGGCTTCTGGGAGCCGAAGAGATCGTGCGCATACCTATAGGCCCATACCACCCAGCACTACACGAACCCGAGTACTTCGAGCTCTATGTGCGTGGCGAGAAGGTTGTGGGTGCTAGGTACGTGGGGTTCATGGTCCATAGAGGGATCGAGAAGCTTGGAGAGAGCATGAAGTACGACCAGGTTCCGTTCATAGCCGAGAGGATCTGCGGCATATGCGGCTTCGTACACTCAACAAGCTACTGCCAAGCAGTTGAAGACGCTCTAGGAATCGAGGTTCCCGAACGTGCTGAGTTCATAAGGAGCCTCATCCTCGAGATCGAGAGAGTCCATAGCCACCTTCTGTGGTTCGGAGTAGCCCTACACCTTCTGGGCTACGATACTGGCTTCATGCATGTGTGGAGGATCCGAGAGCGAGTTATGTGGCTAGCAGAGCTCTTGACGGGGAGCAGGAAGACTTACGGGCTCAACGTTGTTGGGGGAGTGAGGAGGGATATCGATCGCGATAGGCTCGATAAGGCTCGTCAGGTAGTTAAGGAGCTCAGGAAGGAGTTCGCCGAGCTCGTCAAGATCACGATCGACGTTCCTCAGGTGCGTGCTAGGCTCCGGGGGACAGGGTACCTATCGCCGGGAGAGGCCCAGGTATTCGCTGTCGTGGGGCCCACAGCGCGGGGCTCAGGTATAGACATAGATGTGAGGAAGGACTTCCCTTACGCGGGGTACAAGAGGATTAGGCCCAGGGTCGCCGTCTATAGCGAGGGCGATAACCTCGCTAGGACCCTGGTGAGGGTCGATGAGGTCTTCGAGAGCCTAGACCTCATCGAGAGGTTCATAGACGAGATGCCCGGTGGGGCCATACGCGCTGAGAAGATCGAGTACGAGCCGTACCGCATCGGCATAGGCTCGGTGGAGGCTCCTCGAGGAGAGGTGATCCACATGGTGATAACGGGCTCTAGAACCCCCTACAGATGGAGAGTCCGTGCACCAACCTACCAGAACCTGATAGCCGTGCCAACGATGCTGCGAGGCGTTGACCTCGCTGATGCCCCCCTCACCATAGCCAGCATAGACCCGTGCTTCTCATGCACGGACCGCGCGATTGTGATAAACGTGGCTACCGGAGCATCGAGATCCGTCTCTCTTAGGGAGATCGTGAGGCGAAGGAGATGAGTTTCATCAAGATCCTGGGTGTGGCTCTAAGCCGTGGACGAGCAACCATTAGGTACCCACTAGAGCCCCCACTCATCACGCCCTACTTCCGTGGACGCATAGAGATAGACCCCTCCAAGTGCGTGGGATGCGGAGCGTGTGCACGGATATGCCCACCGAAAGCCATCGAGATCGTGGAGCAAGGCGATAAGCTCGCTATACGCTACTTCGTTGGTAGATGCATATTCTGCGCTATGTGCTTCGATGTGTGTCCACAGAGCGCTATCGAGGTCACCAAGGACTTCGAGCTCGCTTCGCTGACCCTCGAAGACCTCTACGACGAGGTCGTTCACAGCCGTAGGAGATGCAGCGTATGTGGCGAGCCGTACCTCACAACCAAACTCGTTGATCGGGTTCTACAGAGCATTGCTCCAGAGCTTCGCGAGAGGCTAGAGATGTGTCCTAGATGCCGGCGCGAGAGCGTGATGAAGGTCATTGCCCGTGCTCGGATCAGGTACGCAGAGCCCGTGGAGGGGGGATGAGAGCTGTGGACCTAGCTAAGGCTCTAAGCAGGCTGCGAAGGAGCCTATGGGTGTTCCATCTCAATACAGGGAGCTGCAATGGCTGCGATATAGAGGTGCTGGACGCATTGACGCCCTACTTCGATGTCGAGAGGTTCGGGATAAAGCTCGTGGCGAGCCCTAGGCATGCAGATGTAGCGCTGCTCACCGGGCCCATAACCGCCAAGACCCTGCCCAAGGTGGTCAAGGCTCTGCAGGCCATGCCTCGACCCCGCCTCGTGGTGGCGATAGGTGCCTGCGCTGTGGGTGGGGGAATATGGTTCGATTCCTACTCTGTGTTGGGAGGATTTCCTCAGCTCGAGAGGCTGCTGAGGGGCCTGGGCATAGAGATCGATGGAGTCGTATACGTTCCGGGATGCCCAGCGAGGCCAGAGGCGATAATCTACGGGATAACGACGCTCCTCGGAGTGACTCAACAACGAATCCGGAAGAGGGTTAGATCAGCCTCCGGGTAGCTACCGTGGCGAGGATCCTAGTGCTTGTATGTGAGGAGCGTAGCGTGTACACGCCTGTTCCTAGACACTTCTTAGCCCCCATAGCAGTGTGTCGCGAGGCTCCTGAGCTCGCCGATCGAGTGCTTGGGGTCCTTCGAGAGAGCGAGATCGAGGCTCTCAATCGTGGAGACGAGGTTGTTATCGCTGACGAGAGGTGTCGGTCTCTGGGAGTCGAGGAGGGGTACATCAAGGTACGTCTAGCCACTGAACGCCTTCAGGAGTCACCTTAGCAACCCTATCGAGCTCGGCCTCACGGACCTCAACCCCCTTGTCACGGAGTACGTCCGCTACAGTGGGTGAGACCACAGCCTTCACCCTCGGTAGCGAGACCACGTAGGGCCGGTAGTACTCTAGTCTCGGGCTCTCTCGAGGAGCGTAGGTGGTTACGAGGAGGTCTATGCAGCCATCGAGATAGGCTAGGAGTGCCGATACAGCGGCTCGGCTTGGACAGAACCTCTCTATCGCGCGCTTTAGAATCGCTGAGAGGACCTTCGTAAACTCCTGCAACGAGCCTCTTCTAGAGAGCTCCTCTCGAAGCTCGCAGGCAATGTGCATGGCGAGGAGCTCGCTATCAGTGTGAAGAGCTGGTGAGACCCCGAGCTCTCGAGCTAGAGCATCCTTATTTGCTGAGCCATTGTGTGCGAACCAGATGGCTCCACGGCTATCGATGTCCTCTCGGTATGGATGCGCTGCCTCGGTTCCAAGAGGCTCACCACGACTAGCGGCGCGTGCATGGACAACGATGTAGAGCTCGGTACAGCTACAGGCCTTCTTGACTAGGTGCTTCAACACCTTCACTGATAAGGGATCGAATATCGGTAGCGAGCTCCTCTCGTAGATGTACCCCACCTTCTTCACGCCATCGCGCTCCACAACCATTACAGCGGCAAGGCCCCACCCATCGTCATGGCTAGATCTCGCTCCACCACTGACACGCTCTAGCCTAGGATCGTGCCTCGACGCCTCGATGAGCGCGTTGAGCAGGGTCTCGATGTCGGAGAGAGGAGGTTCTCGAGCCGCTACCGCTATGAGTCTACACAAGGATTCACACCTACGAGAACCAATGAAAAATGTCTATATAACTACCTCTGCTCGCGCTTCTCTTCGCTACTGCGCTTAACGAACTCAGTTAGGAGCCTTATCGGGGGCCTTAGGCTAGACCTCTTCCTCTCATCGCTAGCCATCAGAACCCCGCTGTACTGGACTCGTGGCTAGGTAACACTATTTAGGTTCATAGCCTCTCGAGCTCCTCAATATCTCTCTCGCTCAGCCTCCACCCCAAGGCTCCGCGGAACTCCTCGACACGCTCTCTCCGCTCCGTCTTCGGTATGGCGACGACCATCGGGTGGGCTATGAGGTAGTTGAGAGCTACTTGGACAGCGGTCTTGCCGTATCGAGCACCTATCTCAACGAGCTTGGGATGCGTTGCTACTGCACCCCTCTCGAGAGGTGTGTAGGCTTGCAGTGTTACGCCGTGGTCTATGCAGGTCTTTAGAAGGCTCTTCTCGACCTTCTTATCCAGCACGCTGTACTTGACCTGGTTAAGCACGATCTCGTGCTTCGATACGGACTCTATCGCTTCGAGGAGCTGGCTACGGTTGAAGTTGCTGACCCCTATGTACCTCGTCAAGCCTCTCTCAGCGATTGCCTCGAGGGACCGGATCTGTACGTGTATGGGGAGAGTCTCTTCGGGCCAGTGGATGAGTATCAGGTCCGCATAGCTAGTTCCGAGTCTTCGAAGGCTCTGCTCAGCGGCTGCGATAGCTGTCGAGGGGTCGGCGAAGCGGTAGGGCAGCAGCTTCGTGATGACGAAGACGCGGTCCCTCCCAACGCGCTTGATGACTCGCCCAACGAGCTCCTCAGCGAGGCCATTGCCGTACATCTCGGCGGTGTCGATGACGTTGAGCCCGAGCTCGATAGCGTGTACGAGCGCCTCCTCAGCAGCTGCATAGTCCCGAATGCCCCAGGTGCCTATGCCTATCGCCGGGATCCTCTCTCCTGTCTTTCCGAGGGGCTTCTCGTCGCTGGTATCGATGGGGAAGCGGGGCATTGTTAGCCCTCGACGCTCTGGATCATCGGGGCTAATATCTTTGCCAACGCTCTCTTGCGGAGACCCTCATTGACCTCTGGACTCGTGCCGTAGGCTATGGCGCGGGCTGGGCACATAGCTACGCAGCCGGGCTCGAGACCCTCTCTGCGTAGCTTCGAGCAGAGATCGCACTTAGCTATGTACCCTGGATGAACGAGCTCAGGTATTCCGAAGGGACACGCTGCTAGACACGATGTGCAGCCTATGCACCTAGCGGTATCGACCACCACAGCACCAGATCTATCCCTATGCATTGCGCCGGTAGGGCACGCGCTTATGCAGGGAGCTAGAGCGCAGTGGAAGCATGATATGGGTCTCCTAAGCCCTCGATACACCTCGTAGAGCCTTATGAAGGAGCGCTCATCGTCGTGTAGGAACGAGCACACCTCTTCGCAGGTGTAGCACCCTATACACGCTTCGTAGTCTATGACTCGGAGCATCTTGCCCACGTCCATGGTCCCACCTCACGAAGAGAGCCTTAGGCTTCTCCTCAGTATGCTGCTCATGGCTCTAGCCGCTCGAAGCCCAGAGCCCACGGCCCGCCCAACCATGCTGGGTCCTGTAACCACGTCTCCAGCAGCGAACACCTTCTCGCTGGCACGCCAGAACCTATCGACTTGGATCCTCCCCCTCTTATCCATCCTAATACCGAGGGCCTCCGTCGAGAGGGGAGGTGTTGGTAGCTCGCCTACAGCCACTAGCACGGTATCGGCCTCGAGCTGGAACTCGGAGCCGGGTATCGGTATGGGTCTGGGCCTTCCGCTCTCATCGGGCTCGCCGAGCTTCATCCTAACGAACTCGATCGCCTTGACGAAGCCGTTCTCAGTGATTATCTTCGTGGGCTGAGCCAGCTCGATCCAGTTCACGCCCTCCCTCACGAGCCTCCTAATCTCGTACTCTCCAGCGGGAGCCTCACGTATCGTCCTCCTATACACTAGGTATACCTCTTCAGCTCCGCGATGGAGAGCTACCTCAGCAGCGTCGACAGCGCTCAGACCTCCACCAACTACAACAACCCTCTTCCCGAGGTAGGGCCTCTCGGTCACGAGCTTCATGTCGTATATGTTCCATTTATATATGTACTCGAGCGCCGGGTAGACTCCCTCAGCCTCCTCTCCCTCGATACCCATCTTTCTGGATCTCCACGTTCCCGTCGCTATGAGGACCGCATCGTACTCCTCAACGAGCTTGGATAGGGAGACCGTGTTCTGGACGAACTCATCGCCCTCGTCGTGTCTAGGCTCTCCCTCGAACACCTTCGTCCTCAGAATAAACTTGACGCCGAGCCTACGCTCTAGATCCTCAACGCCCTCGATCACGCTCTCCTTGGGGATGCGGGTGCTGGGTATGACGAACATCATCATGCCTCCGGGGTGAGGGAGCTTGTCGTAGACATCTACATCAGCGCCCTTACAAGCGAGTAGACCAGCAGCGGCCAAGCCAGCGGGCCCAGCACCGACTATCGCAATGCGTGCACGTAGCTCAGACCCCTTCTCGCGGCACATGAACCCAAACTTCATCGCTGTCCCTATCCCGTAATGAGTTTAGCTTAGATTTATACAGTAAACACTTCAAGGGCTTGTAAGGTCCGTGAGCCGCGTCGATGCGTTGACTCAGTCACTCTCTACGCGGCTCATCTCTACGAAGAATCAGTACTGTTGTCAGTGCCTGGGGAGGAATCTCCGTGACGAGCTTGTTACTGAACGAACTGTCGGAGATCTCCTCGCTTAGTGAGGACTTGGCTATCGCGCAGCCCGGTACCTCGAGCGAGAACCTCGCTTCCTGATTAGTGTAGTTGTAGAGCCTCATCACTATGCAGGAGTCTCTGTCTTCGCAGG
>Ga0256835_1001341_pt1 | contig 15062 bp, 12 predicted proteins | sample PIR30metaG_FD_185972 | JGI IMG/M metagenome (GOLD analysis project Ga0256835, IMG submission 185972) | Hydrothermal vent microbial communities from East Pacific Rise, Pacific Ocean - PIR-30 | ecosystem: Environmental > Aquatic > Marine > Hydrothermal vents | place: Pacific Ocean: East Pacific...
TCAAATACATATCCTGAGAAAATAACTTTTGTCATTGGAGCTTCATAAAGGCCAAAAAGTATTCCCCATAAATATAGATGTTTTAGCTCAATTCTATCAAAGTAATTTGCTAAAGTAAAATAAAAATCTTTGAACTTTGCAATAAATTCTTTTTTTGGAATTTTAATTGAAAATGAATTAGTTACTAATAGCTCATACAATTTTAGTAAAAACTTTTTTGATTGTTGGGAAAAATCGACTTTTTCGACCATCTCTTCAAATTTTTTTACAAGAGTTGGTGATAAGGTCTTTGACATTTAAGTCACTTTAATTTAAATATACATTTCCTTAATTAAAAAAATATCCTTTATTTTTAAAATTAAAAATAGACATATTTTTTGAAGAATTCTTGAACTATTTTATAAACTTAACTCATGGCTTAAGTAAACAGGATAAGAATTAAGAAATATAAAGATTCACATGACTAGTCTTTGTTTTTGTAATGTACAATAAATAATCAAGCGCTATAATAATGAGAACAAATAATTGGTGATAAATTAATGATGACAACTAATGCCAAAACAGTAAAAGTTGCTTTGCTAAGTGCTGTGGCACTGATTATTTTATTCAGTGCTACTGCGTCTGCAAATAATTACGCTTTAGAAAATGACTTATTATATTTAACCCATAATTCCCATCATTCCCTTACTGACGACGAACCTGGCCCGGGTGTAGGTGGATGGGATTCAGTCCATGTTGGAATTTTTGACGACGAACCTGGCCCGGGTGTAGGTGGATGGGATTCAGTCCATGTTGGAATTTTTGACGACGAACCTGGCCCGGGTGTAGGTGGATGGGAGTAAAGGTGTGATAAATGGAATCACCACGCGGAGAAACGTCCTATTCATTTATTCCAGTAATCTCATTTACTAGACAGGTAGATGAAAGTACTAATAGTTCAATAGAAAATGAAGTCAACATTAAAATCTTCAATAGTAAATTAAGGGCGCTTCTAGACTTGTTGAGCATTATAGAACAAAATAATATTAAATTTGAGCTCTCATCAGACATTCCTGGATTAGTTATTAAGCAAGAAATTAATGAGGAAGTAAAGGAAATAATTCAAGATAGCTTATCAGAAATCTTTATGGAACATATAATTGTCCTTTCTAAAAAATAATAAAACAAAAAAAATGAGACCGCGCGACAATCCCCTCCAAAACCAACCCTCCCCTCGATAAAACCAGTCCCCATACCTCCCCTCCTTCCTCCCCTCCTTATTTTTTTTTAACTGCGTTTTGTCTTTATTTATAGAAAAAACATTGTTAGTTAAAGTAAGACTATTTTATAACTGAAAAGAAATAGTGATCATGCCTAGAACCATAATCTCTGAACTCTTGGGAACTAGTCAATCTGGGAGAACAACATTAGCATCAAAATTAGGAAAAAAAGGAACTTCTAGTGATGTAACTCTTTATAATCATCAAAAAAAGTCTTTGACAATAATAGACCCCCATAAATACCCCCAAAATATTATTCCTTTAGTTCAATTTTTGGAGATGTCTGATGTAAATTTACTATTATTACCACCAAATCCGATAGATAAATTTACTGCGGAGTTATCAATAATTGGAAATACTTATACTCAAAAACCTGTTTTAATAGTACAAACAATGAAGGATAAGGTAACGAATATAGAACTAGAGCATTATTGGGCAGAGAATAGAAAAAAACTTCACTCTTTTAAGCATTTATTTGAATATCCTCCAATTCAAGTAGATCAAAATGATGGTAATAGTATTACTATTTTAAGAGAAAAAATTTTAGAAATTGGAAGTAATACCCCGCTCTATAATTCTGATGATGATGAAGATGCAATTATTTTAGTAGATCATGCTTTTCCTGTTAAAGGTGTTGGTACCGTGGTGTTAGGAAAGGTCATTAGTGGCACTGTAAGAAAAGGGATGAATCTATTGTCTCTTCCCCATAAAACAAACTTAGTGATCCGTTCAATTCAAGTTCAAGATGTAGATGTTAAAGAGGCTAATAAAGGTACAAGAGTAGGTTTAGCGATAAAAGGACAGTTCACAAATATTAGGCGCGGAGAATTTCTTATTGGGAAAAATATTGCCTATGAGTTAACGCAAGAATTAGAAGTTGAAAACTATAAACAAGCCCCATTTACAAAAGAAATTAATGAACTAAAACAAGTACATCTTGTTCATGGAACTAATGATTTTCCTGCAAAAGTAAAAAGTGAAGGTAATAAGGTATTCCTTAAAATAGATAAGCCTGTTCCCATTATTCCTCAACTGCCTATTTTTGTACTAGACTTAGGTGGAAAACAAAGATTTAATGGAATAATTGAGGTGAAAGATTAGAAATAAATTAATTAATTGTATTTAATAGTATATAAAAAACTATTTAATTTCTATTTTTGTTTGGAATCTAAATGGACCTTTGTACCTACACTTAGGGCAACCTTTTGTTTCAAGTTCTTTAAGTGTCTTATATTTTTCATTTTCACCAACCATTATAGTCTCTCCACATTTACATTGCCACGGTTGTGACTTCATTGAGACTTCCATAGAATAAAGTGGGCCCAAATAATGTTCATTACCTAATGGAATTTTATTTTGATTATAAATTATACGGTAAAAATCAGTTTCTTCCCGTCCATCTATATATTTATTTATTTTCTCAAGACGATGAGTAATTTCTCCGTTACTGTCCTTTACTAATTGTTCTAATGTTTTTCTGAATTCTTTTTTATGTGGAATGCTGATGTAGATAATAGCATTATGATCCATTCTTAGTGGAGTAACCGATATAATTGCTCTTTTCAAGAAAAGTTCTAATCCTTCAATGGTAGGAGGAGGTTCAGTAATAACTATTTCAAACTCATTTTTTAAAATTTCAATCATTTTCTTTCGCATATCGTGATATACAAAACGTATTTCTTTATCATAATCAAAATTTATTTCAAATAATATTTCTGCAATTCTTTCATCAATATCTGCGACTACTACTTCTTTGGTATTTCCAAAAATTGATGAGAGAGTACCTGTTAGATCAAAATCTCCAATACAAAGTAATCTTGCTCCATAAAGATCATTCTGTTCTTTCATGAAATTTATCCTTTTAAAAATACTGTCTGGAGTGATTTTAGCTTGATCTATATCCCTTTTTTCGGATAATTCCCCTGCCAAATCATTTAATAGATTCTCAATGTTTTCTAAGTTGAATTCTAAATTATCCACATATCCCCTGTACAAAAACAATTTTTCTTTTTAACTAATAAACCAAAAAGTAATGTAAAAATATTGTTTTTTTTGGTTTATTAGTTATTTAAGACATAAATAACAAATAGAGATAAAATGATTCTATTAAAAGGATATGAAACAATACGATATTAATGGTTTAAAAATAGTTATTAAAAAAGGAGATATAACACAAGAAAGAGTGGATGCTATAGTTAATGCCGCAAATGAGTATTTAAAACATGGTGGGGGTTTAGCAGGGATTATAGTAAGAAAAGGCGGTAATATTATTCAGGAAGAATCTAATAAATTAGCACCGATTAAAACAGGAGATGCCGTAACAACAACTGCAGGGGCTCTCCCTTGTAGATATGTTATTCATGCGGTGGGTCCCATTTGGAAAGGAGGTAACTATGGGGAACCCAAGTTACTTAGAAAAGCAATAAGATCTTCGATTAGAGAAGCCCTTAAACATTCAATGAACACGATAGCTATTCCTGCCATTAGTACTGGTATTTTTGGTTATCCCATGGATAAAGCTTCTAAGGAGATACTTACAGAAATTAAAAACTATGCGATAAAAAGACAACAAAAAGACACTCTAAAGGAAATAAGAGTTGTTTTATACGATGACTATGCGTTTAACACATTCCTTAAAACTGCTGAGACAATTTTCAAATAATGATCCCATCAAAAAACCTTGTTATTTCAATTATTAATTTTTGTAGGAGGAATAAAATAAAATGAAACTTATCAGTGTAAAATTAAACCAAGAACAACATGAAGGCTTAACGAAACTCGTAAGAAAAGGCTTATATCCAACTAAGAGCGAAGCTATTAGGATCGCTATTAGGGATCTTATTCTTAAAGAAAAGGGAAAATATTAATAGAATTTTTTTATTTTGTTTGATTTTAAACTTTTATAACATTAAATCAATTTTATTTTATAGCTATAGAATGAGATAAAGTAAAAATAACCAAGTCTAAAAATTAAACATGGTATCTATGGAAATTGCTGTAATCGGGATAGGTGCAGTAGGAACCATTATTTCCGCTAGGTTTGCACAACAAGGTCAAAAAACATATGTTGTATGTAAACATGAAGAAACACTAAAAAAAGTGCAAGAACATGGTTTAAGAGTGATAGGTGTAAAAGGGAGATATTCAGTTAAAGCAAATATTGAACCTGTATTATTAATCGAGGATCTCCCTGATAATTTAGATGCAATATTATATGTTACTAAAACCATAGACTTGGAAGAGGCTATAGAACGATCTCTTAACAAACTTAAAAAAAATGGTACTATAATCACAACTCAAAATGGAGTCCTTGAAGAAGAACTATCAGAAAAGTATTCTAAATATAATTTTTTAGCTTCAACAATTAGTTTTGGGGCAACACTTTTAGGTCCTGCCTATTCACAACAAACAAGCTCCGGTGAAATTATTGTTGGGAGGATAGATGGAAAAACTCCGTCAACAGAAGTTGACAAAAAGATTTTTTCGTTATATAATAAAATTGAACCAACAACTTGGACAGACAATATAATTGGTTATAAGTATTCAAAACTTTTAATTAATTCTGCAATTTCATCATTGGGTGCTGTCTCCGGTCTAACTCTCGGAGAAATGATGAAACGTAAAAATACTAGGCTGGCTTTTCTGAGAATAATTAGTGAAGGTGTTGAAGTAGCAGATAGAAATAATATTAACTTAGAAAAGCTGAATAGATTAAATTTTTATAACTTGGCTATTCCCCTAAGAGGTTATGATCCCACTAAATTTAGCTATGGAATGTTTAAAAGGCATTTAATCTTAAAATTAGTGGGAAAAAAATACCAGAATTTGAAGTCATCTATGTTACAATCGATTGAAAGAGGAAGAAAAACTGAGATTGAGCATTTAAATGGGCATCTAGTTAAAAGAGGTGAACAATTGAATAGTGATATTAGACTAAATAAATACATAGTAGCGTTGGTAAAGAAAATAGAAAATGGCCAATCAACCCCTAGTATTGATAATCTTGAGGTAGTAGAAAATAAAACAATTGAATTTTTCAATAATTGAATTATATCTTGACCACGCTAAGGGTTTTCTGCTTTTTAGAGAAAACTTTCCCTCAATACCGCTCCCCTGTAAAGAATTTTTGGAGCAGATTTTATGGGTGGCTCTACATAGACGTTACAAACAGACAGCCTCATTTCTTTACCGATATCACTATAAAAAAAACTATTGGAATTGTCTCTCATTCTCTATATTTTAGAGATTTTTTTCCGACGAAGTTAGATTTTGGAGTTTGTTCTCAAGTTACAAATTCTTCACTAGCAGTGACAGAAATCTATAACATGTTTGTCGACATTTATATAATTCGTGAGTAAGGAAATAGTTCAAATTGGTTATGTTTGTGAATTTTGTGGCCGCCGAAGAATATTAAAAGCTGACAAGAAGCTACTAGACTCAGAAATTTCAAATCCTTTTGGTAATGGTTTGTGTGAAGTGATTGATTATCATATTTGTAAAGATAACAAAATTAATTTTTTTACTCTCAGTATTGATTCTTCCTATACTGTAAGAACACAAAGTAAAATCGAGTTTTTTGGAAATAAATATCGAAAATACGTAAGTTCATCTATTCCTGATCTTAACATCCCTATGCCTCAGCTTAATGAAGACAATGAAAGAAAAAGAGCTCAAATCCCTGATTGGTATTTTGGAGAGAACAATACTAAAGATTATTATTTTGTATATAAAGATAAACAAACGGGTGTAAATCTTTTAGTAAATACTGATAATATCCCTGCTACCATAAGAAACATTGTTTCGCATGACGGTAGTATCTTGATAAGTTATCCTAAAGGAGATAATGTCTTTGAAAACTGGGTAGACGAACTCATGGCAGTAAATGAAATTTCTCATCCAAATAATGTCAAAATAGTACTGTATCAATTATTGTATATAAAAGAAAAAGTTAGTAAAAATCTTCCACCGACTGCTCATGACAATGAAATATTAGTTTTAATTGCAATGATGAATCATGCTAAAATAAAAATTAATTGTGAAAACAATTCACTGGATAATTACAGAGAAAAAGTCTTTGAAGTGATAAGTCCAGATGAACCAGAGTTAATAGAATTTATGTTTGATAAAGCATGTGATAAATACAAAAAGCTAACAGAACTACTAAGTGAATATGAAAGGCAAGTAACTGTTTCAAAGTTTTTTGAATGCGTAGTAAAGCTGTCTCATAGCTCAATAATAAGCCTTGACATATCGTGAAACAAAGTATGGATTATTTTGATTGGAATAAAATAAGTAAACCTACAACGGGAATTCTTGTATCAACATCATATAATGACAAAGGAAAATAGATATCCTTGAAAATGAAAAAAAGAGAAAAATGTTTTTAGTGTATGATATTATTTATGGCTATTTTTATTTTTACTTTCTTTTTCTAATAACTACCAATGCCACAATAGTGAATGACAATCCAATTGTGATAGCTCCAAAAGTGAATCCTGGTAAGTTAAGAAGCGGGGATGTCTGATTTGTTGAAGTGCTCTCAGAACTTGTGTTTTCGCTGGTAGTCGTGTTTGTCGTCTCTTGTTGATATAAGTAGGAGACATAATTGATCTCGATCTTATTTGTAATGCTAAAGGTGCTTACACCTTCTAAACGGACTAAGAGATCAAATGAAGAGAGTGGCCCATCTCCATCAGGATCATAGTTTTTGACTAAAGTATAAGCATTAATACCAATTGTAATATTTGCACCAAAAGTACCAACTAATAGCATTCCTGTTTCTGAGTCATATACAATATCTGACAAGAGTGTAAAATCTAAAGTTATATTATAATACCAATCTGCGTCAGATACATTAACAAATGAGAACATATTAACTTCATTACCTACAAATTCAACATAGGTGTGGTTGTAATATCTTCTTGTAAGAGTTGCTAGATTATAGTCATTATTATTAATATGATAAGTCCCTGTTCCCGTAAATGTGCTATTTATTAATGTTGGTGTGAAATTGGCAAAGAAATTATTGATTACTGTTATATTATTGTCTTGAGCTAAGTTTGGAGTAGTTGTTTCTTCGGAATGTTCTTTGTCTTCCATAGATTCCGCTAATAAGTAAAAAATAAAATCTGAAAGGGGTACTTGTGTATCGTTATAATAAAATGAGCGATCTTCATTGCTAAATGAAGTCAATGGTTCTTGGTTTCCACCTGCATATGTCTTGTTATCTACATATTTTTGGTTGACGACATCATAAACTAGATTTGAATCATAGTATGATATAGAGGCGGTTCTATTTCCTGTGCCTGTAGCTTTTGCCATTTTAATTCCATTACTAAGCTCTGCAATACCACTAATGTAAAGTGTTGCTAATTCTAATGCTCTCATGTCTTTTTTATCAATACTAGTAACATTAAACAAGTGATCGCCTGTATTGTTGTTGTAACTATTTCCAAACCCTTTTGTGTACCCATTAGTGATAATCTCTAAAGAATAGCCCATTTTTTCCCCTAATTTTAAATTGTCTGCAGCAGGAAGTGCTAAAGTTGATGTATTAGCAGTTCCCAGCAACAATATTAATAATACAGCTAATGCTGTAAATGTAGTTTTAACTACTTGTCTCTTCATTCTCAGACCTCCTCGGTAGGTCTACTTAAAATTATGATTTTTTTATTAATAAACTATATCAAATCGCATTGGGAATTATTAAAATATAGTATAATTCATTCTTTTCTTCAAAAATCATTTGTAATCTATACAAAAATTAAAAATGAATAAAATTGATTATAACGCAAGAAGATATGTAAAAAAAGCAATTAACCAGCAAATAAATAATCACATTATCTGTCTGTTTTTAGTTCATCTTTTATTATTTTTTCTTAGCCCTCGTTCCTTATCGTATTCATAACATGTCTTTTTTAATATTGGAAAAGGTATTTTTGGGTATTCACTCCAATCAAGACATTGATGTTTTTGTTGTTTGCTAATTCGTATAGGTATAGTATATCCCAGTATTTTTAAGTGCTCTTTTTTTTTCAGTAATTTTTTAACGATTTCTTGATCTTCTTTAAGAATAACCTCACTATTATTTTGGTGCTGCTCAATAATGTCTTCAACCCATTCCCTATAGGTTCCAGGAATAATATTGTCAAGGAAATGTTGGATTATTGGATTTTTCATGGTATTTTTGAATTCTTGTTGTTCCTCATTATCCCATGGGTTGTTTTGGTAAAGTGTTTCAACAAGAATTATTTTGTCTTGTTCAGTTAATAAAGGTGGATTATGGTTTTTTATCCATTTCTCAAGAAGATTATAGGACTCTTCGAGTCTTTTTTTATAGACATAACGTGAGTTTTTTTCGGGTTTAGTAATAAGACAATTTGGTTGTGTAATTGATCGTTTTCCTCTTCGGTTTATTCTTCCGAGGCGTTGAACGAGAGAATCAAGGGGAGATATTTCAATAATCCCATATTCAAAGTCAATGTCAAGACTGACTTCGATTACCTGTGTTGCAATAAGTATATATGGTTTGCTTGTTGGGTTATTGGTAATTCTCCTGATTTGTTCTTCGATTTTTCTTCTGTCTTTTTCTTTGTATCTCGAGTGAAAAAGTTGAACTTGTGCTTTGTCTTTAAGGCGACTTTTTAAAGAAGTATAAATTGTTTGTGCTGTTTTAACGGTGTTTACGATAATAACGGTGCTTTCTCGGCTAAGAAATTCTTGATCAGATTTGTTATTGATTGTTTGTATGATTGATTGATCGGTTATGGTTATGTGATGTTTTGTTGTTTGGAGTATAATGCGATCAGTTTCGTCTTTGGGATTTAATTCGATTATGTCCATGCTCTGGTCAACATTTTCTTTTAGAAGTTTTTGAAGAAAAGATGGAAATGTTGCTGACATGAAGAGAATAGTTGCATTGTATGGCGGTTTTGTAAGGACTTGCGCCATACCAATAATTAGGCCTGTAAGGCTAGGATCATAAGCATGTATTTCATCAAATATAAAAATACCATTAAAAAATTCTATTGTTTGTGTTTCCCATCCTTTTCCTTGGAGAAATACGCGTAATAATTGATGTGGCGTGCTGACTTTAACGGGATAATAGATCTCTTGGGTTAGTTTGGTAAGACTATATGCTATTTTCTGTGTTTTTTTATCCTTATTTCTTGAGGGAAATGCACCTCCATATTGTTCTGTTTCAATTATGGAGTAAAGAGCAATTGCTGCTTTTGAATGTTGCAAGCCAACTAGTGGTTTATTATTGTTTTGAGTTTGTAGATCTTTTCTGTGTTTAATAGCATGCCATAACGTTTTTTCGCGAAAAATTGTGGATAATCGAAGAAACATGGCGTTGATACTTGCTGTATGAGGAAGCACATAAAAGAGCCTACTTATTGGCTTACCTTGTTTGTCAATTTTTTGGTTGTTTTGTGCCCAAAATAATGCTGCTTCTGTTTTTCCACTTCCAGTCGGCGCTCGTAGCATTACGTTTCCTTTTGTTTTCTTTAAGGTTTCTTGGAATGCTCTGGGTAAATGTTTAGGGTTAAGAATAGTGTAATTTTTTAGAAGTGGTATGGTATTGATACTGATCTCACCACTCATGAGATGGTCTGCTCCAATGGTTAGGCCTCGTGTAAGGCTCATGAGTAATCGGTGTTTAACTGGTATTTTCGTTACTTGATCAGGGTTGCATCTCCCTTTTTTATAGCCTAAAGGGAGATAACGTGGGTTATCCTGAAATAAAGCTGATTTATCTTGTTTGTTTATTGTCTCTTGTAAATATTGTTGTAAGGTTTCATAGGGATTTAATACAAGATGTTCAGGAAGCACATGCAAACTGAAATATTCTCTAGTTTCAGGTTTAGTTTTTAGATATTCTTTGAGTTTTTTCCACACTTGTTGAAGTTTTTCCTTGTTTTCTAAGAGTTCGTTATACATTTCTTTTGTTGTCTGTGTAAATGGCCATTGATTGTAGTCGATGACTCGAATATTGTTATTTGTATCTCTTTTAAAGGATCTATGATGGGAAATAATACTGAAAAGGATAATTATTTTCATGTCTTGAGGGTGAATGTTTGTTTCTTGTACCTTCTGTAAGATTGTTTGTATTCCTTTAACATTTATGTTTTGACTAGCCACAAGAAGCGAAATGACTTCGTGGCGATAACCACCTATTTCGGGCGGCCAATGATATACATCTTGATTTGAAATCATGATTTGAAATCCTTTACATGCTTTACCAAAATCATGAAATAGAGTTGAAAGAAAAACAATATGTTTTAGAAGTAAATTTAGTTGTTTTTGACTTAGGGTAACATTAAACTGCTCAAGGAGTTGTCGTGATCCTTCTGCGACTTTAATACTATGTCCAAGTAAGGTGTAGGATTCTTTTAACTCGTTTATGTTATTCATATTTCCTATTCTATTTTTAGCAAGAAGTACTGGGGGCTGTGATTTATTTTTGTATGGATCTTTTTTAAATGCTGCAAATGCTTGATAATTATTATTTTTCGAGAACATCTGGCATTTCACATCTATTATTTTTGTCTTTTTAAGATTCAAGTTTTCTTGGATTTAAAAGAAAATAAATTAGAAGAAAGTGAAATTTATGCTTGGCTTTTCTTATTAATAATAGTAAAGATAAACAGTTTGCTCATTTTCATTCCATGGAAAGTTTGGTGGTGGTTGAATGTCTTGTTTTCTGAAACTATAGAGCTGTGGTCTGACATTTTGTTGGAACTCAATTTCTTGTCCTGCCTTTGGTATGCCTAAGAACATGTTGAAATTTAGTGGGATACGTATTTTTCCAAGTTCTGAAACATCGAAATCTGTGGGTAGCACATATAGTACTCCTTGCATGACATCTTGTTTTGGTAGCATGTTATTCTGTTCAGTGAAATTTTTAGTATTTGTAAAGTTAACAGGAATAAGAGTCGAATTGACTTTTCCTTTATTTACAGGTACAGCCTTTATTCTTTTGATAAGATCGATTTTTGCAATATCTTGTGATCGTCCAAGGGTTGGAGTACGCTTTGGGTAGTGTAATTCTTCTTCAAGGGCGGTATCTGTAAGGAAAATCTCGAGTAGTGGGTTGTAGTGTACTTGTCTTCTTCTGGGGTTTGTTCCATGGTAAGTGATCTTCCCATTTTTAGAGTCTCGTTTCCAGCGATGTGTAGTTTCTAAGTCAAAATTTTTGGTTTCATACGTGTAGCGGATACCTATCGCCTGGTTTTTTGGCATATATTTCCTTCCAAGTATGACTGATAGCATGCCTATGATTGTACTATATGATGGAATTTCGAGGGTTAATTGTACACCTGAGATTGTTGTTGGTATCCTGTACGAGGCAGTTCTACCAATGAACCTCACGTACAATAGTTCTTGTTCGTTCAAAGACGTCACCATATTAATTTAATTCCTTCTCAAAGTCTTCAACGATATTTTTTGGTGTTCCCACTATTATTTTTATTCCGTTGATTTCTGTGTTATGTAAGGCTCTCACTTCTTCTTGATTCGTTAGATAAGATTCTCGAATGCCTATAAATACGGGTGTTTTTATGAATTCAGCAAAGTCTTCTATGACTTCTTTAAGTAAGGCAATATTTAATGCGGGTTTACCATCTTGACTTGTAAGAAGATCATCAAAGAGCATGTTACCATGTGTCATACCTGCGAGCACGAGGAGTTTTGGAGAAACGTCTACACCAAATTGTGCCATTTTTGCTCCTCCCGTTAAAGTCACGAGTGCCTTAAGTAGTTCAATAGTACGTTGATTTTGGACCGCAGTAACATTTTTCATGAGAACAAGATTCCCTTCTTTGTACAAGGGATGTTCCTTTTTAATTAAAAGATCCCCATATTTTTCAATGAGTTTGGGGTTAAGTTCTTGTTGCTTGTTTCCTTTTTTCTCAAAAACTCCAAGTCGATATACATCTAAGCTAAATGTTGCGACAAATTCTCCTGAACTAAATTCGGTTTTGTATGCTAAAGGCTCATCATCTGGAAGATGAACGAAACTTTCATCTACCGCAGTCACTGTAAGTTCTGGCACCGCTCGCAGTAAGGAGCTACGAAGTGGTGATGTTCTAACTAGTTGAACTTCAGGGAGATCCTCGCGGAGTTGAATCTCTTTCTCTTTTTTTCCTGATGTAAACATATATCCAAAGATATCGTCCTCCGGGCAACGAATAGGATCAAGATTGGTTGCAATTTTACTGGTATTGCCTTTTTCATTTCTCAAAACTGCAACAAGGGGAGAAGGTTCCCAACCATTTACTTGTACAGCATTATTTCTTAACCATCTTCTCCATGCCTGAGATGATACGTAAGGTATTTTCTGGTTTTTCCAGTAATATTTTAGACGCGTGAAGTTTTTGTCTTCTGCAGTATTAGAAATTCCAAAGCCATTTAAAAATGCTCCATCTCCATGAATGGAGAAAAATCCAGTGACATGTGTCACATTTCTTCCAATAATATCTGCAATAAATCTATTTTCCATTTTTTTTCACCTTATTTTATTGTTACAAGTTGTTCTTTTATTTCCCGAAAACGGGTTTTTAGAGCTTCTGGAGAGGAAAAAGATAAGTATTTCAAGTATAAGCGTAACTTGAATCGTAATTGAAACCAAGAAAACTCGTTGCTTGTTATTTCTTGTTTTCCAGCTTGGATCCAGTAGTATTCCGTGAATGTCAAGTTTTCCTTGTCTAAGAAACGTTCCTTGAAAGAATTGTAGCTCATGTTACGCAGATCATTTTGAAGCTCATTGAGTGCTCGAGTAATACCCACTTTATTAATCCGATATTGCAAGTATCCATGTAGTTCTTGCAAAGCTTTTTGTGGGATCTGAAATTCTTGTTGCGATTGGTAAAGGGTAGAGTCCCCTAAAATCTGATGTGCGCGTTGTTTCAGTTCATTATCAGTTATTTTCTGATTCCACCAATTTATGTTATAGTAATGAGCAATTAAGCTTAATCGTAAAATAAAGGCAAGTGAATTATTACTGAGATATTTCTCTTTTGGTTTTAAAAGTATATCGTAATCATTATAAGTTAATGGATAGGTATCTGTAAGTTTCATAAAAATGTTTTGTAAAGCTCGACGTGGATTTTTTAATGAGCGGAATAGCTTATCTAGTTCTGCCTTTCTAATATTCCCATTTTTATGTTTATTGTTTATTTCTTGGATCTCAAGAAATGTTATGGTATTTAATAGTGTTATCCAGTTTAGGAAGTTTTGTGATGCTGTTTCAAGAATAGTATTTTTTAGCTCATGGGATTGTCCTTGTGGGAAGTTTGCTATCATTTCATTAAGCTCTTCAGGCTTCTGCATTAAAAGAAACTTAATAATGTCCATATAATTTTTGTTGAAGTGCGTAGTCTGGTAATCTGGGCTTAGTAGTGCAAAGTAAATACTTGCTTTTGCATCAAGTTCTTGTTTTTCTACTCCCTTGAGTATACCTTGAAATACTAATGTTTGTAAGTCTCTAATTTTGTTTTCTTTGATTATCCTGTTGATTTTATTAGTATCTATTGCCTTGTATACGTAACTCATTAACTTCGTGATTTGATAAAGTACATGTATATCCCATCCAACGATTTCATTTTGGTAGTGCATGTACACGTCAAGTGGTGTGTTAATCTCAATTTTTTTGTGTTTTTTAACGTAAAACACGCGATAGTCTTTTCGTTGTATAAGACATGAAATTAATCGTTGATCTGGGAACTTATGGTAAATATCTTGTTCTATCCTGAGATACTTTTTCATGAGATCACGGTGGTTTGCTTGGAAGACGTGAACGAGAATCCATGTAAGAGCGTCGTCTGGTAATTGAATAAGTTCAGCATTTGGATTTTTTCCTGCATTTGAAAAAAGCCATAAGTTTAAGTTTAAGGGTTCTTCTGGATGTTCTAATTTGTAATTTTCTAGTTCCTCAAAAAAGCTAAACATGATTTCTGCTTCTTCTTGTTTTCTTCCTCTTATCTCTATTTTTTCATGTAATGGCTTGCTTCGTAATTGATTGATATATTCTTTTACGTTTGATCTAATGACTTGTCTAGTAAAGTTTATGTTTATGGATTGATATGAAATTAGCATACTGTTGTAAAGTGATACTGTGTAGGGAAGAAATTGAAAAATAAATAATGCTAGTGGTGACACAATATTGCTTGTTGAGAGTGCAGGTAATGCTTGGGCATCACTCCCAAATGATCCTAAGAGTGGAATCCAGTTTCTAGTTGGTCCAGAACCAACTTTCTTATCCTCGTTACCAATTGCTTGATTTATTTTGTATTCAATAGCATAAAAGTCAAAATTGGTAGGCATTCCAGTAATAATACAGTAACCTGCTGGTGGCATTTGTTGTTGCATGATAATATCATTATAAATTCCAATGAGAAATTCAAACATGTACAAGCGATAAATGTTTTCTTGAAGCGTTGAGCACGGACTTGCTTTTTCCTTGTTAAAAGAGGCATTAGTTAATGGGTTATTAGTTAAAACCATGAAAAAACTTTTTAGTCTACTAAGATCTTGAGCAATCTGATGTCCGTCTTCAAAGACATCAAAAAGTGATTGTAAGGTTATTTGACTTGATTTTTTACTATTTATCTCAAGTAACGCTTCTATTCCAAATAACGCCTGCTGAAAAAGAGGATTCGCTAAATTTATAACTAACGGCTTGTTTAAAATGCTTTTTTCGAGTTTAGTCTCTACAACATGTTTGAAAAATTCGGTTAATATTTCAACGGTAAGTTCTTTTCTTGAAGAAAAGGGGTATGTTAATTTAATCGGTGTCTGCATGTT
>Ga0256835_1001342_pt1 | contig 15034 bp, 9 predicted proteins | sample PIR30metaG_FD_185972 | JGI IMG/M metagenome (GOLD analysis project Ga0256835, IMG submission 185972) | Hydrothermal vent microbial communities from East Pacific Rise, Pacific Ocean - PIR-30 | ecosystem: Environmental > Aquatic > Marine > Hydrothermal vents | place: Pacific Ocean: East Pacific...
CCGATTCCTATAAAAAAACTTTGCATCGCAAAGCCTTGGGTGCGTTGCTCATTTGGAAGATTGTCCGCTACAAATGCGCGGAACGGTTCCATCGTTATATTTATGGATGCATCCATTATCCATAACATCATGGCTGCAAACCATAGAGTAGGAGAGTTGGGCATCAGGAATAAAGCCAAAGTGGAAAGAATGGCGCCTACCAAAAAATAGGGCCTTCTTCGTCCTAAGCGTGTCCATGTTCTATCACTGAAATGTCCTACAATGGGTTGAATAATAAGCCCTGTAAGGGGGGCGGCAATCCAAAGTATAGGAATTTCATCGATTTTGGCGCCTAAGGTCTCAAATATACGGGAGGTATTGGCATTTTGAAGGGCAAACCCGAATTGTATTCCGAGAAACCCTAAACTCATATTCCATATTTCCCAGAAACCGAGATGTCGTTTCTTTTTCATAACAAGAATTTTACTTTCCATCCCTTTAAAGACAGAAGAGTTTATACAAAAAAAGTTTATTGGCATTATAATTAATGCCGAATAGGAAAGTAAAATAAGTGAAGTAAAAGTAACTTAGTACCGCAAATATAAGAAAAAATAGAGAGAAAAAACAAACGATTGTCATTTCCGGTCTTAGGTAGATTCTCTGGGGATAATTTGAGTGGGAATAATATATATGGAAGCGGAGGAGTTTTCTTCGGGGTTTGTTATACAATTCAATAGTATATTCATAGCCGTTTGCCCCATTTGTTTTCCGTGTTGATCAATTGTAGTCAATGTAGGGGTAGTCGTTTTAGAAATGATGCCGTTCGTAAATCCGATAATTTTCAAATCGCGGGGGATATTTATTCCTTTTTTTTGAGCCGTTTTCAATGCGATTGATGCATAGAGTTCATTTACGGCAAAAATTCCATCGGGAATTCTCTTTTGATTAAAGAGGTCGGCTATTTGTTCCACAATGTCAAATTGTTCATTTATATGGATGATTTTATACTCATCCACAGCTTGCTCTTTTACTGCACGCAAAAAACCTTTTTCCCGTTCTTTTCCCACGCTTATATGTAAGGGGGTGGATAAAATAGCCGGATATTGCACTCCTTTATCTAGTAAATAAGAAGTGGCTTTATAGCCCCCTTCTTCATCATTTACCAATACTTTATTCACCGGTAGCTCTTCGGGAGCACGGTCAAAAAACACCAGGGGGAAACCTTGATTGATTAATTTTTCTATATGAGCAAAATTCTTTTTTTGCATGCTTTCTTTGGAAAGAGAAATGATCAAACCGTCCACACTTCCATTGGTAAAGGCTTCAATCAATTCTTTTTCTTTTTTTAGCTGGTCGTTGGACAGCCCGATCATTACATTATAATTATATTCATTGGCTTTTTCTTCCAAACCACTGATAACGGTAGAAAAAAAATGGTGCACGATTTCCGGAACAATAATCCCGATGACCATCGTTTTTTGATTCCTTAGGCCCAATGCCATTTTGTTGGGAGAATAATCAAGGTAGCGGGCAAAGGCTTGAATCTTCTCACGCGTTTCCTGACTGATCTCCGGGCTGTCACGGAGAGCTTTGGAAACCGTAGAAACCGATACGCCGAGTTCTGCGGCAATACTTTTTAAACTGGCTTTTTTCAAATTTTAATTCGATTTGTTTCAAAGATAACTATTTTCAAAAGAATAAAAAAGTTTTTAACACGAAAACGTTTTCGTAGGTATTTTATGCGATATCGCCATATTTTTAGGGGATTTAATCCGTAACTTTAAGGACGTGAAAGTAAAAAAAGTGAAGTAATAAATGCTTAGTCAAGGTGTCAAAACCTTGTATTGATTAACGGAATATTAATGAAAAATATTGAACAAATGAGCAATTTAAAATTAATCTTTATGAGTATCTTGTTGGCTGTACCACTGTTTATGGCCGGACAAGTCAATATTCAAGGAGTTGTGACCGAGCAGTCCACGGGCGATCCCATTCCGGGAGTGGCCGTAATTATTCTCGGCACGGATAAAGGAACAACAACCGATTTTAACGGACGTTATGAATTAAACAATGTGCCTGTCGGTGTGGAGGTGGAATTTTCTTTTTTGGGTTATGAGCCTGTTAAAATTAAAGTTACTCCACAGACAAAAGAAGTGAATGTAGAATTAAAAGAATCTGCCGAATCTTTGGATAAAGTAATTGTGGTAGGTTATGGTACCGCCAAGAAAAAGGATTTGACAGGTTCTGTCAATGTAGTAACAACAAAAAAATTTAACAAAGGAGCCATTAATTCCGCTCAGGAATTAATCACCGGAAAAATAGCCGGGGTCACCGTAACTCCTCCCAGTGGTGCACCGGGAGAAGGCGGAAGCATTAATATTCGCGGATTGAGTTCTTTGTCTTTGACAAATGATCCTTTATATGTTGTGGATGGAGTACCTTTGGATAATCAAGGTGTGGGCGGATCAAGAAATATATTGGATTTTATCAACCCCAATGATATTCAAAGTATCACTATTTTGAAGGACGCTTCTTCTACCGCTATCTATGGATCAAGAGCTGCAAACGGTGTGGTTTTAATCACTACCAAAAAAGGAAGCAAACGTCAATTTAAATTCAGTTATGACGCAAAAACCGCCAGTTATGTGGCCAGTCGTTATGTAGATGTGATGACTGCACAAGAATTCACCGGAGTGGTAAATGAAATCGGAACTCCCGATGCTATTAATCGTTTGGGAACAGCCAGAACCGATTGGCAAAAAGAGATTTATAAAAATGCTTTGGGATATGAACATAATTTTAGCGGATCAGGTATGGTTAAAAATTTACCGGTCCGTTTTTCTTTGTCCTATTCCAATCAGGATGGAATTTTACAAAAAGATAATTTTGAGAGAACTACTGCTTCTTTGAATTTGACTCCGTCCTTTATGAAAGATCATTTAAAAGTAGAGTTGAATGCACGAGGAATGTATCTTGAAAATACTTTTGCAAACCGGGGAGCTATTGGGTCAGCCTTGTCATTTGACCCCACTCATCCGGTTTATGACCCCAATTCTCCTTTTGCCGGTTACTTTACATGGATTGATCCGAATACCAATTATCAATACAATTTGGCTCCGACCAATCCTGTGGCTATGATCAACTTACAAGATGATTTTTCTTATGTTACGCGATATATTGCCAATGCAAAATTTGATTATAATTTGCATTTTATGCCCGAATTAACAGCTACTTTAAATGTGGGTATTGATAAGTCAAACGGAAATGGAAAAACCATTATTTCTCCGGATATGCCTACTTCCGATCCGACTTGGCAGGGTGTAAATAATAAATATGATAATGAAAGAGAAAATAAATTATTGGATGCCTATTTAACTTATAATAAAGAATTTGATAAGCATAATTTTAAATTAATGACCGGTTATTCTTATCAATCTTTTTATAGATATGACTTCTTTTATGATGATTATGCGTTCCAACAAGGACAAACGGATTATAATCAAATTGACAAGTCAAAAGAAGTACTATTATCATATTTCGGTCGTTTGAATTACAGTTATAATGACAAATATTTACTTACAGCTACTTTAAGAGCCGATGCCTCTTCAAAATTAAATCCCGATGATCGTTGGGGATATTTTCCTTCCGTAGCTTTGGCATGGAATCTTCATAACGAGGACTTTATGAAAGATTCCGGTGTATTTAATATGTTAAAATTACGCGTGGGATATGGAGAAGTAGGAAACGTAAACGGTTTGGCTCCCTATAAATATCTTACACGATATGAAGGTAGTACATCGACTGCTGCATATCAATTCGGAACGCAATTTTACCAAACCTATCGTCCTGAACCTGTAAACAAAGATTTACGCTGGGAAGTAGGTAAAACACTTAATGTGGGATTGGATTTTGCTTTATATAACAGCCGTATTAATGGTTCAATCAACGTATACAATAAAGAAACCAAAGATTTGATTATTTGGGCTTTGGTTGATCCCTTTACAAACTTTGGGAACCGTGTTGAAAAAAATGTTGGAAATATGACCAATAAAGGGGTTGAATTGGAATTGAACGGAGTTGTGATTGATAATGACAAAATGCGTTGGAACATAAGTTATAATATTGCCTATAATAACAATGAGGTGACTTATATGCCTTTTGACCAGGAAGTAGGAGGAATTGCCGGTGGAGTTGGTAATACGATTCAAATGCACCGTGAAGGATATGCCCCCTATTCATTCTATGTATATGAACAGGTTTATGATGCAAACGGGAAACCCCTCGAAGGAGTTTATGTGGATAGAAACGGGGATGGAGTGATTAATAATGATGACCGCTATTTCTATCATGATCCGATGGCAGATATTCAAATGGGCTTATCCAGTACATTTAACTATGGAAATTTTGATATGAGCATATCCTTACGTTCCAATATAGGTAATTATATGTATGATAATGTTGCATCTGCACGATCTATACCAGCAGATATCAATACCTTGCCTTTTTTGACAAACCTCCATACAGATTACTTTAATTCAGGTTTTCAAACACATTCCGAAACAAATCTTTTGAGTGATTATTATGTGACGGATGCTTCCTTTGTAAAAATCGATTATATCAGTATGGGATATAGATTTCCTAAAATTTATAAAAATGTGAATTTAAGACTTTACGGTTCTGTTCAAAATGTGGCAACATTCACAGATTATAAAGGATTAGATCCCGAAATTCCCGGTGGTATAGATAATAATTTTTATCCCAGACCGACTGTATATACTATGGGAGTACATTTAGACTTTTAATTATAATTTTAAAATAATAAAATCATGAAAAAATATATAAATTTATCTTTTCTTCTGATGTTAGTATTGCTGACCGGAATTTCCTGTACAAAGGATTTGGATCAAAATCCAATTGACCCGGACAGCTTTACAGAGGAAAATGTCTTCTCAAATGTTGTAGAAGCAAAGGGAGCCTTGGCAAAAGTATATGCCAGTTTGGCTTTAACGGGACAAAAAGGTCCTGCCGGAAAACCGGATATCTCTGATATTGACGAAGGTTTTTCCCAATTTACACGTATGTTATATAACTTAAATGAATTGACGACAGATCATGCAGTAGTTGCTTGGGGAGATCCCGGTTTGCAAGATTTACACGGCATGTATTGGGCTGCCGGAAATGATTTTACCGATGCCATGTATTACCGTTTGGCACAAACCGTTTCTTTTGCCAATTCATTTATTGAAAATGCAGCCAAAATTCAGTCGGATCCCGAATTGGAATATTTTATTGCCGAAGCCCGTTTTATTCGTGCTTATGCTTATTACAATTTAATAGATCTTTACGGAAATGTACCTTTGGTAACCGAGGTTTCGGCAGATTTACCTAAACAAAGCAATAGACAAGAATTGTTTGCTTTTGTAGAAAATGAATTGCTCGATATTCAAAATAAATTGAAAGATCCCAAAACCAATGAATACGGCCGGGTGGATAAAGCCGCCGCATGGGCATTACTCTCACGTTTGTATTTGAATGCAGAAGAATGGATTGGAACACCAATGTACAACGAATGTGTTACTTACTCAGAAAAAGTAATGAATTCTCCTTATATCATCAATATGAATGACGCCAATGGAAATGGAACAGCCTATGACGAACTTTTCTTGGCGGACAACAATACCAACGGGGCACAAGATGAAGTGATTTTCGGAGTGAATTTTGACGGATTACACTCACAAACTTGGGGAGGAACTACCTTCCTCATCCACGCATCCGTAGGAGGAACCATGAATCCTGCTGATTTTGGAATCAACGGAGGATGGTATGGGTTGAGAACTACCAAAGCCCTTGTAAATAAATTTACAGTGGATATCAATGATTTGAATGCCGCCTTGGGAACCATAAGTGATTGGGGATTGGTCGGTAGTGCTACTCCCAACGGATGGAATGGTCCCGATGTAGAGATGTATGAAACAGCTCCCAATGAGTATGCTTTATATGTCGAATTGGTAGCCGGAGAAATCAAATTCAGATATAACGAAGATTGGGGGCAAAACTATGGGGATGATGGTGCTGACGGCACTCTTGAAGCCGGAGGAGCAAATATTGTCATCCCGGCAGATGGCACCTATTATATTGTCATGAACCTCAACGATATGACTTATTCCATTACTCCTTTCCAAAGTGATAAAAGAGCCATGTTCCATACCGATGGGCAAAGTTTGGAGATTACGGATATTACACAATTTAATGAAGGATATGCGGTAACAAAATTCAAAAATATCGACTCGCAAGGAAATGCCGGTTCTGATTCCAGCGGGAATTTTGCCGATACCGATTTGCCTTTGATTCGATTAGCTGAAATTTATCTAAATTATGCCGAAGCAGTATTAAGAGGCGGTGGCGGAAGTCTTTCAACTGCTGTCGATAAAATCAATGAATTGAGATTACGTGCCTACGGAGATCATTCGGGAGATATTACTACTGCCGATTTAACACTGGATTTTGTATTAAACGAAAGATCCCGAGAATTATATTGGGAGGGAATGAGAAGAACCGACTTAATACGTTATGGATACTTTACTTCCGCAAGCTATTTATGGCCTTTTAAAGGAAATGATCCGAACGGTATTGCCGTCGCTTCTTATAGAAAATTATTCCCTTTACCTACGAATGTATTGTCTATTAATCCCAATTTGACCCAAAACCCGGGTTATTAATAAAAAAGAAAAAAAGTTATGAAACATAATAATAAAACCCTGTTTTTTCTATTGAGCTTCCTAATGATATTGGGAGCTTGTGAGAAAAAAGATTTAGTGACACTCAATCCGGATGCCAAACCGGTGGTGAGTTTATCTACCACTGATTTAGTTTTGGATGAAAATACGCCGGATGCAGAAGCATTAGTAGTGACATGGACAAATCCGGATTATGGCTTTCAAGCGGCTCCTTCCTACACGCTAATGATGGATTTGGCCACGGGAGACTTTTCAAATGCTCAAAAATTTCCGGTAGGAGGTGAACTGAAAAAAGTGTTCACGCACAGTGAATTAAATAGTAAGTTATTGGCTCTCGGTGTGGATCCCGATACTCCTACCGAAATTAAATTTATGGTGGAAGCCAAATTAAGTCAGCAAGTAAAGATTTATTCAGATCCGGTGAATATGACCGTAACAGCTTATTCTTCTTACCTCGATTTATCTACCGAATGGGGAATAGTAGGAAGTGCTACCCCCGGAGGATGGGGCAGTCCGGATATGCCTGATTTACCGATGTATAAAACCTCAGATCCCAATATACTAGTTGCTTATGTAGGTTTACAAACCGGCGAAATCAAATTCCGTTTAAACAATGATTGGTCTGTAAATTATGGTGATAATGGACTTGACGGCACATTAGAACAAGATGGCGCAAATATTCCTGTCACCGAAGGAACTTATAAAATCACCGTAAACATTGTAGATTTAACTTACACAATCGAACCTTATTCATGGGGAATCGTAGGAAGTGCCACTCCAAACGGATGGAACGGACCCGATATTCAATTTTATTATAATCCCTATAATGATAATTGGGTAGCAGCAGCTACATTGGTAGATGGTCAAATAAAATTCCGATTAAATAATGATTGGGGTACGAATTATGGTGATACGGGAGCTGACGGCACATTGGAACCCGGAGGAGATAATATTGATGTTACTGCCGGTCACTATATCATTACTATGGATTTAAATGATATGACATATACCATTGAACCCGCTGATCTTTGGGGAATAGTAGGAAGTGCCACTCCAAACGGATGGAATGGCCCCGATACCAAATTCATACCTAAATTCGGCCCCGAAGAAGGTAAATTCTATATCTATAAAATACAATTGACTGACGGCGAAGTAAAAATCCGACAAAATGATGATTGGACCGTTAATTATGGAGATGATGGAAATGACGGTACTTTGGAACAAAATGGTGCAAATATTTCTGTAAGCGCAGGTAAATATTACATCGAATTGGATTTCACAGCGAGTCCGCCCACCATTAAGTTTGTTCAATGGCCTTAGATTTTTGAGTTCATTAAAAATTCACCGTGAAATTTGACTTTCACGGTGAATTTTATTATATTAATATTTTTTAAATGTAAAACATAAATGAAAACAATAATAAACGTAGTTTTTCAATTTTTTATTTTTAGCCTCTGGTCTCAGGCAGTTGTTCTTAATCCTTCTATTATTGAAGTGGATCAGCCTGTTACCATTACCATTGATGTCAATAGTACCGAAACGGATTGTAATCATTTCAATAGCCCCAACAAAGTGTATATGCATGCCGGAATAGGTGATGATACAAATCCATGGGGATTTAGTGTGGTCGGAAATTGGGGTCAAGATGACGGGGTAGGATTAATGACAGACAATGGAGACGGCACATGGAGTATCACAATCACACCGGAAACCTATTTCAATCTCGATGCCCAGCAAGCTTCTTCGGCTACAAAAATGGGAATGGTTTTTAGAAACGAAGACGGGACCCAGGAATTTAAAGATAACGGATGTCAAGATTTTATTTTTAATGTCGGAGCTTTTCAAATAACAATGATTAACCCGGACGATTCGGGAGTGATTGTGAAAGAAAACGGAGGCAGTACCCAAATCATAGCACAAAATTCGGGAGGAAATGCCACATACGAGCTCTATGCAAACGGACAATTAATACATACACAAACCGATACTAATTTTTATAACGGTTATTTGTTTGAAAATCTAACCGAAAATCAATATTGTGATTTGGTAGTAAGTATGAATGGAAGTTCCATCACCAAAAGTTTTGTTATTCTGGTTAATAATACCATGGAAGAAGCCTTGCCGGCCGGAATGGAAGACGGTATTAATTATCTCGCCGACAATACAAAAGCCGTCTTGGTGCTAAATGCTCCTTTGAAAGATTTTGTATATATAGCGGGAAGTTTTAACAATTGGAAGCCGGACTCTTCCTTTGCAATGAAAAAGGATCCTTCATCGGGTAAATTTTGGTTGGAATTGAGCGGGTTAACACCCGGAGAAAATTATACTTTCCAATATTGGGTGGCCGACCAAAGCCCCTTGCAAGACAGTCCTTCATTGGTAAAAACCGCCGATCCTTTTTCCACATTGGTATTATCCCCTTTTGATGATCCTTGGATTCCCGCAATAAATTATCCCGATATGCCGTCCTATCCTTTGGGACAAGAAAGGGAAGTAACGGTTTTAAAAACGGGAGAAGCAGCTTTTGCATGGAATGAAGGAAGTTATACAAGACCCGAAAAAGAAGATTTGGTGATTTATGAAGTCTTAATACGCGATTTCGATGCCCACCGGACTTTCCAGGATTTGATCGACCGGATTGATTATTTTAAAGGCCTTCATATAAATGCCATTGAGCTTATGCCGGTGATGGAATTTGAAGGCAATGAAGGCTGGGGGTATAACCCTTCTTTTCATTTGGCTTTGGACAAATTTTACGGTACCAAAGAAAAATTAAAGGAACTGGTCAATCTTTATCATCAAAACGGTATTGCCGTGATACTCGATGTGGCTTTAAACCATGCTATGGGACGTAATCCCATGGTGCGCATGTGGATGAATGATCTCGATGGCGACGGATGGGGAGCCCCCAGCAGTGAAAATCCGTATTTCAATCAAGAACCCAAGCACGCTTATAATGTGGGTTATGATTTCAATCACAGTTCGGCTTTGACCCAATATTATACAAAAAGAGTGATCAAATATTGGATAGAAGAATTTCATATTGACGGATTCCGTTGGGATTTAACCAAAGGTTTTACACAAAATTGTACCGCTACCGATGAAGCTTGTACCAATGCCTATCAACAAGACCGGGTAGATATTCTCAAAGCCTATGCCGACTATTCATGGTCGATAGACCCCGGTCATTATGTAATTTTTGAACATTTGGGAAGTGATTCCGAAGAAAAAGAATGGGCGGATTACCGTTTGAATGAAGGCAAGGGAGTAATGATGTGGCAAAAATCCACAGATCCTTATAATGAATTGACAATGGGACAAGGAGGAAATAAAGATTTCAGCCGGATGGGATATCACGAACATGGCTTTGCAGGAAAAAGGGTTTTGGGCTATGCCGAAAGTCATGATGAAGAAAGATTGATGTATAAAAATTTGCAATACGGTCAAAGCAGCAATCCCAATTATAACGTCAAGGATTTACCGGTGGCTTTGTCCCGCATGAAAACCTTGGGAGCCGTATTGTTCTTTATCCCCGGCCCCAAAATGATTTGGCATTTTGGCGACTTGGGAATGGACTTATCCATAAATACCTGCACCGACGGCAATGTAAACCCGGATTGCCGTTTGGCTACCAAACCGCAACCGCAATGGGTAAACGATTGGCTGAATATTCCCGACAGACGGCAAATTTATGATGCTTGGAGCAAAATGATCGGGCTTAAAATATCAGAACCTGTTTTTAAAGGAGATTACAGCATTGATGCGGGAACTTTTACTCCGCGTGTTTATATATGGAACGACCAATTGGCAAGTGATCAATTGAAAAATGTGGTTATTTTGGCCAATTTTGATGTAACTGCTCAAAATGTTACCGCAGATTTTCCTTATACAGGAACCTGGTATAATTTAATGGACGGAACAAGTATAAATGTAACCGATACGGCAATGCAAATTACATTGCAACCGGGAGAATATAAGATTTTAGGTAATCAATCAACTACATTGGCAACAGAAGTTTTTGATATGACCGGTTTTTTTGTTTATCCAAATCCCGCACAAGATTTGCTTTATTTGAATGGAGAATTTAATGAAATTCAAATTTTTGATATGAGTGGCAAACTCATTAAAAAAATTGAAAAAGGAGAAAAAGTAATCCGTTTGGAAAATTTAAACAAAGGAATTTATATTCTTAAAATCCAAACCAATAAAGGCATAGGACATAAAACCTTTATAAAAAATTAAAATACTTCATATAAAGGAAAATAATAAAAACAAGCATCCCCGATGCTTGTTTTTTTATATCTTGAAAAGAAAAAAATGAGTGTACTAAAATTAATGGAATGGCGATATGCCACCAAGATTTTTGATCCGGAAAAAATTGTTCCGCAAGAAGATATCGAATATTTAAAAAAATGCATCCGGTTGACTCCTTCTTCCTATGGCTTGCAGCCTTATAAAATCCAAATTATAACCGATGCGGATACGAAGAAAAAATTGTTACCGTACAGTTATAATCAAAGGCAAGTGGTTGAAGCCTCCCATTTGTTTGTATTTGCCAATTTTACCGAAATTTCGGATGAGTATTTGGAATATTTCTACCGTTTGAAAGCAAAAGTCCAAGGCAAAAAATTTGAGGACTACATCCCTTATATGAAAAAAGTTTCGGCATTCATTAAAAGTCTTTCTCCCGAGAAATTATTGGAATACACGGCACTTCAAACCTATATGGCCCTGGAAACACTTTTAATCGCCGCCCCCGAAAAGCAAATAGATACTTGCGCAATAGGAGGTTTTATGCCGGATAAATACAATGAAATACTGGGATATCCTCAAAAAAACCTCAATGCTTGTGTGGTGGCGGCAGTAGGTTACCGTTCACCCGAAGATCAAAATCAATATTTGCCCAAATTCAGAATCCCCGAAGAAGATTTATTTTTTTAAAGCATAACTTATTACGGCAAAAACCACAAAGAATAAGAGAATGGAAGCAAGCCCGGTGAGGGCTTGCTTGATCCATTCTTGAAAAGAAAAAATATAAATGGTATAAGCACTCCAAAGGAGAAAAAATCCCAAAAGATATAAAAAGAGTTTTTTATACATTAAAATAAATCTTTGACAATATCTTCATCTACCAATTGGGGTAGAGTAACTTTTAAATCGGGATTTTCTTTCATGGCTCGTTGAATGGTAAACATCGCATTATCATTTCTCGCCCAATTTCGGCGAGCGATACCGTTATTCACATCCCAATAAAGCATACTTTTCAATCGTTTTTCTGATTCTTCGGTGCCGTCCAATACCATTCCGAAACCTCCGTTGATTACTTCGCCCCAGCCTACACCGCCGCCATTGTGAATAGAAACCCAAGTGGCTCCCCTGAAACTGTCTCCGATTACATTTTGTATGGCCATATCGGCAGTAAAACTCGACCCGTCGTAAATATTGGAAGTTTCCCGGAAAGGGGAATCGGTTCCGGAAACATCATGGTGGTCCCGTCCAATTACTACGGGAGCGGAAAGTTCGCCTGAATTAACGGCTTCATTAAACGCCTCGGCAATTTTAATACGCCCCCAAGCATCGGCATATAAAATTCGCGCTTGTGATCCCACCACGAGCTTGTTTTCCTGTGCCCCTTCTATCCATTGTAAATTATCTTGCATTTGTTGGTGAATACGTTCGGGTGCTTCTTTCATCAGTTCTTTGATAATGCGGGTGGCTATTTGGTCTGTTTTTAGTAAATCTTCTTCTTTTCCGCTGGTGCAAACCCAACGGAAAGGACCAAAGCCGTAATCAAAACACATAGGTCCCATGATATCTTCCACATACGAAGGATATTTAAACTTCCCGTTTTCGCCGGTAATATCAGCTCCGGCACGACTTGATTCCAATAGAAAGGCATTTCCGTAATCAAAAAAATAGGTCCCTTGTTCCGTATGTTTATTTATGGCTTCTACTTGCCGGCGTAAAGATGCATAAACATGCTCCTTAAACTTTTCAGGTTCTTTGGCCATCATTTCATTGGCTTCTTCAAAACTCAAATCCACCGGATAATATCCGCCGTTAAAAGGATTATGCAAGGAAGTTTGATCGCTTCCCAAATCGATTTTTATGCCTTCATCATAAAATCTTTCCCATACATTCACAATATTCCCGATATAACCGAAAGAAATTATTTTATTATTATTCAAGGCTTCTTTCACTTGTTTGACCAATTCATCCATATCTTCCACCAAGACATCCACCCAGCCTTGTTCGTGGCGTTTTCTGGCTGCCTTGGGATTAACTTCCGCTACAACCGAAACCACTTTGGCAATATTTCCGGCTTTGGGCTGTGCCCCGCTCATTCCCCCTAATCCCGAAGAGACAAAAAGCACGGGTTCTCCTTCCTTCTTCCCGAATCTTTCCATAATGATGCGTTTGGCATTCAAAATGGTAATGGTAGTTCCGTGAACAATTCCTTGCGGCCCGATATACATATAACTTCCGGCCGTCATTTGCCCGTATTGAGTGGTTCCCAAGGCATTATACCGGTCATAATCGTCCAAGCTCGAATAATTGGGAATCATCATTCCGTTGGTTACCACTACCCGCGGAGCATCTTTATGGGAAGGAAATAATCCCATAGGATGTCCGGAATACATGGCCAATGTTTGTTCGTCGGTCATTTCCGACAAATATTTCATGGTAAGCAAGTATTGAGCCCAATTTTGAAATACCGCACCGTTTCCTCCGTAAGTAATTAACTCGTGAGGATGTTGAGCGACTTTCGGATCCAAGTTATTTTGAATCATCAGCATAATGGCCGCCGCCTGCTTGCTTTTTGCAGGATACTCGTCAATGGGACGTGCATACATTTCATAATCGGGACGGAAGCGGTACATATAAATACGGCCGTAAGTATTTAATTCCTCTGCAAATTCGGGAGCCAATATGGCATGCCATTTTGCAGGAAAGTAACGCAAGGCGTTTTTAACGGCTAATTTTTTCTCTTCCGGAGTCAGAATATTTCTGCGTGGAGGAGCGTGGTTAATAGATGAGTCATAGGCTTTTAAAGGAGGAAGTTCGCTGGGAATTCCTTGTTTTATGGTTTGTTGAAAAGTATTCATTTTCTTCTTTTTTAGGTCAATAAATTTACGAAGATTTTCCGGAAAAGTATATGTCAATTCTTATTTGTATTTTTGATTGTTTTTAAGTTTCAATGCATGAAGGAACAAGTTTTTTTTGCCCCCGGAAAATTGATGCTCACAGGAGAATATGTGGTGTTTAATGGAGTGGAAGCCCTGGCATTGCCTACCGGCCGGTTCGGGCAGAGCTTAATGGTGCAATCCAGGGAAAACGGCAATTTTCATGCTTGGAAAAGTTTTGAAAAGGATAAAGAATGGTTCTCGTCTGATTTTTCTTTGGATTTAAGCAGGATTTTACAAACAAACGATATTGAGAAAGCCCGGTTTCTTCAAGAGATTTTGAAATATATAAAAAATTATAAGCCCGCTTTGTTTGAGAAGCCGGCGGCGTTTACCACCCGCCTGAATTTTAACAGGCAATGGGGATGGGGAAGTTCTTCGACTCTGTTGGTTTTGCTTTATCAATGGAGCGGAGTGAATCCTTTTGTATTAAATAGAAAATTTTATGGGGGCAGCGGTTATGATATTGCCGTGGGAATGGAAAATAAAGCTTTGATTTATAAATTAAATGAATCCCCCGCCGATACAGGCTTTAAAATGATTCCGCCTTTTAACGAGCCACCATATCCTTCCTGGCAAACTTTGCAGGATTTTGATTTGCCTTTTAAAGCGGATTTAAAATTGGTGTATTTAGGAAAAAAACAAAGCAGTGCCAATGAAATAAAAAAATACAAACCCGTTATTTCTCCCGGGCAAAAAGAGGAACTAAACCGGATTACAAGATCAGTAGCAAGGACAACAAATTTGGATGAATTCCGCAATTTAATGAATCGGCATGAGCAAATTCTTTCAACTGTTTTGGGTCGTCCTACAATCAAAGAAGAATTATTTTCCGGTTTTAAAGGCATGATCAAAAGTTTGGGAGCTTGGGGAGGAGATTTTGTGCTGGCAAGCGGAAAAAATACGGAAGAATATTTTAGAAAAAAGGGATTGGAAACTATTTTTGATTTTGATAAAGTGCTGATATAAATGCTACTAAAAAATCTTTCAAAAAAAAGAGTTTATTTTTTTGTCAAAATAAAAAAAAGCTATAAATTTGCAATCGCTTTAAAGAAGTAATGGCCTATGGTGTAACTGGCAACACGTCTGATTTTGGTTCAGAAGAGTCCAGGTTCGAGCCCTGGTAGGCCAGCA
>Ga0256835_1001343_pt1 | contig 15028 bp, 17 predicted proteins | sample PIR30metaG_FD_185972 | JGI IMG/M metagenome (GOLD analysis project Ga0256835, IMG submission 185972) | Hydrothermal vent microbial communities from East Pacific Rise, Pacific Ocean - PIR-30 | ecosystem: Environmental > Aquatic > Marine > Hydrothermal vents | place: Pacific Ocean: East Pacific...
GGGAGACAGCCGCCTCAATTTTATCGGCCGGTACGCGCTGACCCCCCCTGGCGATGGTGACCGGCGCGGTCATCTGCAGGCGGATGCGGTGCAGGTCCACCCCGTGCTGTTTGAGGCGCATGAGAATGAACTGGCTGTCCAGTGTCCTGGCGCTGCCCGGCGACGGCGACGGCCCGATGACCACCTCCTGCAGGAGGGTACGGCGGCGCGTGTCGGGGTGAACGACGCGCGCGATGTCGCCCAGGCGCACCAGCTTGCCCGTCACCGTGGCACGCGGTCCGATCTCGATGAGGGCCCGATCGGCCGCACAGTGGCCGGCCCGGGCGGCCAGCAACAGAACGATGCCCGCCAGGCAGCCGGCCAGCACGGCCGCCCTCTTCCCGGCAGGATGTCGTTTTGTACGTGTCGTGTTCATGATCGGATTCTCACCGCTAGCGTTTCAGGTTGTTGGCCACTTCCAGCATCTCGTCGGCCGCGTGCACCGCCTTGCTGTTGGTCTCGTAAGCCCGCTGGGCGGCGATCATCTTGACCATCTCGTCCACCACGCTGACGTTGGACCCCTCCAGATACCCCTGGGCGATGGTGCCCAGTCCCTCCTCGCCCGGGGCCGCCGTGATGGGGGCGCCGGAAGCGTCGGTCTCCATGAAGAGGTTGCGGCCGCGGCTGCTCAGGCCGGCCGAGTTGACGAAGCGGGCCAGCTCGATGGCGCCGATTTCCGTGGCTTCCACCTGGCCCTCCTGGATAACGGAGACGATGCCGTCCGTGGAAACCGAAACCGACAGGGTATCACTGGGTACGGTGATGGCCGGCTCCAGGGGATAGCCCTGGGAATTGACCACCTTGCCGTCTTTGTCCACCGTAAAGGACCCGTCCCGAGTGTAGGCCTTGTCTCCATTGGGCAACAGCACCTGGAAGAACCCGTTGCCCTCAATGGCCATATCCAGCGTGTTCTCGGTCTGTTGCAGGCTGCCCTGTATGAAGATCTTCTGGGTGGAGACCGGCATGGTGCCCAGCCCCACCTCGATGCCCGTTGGCGTCTGGCTGCCTTCGGCGGCCGTCACACCAGCCGGGCGCAGGGTCTGGTAGATCAAATCCTGAAAATCGGCGCGGCCCCTTTTGAAGCCGGTGGTATTGAGGTTGGCGATATTGTTGGAAATCACGTCCACGTTGAGCTGCTGCGCCTGCATGCCGGATGCGGCGATGGACAATGCCCTGTTCATGAATCCCTCCTGTACGGCTCAGTCATGCGCATATCAGGTACGCACCCTGCCCAGTTCGTTGACCGCCTTGGACTCCACGCTGTCCAAGGTCTGGACGGTCTTTTGATAACTCTCGTAACCCCGCAACACCTCGATCATCTCGGTCATGATACGCACGGCATCCACGTTGGCCCCCTCCAGTGCGCCCTGCTGCAGGCGCACCGTTTCGGGCGTCGTCTCGGCGGCGCCGGCCACGGTACGAAAAAGATTGCGGCCATCCTTGACCAGCGAACGGGGATCGCTAAAATCAACAACCTTGAGCTTGTCCACCTGGTCTCCGTCCACCGTCACGTTTCCGTCGGCGTCCACGGTCACATCTTTTCCGTTGATCTGAATGGGACCGCCTTCGCCGATCACCTTGAAACCCTCCTGGGTCACCAGGTTCTCTTCGCCGTCCACGGTAAATGATCCGTTGCGCGTATAGCGGGTGCCGTCCGGCGTTTCCACGGCGAAAAACCCCTTGCCGTCGATATACACGTCCAGGGGATTTCCCGTATTGCGGGCCGGACCGGGCGTAAAATCGGTGTAGGTGCCCACCGGCAGCAGCGTGGTCGAATTGCCCGGCAGTCGGGCGGCGGTGACGCGCCTGGCGTAAGCGTCCACCTCCGACTCCGGCAGCGCAGTGAGCTGGGCCACACCGTCGGCCTTGAAGCCGATGGTCTGCATATTGGACAGGTTGTTGGCCAGGGTCGCCAATTTGATTTCATAGATCATAGCCCCCGGCACCAGGCCGGCGATGTCTCCGCTCATGGTCGCGTCCTCCCCGGCGCCGGTGGGGCGCCGTCAGTGCTCGTCTTGCCGTACCGGCCGTCGGTACAGCCTGCTCTCGTCCTGTCTTCCAGCAAAACCCGTACCATGCCGGAACATTTTTGAAATCCTGACAACATTTTGTTTTGACAAGGCATTTAACTTCAGCCTCTCACTACCGTACGAATTTGCCCGGTAATTTTTTCCGCTGCGGCCGCTTTTGCCGGCGGGCAGCGCCGTGTCTCAGGCGTCGTCGATGAGCCCTTCGCGGCGCAACCGCTTGCGCAGGTTGAGCACCGCCTCGGTGTGAATCTGCGAGATGCGCGATTCGGTGAGTCCCATCACCTGGCCGACCTCTTTCATGGTCAACTCCTCCTGGTAGTACAGGGAAATCACCAACTTCTGCTTCTCCGGCAGGTCCTCGATGGCCCGCGCCACGAAACCCTTGAGTTCCTTGAGACGCGTCAGGCTCAGGGCGTCGTCGCCTTCGTTGTTCACCAGGTAGGCCATCATCTTGCGGCGGTCCTTCTTGGAGGAACAGCCAATTTCATCCAGGCTGATGAAAGAAATACTGGCGATTTTCTTGACCTGGCGCACCTGCTTGAGGCTCATGCCCATCTCTTCGGCCACCTCCTCGTCGCTGGCCTGCCGCCCGAGCCGCTTTTCCAGCTTGAGGTAGGCCTTCTCCAGTTCGCGCACTTTCTTACGACTGGAGCGCGAAAGCACATCCCTGGAGCGCAGTTCGCTCAGGATGGCCCCACGTATGCGGAAAGTAGCGAAGGTCAGCAGTTTGGTCTCCCGCGAGGGGTCGTAACGCTCGATGGCCTGAATCAGCCCGATGACTCCGGCGTGCACCAGGTCTTCGAGCTCGATGCTGGCGGGCAGGTAGACCGCGAAACGCTGAACAATGCGATTGACCAGGGGCAGGTACTCGGTCACCAGCTGGTTGCGCAGATTCAGGTCGTCCTTGTAGGGGTGTTTCGTGCTTGCGGCTGAATAGTTCATAGGAGTTCTCTCTTCAGTCGGTTGTATCCCGGGAGATTTTCTCCCAGAAAGAGGATCCTCCACCACCGGTGACGGCGGCCGGCAGTGGCGTGTCAGACAGTTTGCGGGCCAGTGAGAGCAGGCACCGGCTGGCATCGGTTTCCGGGTACAGCTGCCGTACGGCCTTCTGGCGCTTTACCCCGGAAACCACGTTGCGGTCGTACTTGACATAACCGATGTACTCGATGTCGACGTCCAGGAAGCGTTCCGTTACCATGCTCAGCTGGCGAAAGACCTCCTGGGACTCCTTGATGTTGGCGGCCATGTTCACCAGCAGCTTGAACTTGCTGGCGTCGTATTTCACCGAAAGCACCTTGATGAGCGCGTAGGCGTCGGTGATGGAAGTCGGCTCCGGAGACACCACCACCACGATCTCGTGGGCGGCGGCGGCAAAATAGGTGACATTGGAAGAAATGCCCGCCGCCGTGTCGATGAGCAGGATATCCACGGAAGCCAGCAGGCCATTCAGGTCGCTGAGGATCCGGGTGCGCTGCTCGTCGTTGATGGAGGTCAGTTCGTCGATACCCGAGGCCGCCGGCAGGATCTGGATTCCCTCCGGTCCGGACACCACGACTTCCTCCAGGCTCCGGGTGCCGTTGAGAAAATGGGAAAAATTGTAGCGCGGGGCCAGCCCCAGCAGGATATCCAGGTTACCGAGCCCCAGGTCGGCATCCAGGATCATGACGCGCTTGCCCAGCTGGCTCATGGTAATTCCCAGATTGGCCACTATGTTGGTCTTGCCAACCCCGCCCTTACCGCTGGTGATGGTGATCACCTTGGTGGCCGTCTTGGGATGCACCGCTTCTGTGGTCCTGTTGCGGTCCATTCTCCCCTCGAGGCGATCCTTGAGATGAATTACGTTTCCGGATTGTGGCTTGGTCATCAACTTTTCCTTGAGGGGCCCTGCGGCCCGATTCAAACACATATGGATGCTGCAACCCTTTCCTGCATACTGGCCATCGGGGGCGTCAGCCCGTCATCCATCGCGGGACCTCCGATTCATCCGGCTGTTCTCGTGCGCCTTCCGACCAATTCCGGAGCACCAGGCCGGCCAGTTTTTCCAGCGTGGCGATTTTCAGGTCGTCGGGAATCCGCTGTCCCTGGGAAAAATAGGAAACCGGTATCTGCGTGCGGTCCATAATGTTGAGCAGATTGCCGTGGCGGCAGGTCTCGTCCACCCGCGTAAACAGCAGACGGTCAAAGGCCAACGCACCGAAACCTTCGATCATGCGACGCATGTCTTCCTCCTTGGTCGAAGCCGCCAGCAGCAGGTGCATCTCGACCTTGCGGCGGCAGCGCTGGAAGAAGTTCTTCAGCCCAAGGATGTCGTGCCGGTCGGCAACGCTAACGCCGGCCGTGTCCACCAGCACCAGCGCCATCTTGCGGAACTGGCCCAGCACTCGCGACAGTTCGGCCGGTTTGCGCACCACCCGAACCTCGACGCCGACCACGGCGGCGAAATTGAGCAGCTGCTCCACCGCGCCAAGCCGTGCGTTGTCCACCGCTATGATGCCGACCCGCCCGGCGCCCAGGCGGTTGCGGGCTAAAGCCGCCAGTTTGACCACCGTAGTGGTTTTACCGACACCCGGTGGGCCTACCATGGCCGCCACGGTGGCGCGGCCCTGGCGGATGCGGATGCGCTCACAGGCCAAGCCGCATTCGGCCATGGCGGCGGCCAGTGCCCGTCCGGTATCTTCCGGGGAGGCTACGGGCTGTATAAGCGCCGGATGGGCGGCCAGTTCGCGCGCCAGCTCGCTTCCGACGCCCTGATGACAGAGGTGCCGCCGCAAAGCGGCATTCTCACCCTCCACCGTCGCCGACACCTGTGCCGGCGGTGCCTCGTCCCGGGCCGCAGGCGCCGCCGGACGGCTGGCGGAGCGCCCGCGCGGGGAGGGCTTGAGGCGATAGGCTTCCACGGCCTGCCAGGGCCGCGGCGCCGGAAAATCCGGTGATCCGGGTTTGGCGGCCGATCCCTGCGGAGTCTGCATCGACACGTTGGGGCCATCGGTGGCGGCGGTGACTTCCACCCGGCGGCCCTTGAGAAGTCCTGCCCGCACACTGCGTGCCGACAGGATGACGGCGTCGGGGCCGAACTCGCGTTTGACCTGCAACAGGGCCTGGTTCATAGTCTCGGCTTCGAAGATCTTAATGTGCATCGGGTCGTCCTACCATGCCTAGAGATTGAATGGTCACGTCATTCGAGATTTCGTTGTACGACAGCACGGCCAGGTTGGGGATGAAGCGGTCGGCCAGCTTCTTGAAGTGGCTCCGGATGCGCGCCCCGCAGAGGATGATGGGCTGCAGGTTCAACCGGGAAAACTTCTCGAGCTGTCCGGCCACGGCGCCCATGATTTTCTGGGCGTAATCCGGCTCGATGGTCAGATAGGAGCCGTGATCGGCGGACTTGATGGCCTCGGCGATGATGCGCTCCAGTTCCGGGTCCAGCGTCAGGGCCACGATCTTGCCGTCTGCGCTCTGGTAGAGCCGGCTGATGGTGCGGGACAGCGCCTGGCGGACATACTCCGTCAGTACGTCCGTATCCTTGGTCACCGGAGCCCAGTCGGCCAGGGCCTCCACAATGGTCAGCAGGTCTCGAATGGGGATCTGCTCCCGCAGCAGGTTTTGCAGCACCTTCACCACGCCGCCCAGCGACAGCAGGTTGGGCACCAGTTCCTCCACTGCCTTGGGATGTGATTCGGCCAGCGTGTCGAGCATCTGCTGGACGTCCTGGCGTCCGATGAGTTCGTGTGCAAAGCGGCGGATGACATCCGTCAGGTGCGTTGTCAACACGGTGGCATTGTCCACCACTGTGTACCCCTTCTCGACCGCCTCTTCCTTGTCCTTTTCCCGGATCCACAGGGCCGGCAGGCCATATGTCGGTTCGCGCGTGGCCTGTCCCTCAATGTCATGCTCCTCGCCGGCTTCCGGTTTCATGGCCAGGAAGTAGTTGGTCATCAGCTCGCCGCGCGCCACCTCGTTGCCCTTGAGCAGGATGCTGTACTCCCCGGGCTTGAGCTGCATGTTGTCCTGGATGTGCACCGAAGGCACGATGATGCCCAGCTCCTGGACCAGCTGGCGGCGGATGGACTTGATGCGCTCGAGCAGTTCGCCGTTCTGGTCGATGTCCACCAGCGGCACCAGCCCGTAGCCCACTTCCAGGGCCAGCATGTCCACCGGCGGCAGCGGCCGGACGCTGCTGACGGAGGGTTCTTCTTCGGCCGCCGGCACGGGCCGTTCTTCCTCCTGCTGCCGGGCCTTTTCCGCCTGGAACAGGTAGTAGGCGATCACCCCGGCGGTGGCCGACAGCACCAGGAAAGGGACGGTAGGCAACCCCGGGAAGATGCCGAACACGAAGAGCACCACCGCCGCGATGGCAATGGCCCGTGGCTGGGTAATGAGCTGGGAGGAGATTTCCCTCCCCAGACTGGCCTCGGAACCCGCCCGGCTGACGATAATACCGGCCGAAGTGGACACCACCAGGGCCGGGATCTGGGAAACCAGTCCGTCGCCTACGGTCAGCAGGGTGTATGTCTGGGCGGCGTCTGAAAAGCTCATGTTGTTCTGGAAAACGCCGATCAGCAGGCCAGCGATGATGTTGACCATCGTGATCAGGATGCCGGCGATGGCGTCACCGCGCACGAACTTGTTGGCACCGTCCATGGCGCCATAGTACTCCGCCTCCCGGGAGATCTCGGCCCGGCGCGCCTTGGCTTCCTCGTCGTTGATCAGGCCGGCGTTCAGGTCCGCATCGATGCTCATCTGCTTGCCTGGCATGGCGTCCAGGGTGAAGCGCGCCGCCACTTCCGCGATGCGGCCGGCGCCCTTGGTGATGACCACGAAGTTGATCACTACCAGGATCAGAAAGACGATCAGTCCCACCACATAGTTGCCGCCCACCACGAAGCTGCCGAAAGCGTTGATGACGCTGCCGGCGGCCATGGGCCCCTCGCTGCCGTGCAGCAGGATGATGCGCGTGGAGGCGATATTGAGCGAAAGCCTGAACAGTGTGACCAGCAGCAGGATGGAGGGGAAAGAGGACAGATCCAGGGGGCGGTGGATGTACATGCCCACCAGCAGGATCACCAGCGAGCAGGTGATGTTGAGCGAAAGCAGCATGTCCAGCACGATGGAGGGCAGCGGTATCATCATGATCAACAGGATGCCCACCACGCCGGCAGCCATCATGACGTCGGTGTTGCGCGACACCGCCGTCGACCCGTCCATCAGTGTATTCTGCATTTCATACGCCATAATGATTTCACCTTACCGCTGCGGGCGGGACTTCATTTCCCGGAGCCGGTATACATAGGCCAGAACTTCGGCCACGGCCTGGTAGAGGTCCGCAGGAATGAAGGCGCCGATGTCGACACCTTTGAACAGACTGCGGGCCAGGGGCTTCTGCTCGACGATGGGCACCCCGTGTTCCACGGCCAGGTCCCGGATACGCTCGGCCACGTAGCCGGCACCCTTGGCCACCACCTGCGGCGCCGCCATGCTGGCGGCATCGAATTTGAGCGCCACCGCCAGATGGGTGGGGTTGGTAATCACCACCGTGGCCTCGGGCACCTGGTCCATCATGCGGCGCCGGGCCATCTCCAACTGGATGGCACGGATGCGTGACTTGATCTTGGGGTCGCCCTCGGTCTGCTTGAATTCCTCCTTGATTTCCTGCTTGGTCATGCGCAGGTCCTTCTCGTACTGCCAGCGCTGGAAAGCGTAATCCATGGCCGCCAGCACAATCATGGCCAGGCAGGTGTAGGCGCATACCCGGAAGGCCACCTGGCCGAAGAACGCCAAGATGCCGCCTACGCCGGTTTCGATCAGCGAAGGCATCACCCCGACGCGGCCCTTGACCATGGCGAAAGCCACCATCCCCACGAAAACCATCTTGAGCAGGGACTTGAGCAACTCGGCCAGGGATCGCAGCGAAAAGAGACGCTGGATACCCTCAATCGGGTTGAGCTTGGAGAGCTTGAAGGCGAAGGGTTCTTCGATGACCAGGAAACCGATCTGCGCCACGTTGGCGGCCACGGCCACCAGTACGATGGCCGCCAGCAGCGGGAACAGCATCCAGAAAATCTGTTGCGTGAGCTGCCAGAAGAGCGCAGGGATCGTGCTCTGCTGCACGGCCATGGTGCCGATGTTCTGGTAGAAGTGGTGCATAAACCGCGTGAAACGGCCCACCATATTCGACCCCCAGAAGTAGAACACTGCCGTTGCACCGATCAGGATGGCGGCCGACGGGATTTCGCGGCTCTGGGCAACCTGCCCCTTCTTGCGTGCCTGGGCACGCTTTTTGGGTGTCGCCCGCTCGGTTCTTTCCTGGTCGTTTCTCTCCGGCAAGACGCCTTACCTCATAGCCTTGAGCAACAGCACAAGGTCGTTTCCCAGGTTGACAAAAACATGGCCCATGAACCCCGCCAGAAACGGCAGCGACAGGGCCAGGAACACCAGTCCGATGACGATCTTGATCGGCATTGCCACAATGAAAATGTTCATCTGCGGCACCACCCGTGCCACCAGCCCCAGCGTCAGACTGGTCAGCAGCAAGGCCACCATGACCGGCGCGGCGATCTTGACGGCCGTCACGAACATGGCGCCGGTCAGCTCCGAGAGCATGGCCATCACGGAGCGGTTGAAGCGGAACCCCAGCAGCGGGATGATGCGGAAACTCTCGGCCAGGGCCCGCAGGACCAGGTGGTGCGCATTGACCGCCAGGAAGATCAGCATGGCGATCATACTCTCGAGCTGGGACAGCAGGGGCATCTGCATACTGGTCATGGGATCGAATACGTTGGCAATGGCCAGCCCCATCTGGAAGCCGGCCAGCTGGCCGGCCATTTCAGCGGCGGCAAAAATCAGTCGCACGGTAAAACCGATGATCAGTCCCACCAGCATCTCCCCGACGATACCGAACCCCAGCGCCGTGAAGCCACCTGCCGGCATGGGCATACCCTGGCCCAGCAAGGGATAGAGCAGCACGGCCGCCGCCAGCGCCAGGCCGATTTTGAAAAGCGACGGAATGGTGCGGCTGTCGAACAGCGGCGCCGAGAAAACGATGGCCGCCACCCGCACGAAGACCAGCAGGATCATCTGGATCTGGGACAATTTGAGGCTGAGTCCGATCATATGGGCCTTGTTCCCGCCGTCAGCGGATGTAGAACGGAATATTGTTGATCAGGTTCTCGGTGAACGTCACGATCATCTGCAGCATCCAGGGAAAAAAGATCAGCATAGCCACGGCTACAGCGATCATCTTAGGGATGAACACCAGGGTCATCTCATTGATCTGTGTGGCGGCCTGGAACATGCTCACCAGCACGCCGGCCACCAGTCCGAAGAGCAGCACCGGCGCCGCCAGCAAAACGGCCAGCTTGATAGCTTCGAAAAAAAATCCGGTCACGAATTCGGGCGTCATGGCATCATTTTCCTCAGGAGAAACTCTTGACCAGGGACCCCACGATCAGGTACCACCCGTCGGCCAGCACGAAGAGCATCAGCTTGAAGGGCAGCGAGATCATCACCGGGGGCAGCATCATCATGCCCATGGACAGCAATACGCTGGCCACCACCATGTCCAGAATCAGAAACGGCACGTAGAGCAAAAAGCCGATTTCGAAGGCGGTTTTCAGTTCACTGATGATGAAAGACGGAATCAGCACCGACGTGGGCACGTCCTCGATGCTGCGGGGCTTCTTGAGTTTGGAGATCTTGACGAACAGCGCCAGGTCTTTTTCGCGCGTCTGGTGATACATGAACCGGCGGATGGGGTCCGCGGCTTTTTTGAATGCCTCCTGCTGGGAGATCTTCTTTCCCAGGAAAGGCTGTATGGCCTGGCTGTTGACCTGCTGCCACACCGGCGTCATGATGAAAAAAGTCAGGAAAAGTGCCAGGCCCAGGATGATCTGGTTGGGCGGCATCTGATGGGTGCCCAGCGCTTGGCGCAGGAGAGAAAGCACGATGGCGATGCGGGTGAACGAGGTCACCATGATCAGGATGGCCGGCGCCAGCGAAAGAATGGTCAGCAGCACGAAAATCTGCAGCACCACGGTCATGTCGCCCGGGTTTTCGCTGTTCTGGTAGTCCACCTTGACCAGCGGAAACCCCTGCGCTTCGGCCCGGGTCCTTCCCACGCCGGCACCCAGCACCAACAGGACCACCAGCAGAACCATGATCCACGGGATCCGCCTGCCGTGCGTGTTGACTGTGCCCCCTTGGGATTTCATGATGACGACTCTCAATTTTCCGATTTCCCGGTCCGTTTCCGGAACTGGTTCAGATGGGCCAGAAAGCTTGCGGCACCGCCGTCATTTTCCCGGCGAAGCCGGCTCAGCGCTTCGGGGTCCTCGATCTTGTCCAGCAGGTTAATGCGATCGCCGGTGACGCCCAGCACCAGCACCGACCCAGGCACCTCCAGCAGCATGATGTTCTTCTTGACGCCCACGTACTGGCTGGCCACTATGCGAAGGCCGGAGCCGCCCACGCTGGTGCGGCGCCCGAGGTAGCGGCGGGCGACCCAGGCCACCAGCAGCACGGTGCCCAGCACCAGCACCAGCGCGGCCGTCATCTTGAGGCCGCTGGTCAGCATGTCAGGCGTGGCGATCATCGCAGCGTCTCCACCCTTTCCATGGGGCTGATAATTTCGGTAAGACGGATGGCGTACTTCTCCTTGCTGACCACCACTTCGCCCTTGGCGATGAGCCGGTTGTTGGCCAGGATTTCAAGATTTTCCCCGGCGCTTTTCCCCAGTTCAATGACCGACCCCTGGCCCAGCTTCAGCAGTTCGTTGATCTGCATTTGCGTTCGCCCGAGTTCCACCCGTATCTCCAGGGGAATATCCAGTATGAAATCAATCTGCTCTTCGGGTTCGGTGGCCGGCGCCTGCGACTGGGGGTCTGCGATGTCCTGCCTTTCGGGCATCTGCTCTTTATCGGCTTCGGGAGAAGATATTTCCTGTTGCGTGTCGTTCTCAAACTCTGGCATTTGTGCTGCGCCCTCCGTGGCGATCTATTTTTTCGACAACTTCCACCGCACGGCTTCCCTTGATGATACCTGGGAATCCCCGGAACTTGGGTATACTGTTAACCTTCAGCGTCACGTAATCCTGTGGTCCGGTACCCAGTCGAAGGACATCGCCTTTTTTGAAATTGAGGATGTCCCGCACCTGCCGTGTCGTACGCCCCAGTTCGGCGACGACCTCCATTTCGGCGTCCTTGATCAGTTCCTGGATTTCGCGGCTCCACTTCAGCTCAATGTCCTTTTCACGCATGTAGCTGTCGGAAAGCTTCTCTTTGATGGGCTCCAGTGTGAGGTAGGAGACACAAAAGGCGATGACGCCCTCGAACTCTTCGGCCTTGACCGAAAAGGAGGCCACCAGCACCATCTCTGAGGGCCCGAAAACGTGCACGAATTCCGGCTTGGTTTCCACTTTCTTGGACTCGACTTCCGAAGGGCTGACGACTTCCCAGGCCTTTTCCAGCGCCCGGTGAATCTCGGCGTTGACCTTCCCGGCCATACTAATCTCGATGAGTGTAAACTCGCGTATCTTGCCGAAAGGTTTTCCGGAGCCGCCGAACAGGCAGTCTATGAAAGAAAACACCAGTCCCGGCTCCACAACCACCAGCGCTGTGCCGAGCAGCGGCTCCATGGACAGCGTGTCAAACAGGGTCGGGGTAGTGCAGCCGTTGATCAGCTTGTCGAAGGTCTTGACTTCCTTAGTGTCGAACTCGACCATCACTTCCCGTTGCATTAGCGCGGACAGGGATTTGCGCAAGAGCGAAGCGAACTTGTCGAAGACCTCGTCCAAGGCGCTGAACTCGTCTTCCAGTTGCACGCTCTTGGAAGTCAGGTCGTAGGGAACGACCTCGTTCTTCTTTTCCTCTTCCGCCTCGAGATCGACCTCGCCGTTGGCCATGGCCCCCAGCAGGGCGTCGATCTCTTCCTGTGACAGTATCTGATCGGCCATTTCGAAAAGCTGCCTACTGGATGACGAACTCTGTGAAGTAAATGTGGGTTATGGGTGCATCCTTGAGGAACCCGTTGATCTTCTTCATGATCTCCTGGCGCAAAGCGATCTTTCCCTCCACCGTATGCAGTTCGGCATATTTCTTGGTGGGCAGGATCATCAGGATGCTGTCCTTGATCTTGGGCAGGTGGTCCTCCACCTCTTTAACCATCTCGGCATTCTTTACTTCCAGCTCCATGGTCACCCGCAGGAAACGGTTGCCGCCATCATCGGCCAAGTTGACGATAAAAGGGTCCAGGTGAAAGGTCGGCCCCATGCCCGCTTCGGCCTTCTTCTCGGCCTTCTCGGCGGAAGCCTGCACGTTCTGAACGCCGATGGCCGAAATTTTCTGCCACATGATGAAAAAGCCTGCCCCCAGGCCGCCGAGCACCACCATGGAGCCCACGATGACGATAATAAGTACTTTTTTAGACATTTTAATTTTCCTCCGAAACCAGAATGATCTCCACTCTGCGGTTACCGGCCCTGCCCTTGGCGGTGGCGTTGGAGTACAGGGGCCTGGAATCCCCGTAGCCGACCGCCGACATGCGCACCGGCAGGATCGGCCCGGCTTTGATCAGGTACTTCAGAACGTTGACCGCGCGTGCCACGGAAAGCTCCCAGTTGGAGGGGTACAACTCGGTGGCGATAGGAACATCGTCGGTGTGCCCCTCGATGCGAATACGGTTGGGAAGCGTTTTGAGCTTGGCGGCGATTTTGTCCAGGACGGCATACCCGCGCGGATCGATGTCGGCCTGTCCGGGCTTGAAGAGAACGCTGTTCTCCAGCGAAAGGTTGACGCCTTCGGGGGTGAAACGTGCCTGAATTTCGGGATCCGCATTCAGTTCCTGCATGAACTTCGCCAGTTCGGGTGACCTGCGCTGCCGTGCCGCCGCCTGGGCCTGCTGCAACGCGTCTCTGAGCTGCTCTTCGCTGGGGATCCTGCGCTCCCCGTTTGTGTCGACGTTCTGTTCAAAAGCGTTCTGTGAGGGCGTGTCCGTCACGGCGATGGAAACTCTGCGTCCGGCCATCATCACACCCAGGGCGCTCTGCAGGTTCTCGATGAGGCCTTCCGTGCGGTTGATGTCCAGCGTGCTCATGGAGAATATGAGCACGAAGAAAACCATCAGCAGGGTCATCATGTCGTTGAAGGTCGTCAGCCAGGCGGCGTTGTGCTTTTCTTCCGGCTCCTGGCTGAAGCGCCGTTTACCCCTTGTCGATCGCATCATCACTCCTTGACGGTCTCGCGCTGGAAGACGATTTCCACACGCCGGTTCCTGGCCCGGTGGGCAGCGCTGTCGTTGTCGGTCAGCGGCTGGTACTTGCCGTATCCGGCCGCCGAAAGCTTGTCGGGCCTGACTCCGCCGCGCTGCGTCAGGAACCGCAGGACGTTCACGGCGCGGGCCGTGGACAGCTCCCAGTTGGAGGGAAAGCGCCGCGTGTGGATGGGCCGATCGTCGGTGTGCCCTTCAATACGCACAAGGTGTTTGCTCGCCTTGATCACGCGGGCCACCTTGAGCAGCAGTGGCATGGAAGCCGGCCGGATGTCGGCCGACCCGGTGTCGAACAAGATGGCGTTGGCCAGCCGCATGACCAGGTTCTTGTCGGTGAAGGCGATGTCGATGCTGTCTTCCAGGCCCAGCCGGCGGGCGTGCGTGATGACATCGCGGAAAATGTTCGCAAGGCCGCTCTTCTCATCGACCATGTCGGCCGAGTCCGGCAGGGCGATATCTCCCTTTTCCATCTTTACCCCGCCGCTGAAAATGCTCACCGCCAGGTTGAACGACTTCACGAAGCGCGTCACCTTTGACTGCTGCATGGTCGAAAAGGAGCACAGCATGATGAAGAAGCACAGCAGGATCAGGATGAAGCCGGTGTACACGATCTCCCATCCGCCGCCCACGGATCCGTCGCCGCTCTGCCGTTTTTTTCCGCCGCGCTTGAGAAACATGGATCAGGCCTCGACTTCCTCTCCCAGCTCCCGGGCCATCTCCTTGGGGGAGATAAAGGCCTTGAGCTTCTGTTCGATGATACGGTGATTCTCCCCGGACTGGATGGCCAGCACACCCTCGATGACCATCTGCTTGGACAGCACTTCCTGCTTGCTGAGGGTCTTGAGCTTGCCTGCCATGGGAAGAAACAGCAGGTTGGCCAGGATGGTGCCGTAAAAAGTTGTCAGCAGCGCCACGGCCATGGGTTCGCCGATGGCGCTGGGATCTTCCATCTGCATGAGCATCTGAACCAGGCCGATGATGGTGCCCAGCATACCGATGGCGGGGGCAAAGGTTCCCATGGTGGAAAAAATCTCGGAGCCCAGTTTGTGGCGCTCCTGCAGCGCCGCCACCTCGGTGCTCATCACGTCCTCGATGGCGCCGGCCTCCATGCCGTCGATGGCCATCTGGATGCCCTTGGCCAGAAACGGGTCTTCGATTTCCTGCAGCTGTGACTCAAAGGAGAGGATGCCCTCCTGGCGGGCCTTCTTGGCGAAATCGACGATAATGGGGATGAGCTTGCTAGCCGGCTGGGCCTTGTAGAGGAAAACGTTTTTGGCCACGCCGAAGACGCTCATGACTTCCGAGAGCGGGTAGGCGATGAAGGTGGCGCCCATGGTGCCACCGATGACGATCATCAGGGATGGGTAGTTGATGAACCAGGTGCCGGACCCCCCCATCAGAATGGAGCCGGCGACCAGCCCTCCGGCGACCAGAAGTCCAATGAAGGTGGTAATATCCAAGGGGCTTTCTCCTTTGAGGCAACGACTTTGAAACCTTTGCCCTGTCCGGCCGCATGCCGGCAGGGAAACAACGCCACAGCACCCCTTGTTTGAGCAAATTGTGTGCCGGAATGGCGGTTGGCCCCGGACCGAAAGCCCATAAAAAGCATCAAAGACACAACCAACTATAATTACAACACATTTCACAAAGGAACATACCAGTGGAAGCAGGATCAGGCGAAAAATTCGGTTGGGGGGCGG
>Ga0256835_1001344_pt1 | contig 15007 bp, 9 predicted proteins | sample PIR30metaG_FD_185972 | JGI IMG/M metagenome (GOLD analysis project Ga0256835, IMG submission 185972) | Hydrothermal vent microbial communities from East Pacific Rise, Pacific Ocean - PIR-30 | ecosystem: Environmental > Aquatic > Marine > Hydrothermal vents | place: Pacific Ocean: East Pacific...
CCCTCCGCCCACCCTGTCCCCCTCCCGGGCCAAGATGCCTGCGCTGACCGTCCGGTCACGCCTCCACGGGGCTTGCCCTCGCCTCCGTCGCCGGACCGCCCCCGCCCCCACGCCGGCCCGTTCCTCGTGGGGCGCTCGATCGCTGGGTGGCGGAGGGCTCCGTTGCGGGGACAGTCCCAATCGTGATGGGCTCGGTCCTGTGCGGCGCGAACCGGAACATCGCTTCGCTCGTTCCTGGGTGGGCGGTTGAGTGGGGTGCCAGGTGGAGCGCCATCCTCATCGGCGAGGATCTCGGCCAGGTTGCGGGGGCAGTCCCAGTCGTGGAGGGCTTAGTTCTCTGCGGCGCCAACCGGGACGTCGCTTCGCTCGTCCCTCGGTGGGCGAGGGATGGGGTACCGCGCGAAGGGCCTTCGTTTCGGCCGAAGGGCAGGAGCAGGGGACATTGTTTTTCCTTCGTCCGGGGCGAGCCCGATGGAGCGCGGGCTTCAGCCCGCATCGCGCTGCTCGAGGGGACAGACCCAATTGTGAAGGGCCTGGTTCTCTGGAGCGCCAACCGGAACATCGCTTCGCTCGTCCCTGGGGCGGCGGGTATGTGGGGCACCATGCGGGAGTGCTTCGTTTCGGCCGGCGGATCAGGCGAGTTGGAGGACAGTCCCGATCGTGGAGGGCCTGGTTCTCTGGATCGGTAACCGGGACGTCGCTGCGCTGGTCCCTGGGTTCGTCGAGTGTGGGGCACCGGCTGGGAGTATTTCGTTTCGGCCGAAGGGAGGGAGGAGGGACATTGTTTTTCATTCGATCGGGGCGAGCCCGACGGAGCGCTGGCTTCAGCCCGCATGGTCCTATCCCTGGCCGAGACGAACGACCGTCCCGCGGGAGGAGGGGACAGTGTTGATCATTCGGCTGAGATCACGAGAAAGGGACGGTGGTTTTCGACCGCTGACGTGGGGCGGGCGTTCGTCAGAAGATGACTTCTCGCTGGTACGCCCTGGGGAATCTTCGGGAGATCGGGACCCCGGCTGGCCGCCGTGCCTTCCTGTATGATGCCGACGGGGAAAACGGATCGTGACGCCGGATCGCCAGACAGGGGATGCCACCTTCACGCTCCAGGCCCTGTCCCAGCGGGTGGTGAGGGAGGTGACGTTGCACGGCGACGGTCGCTGGAGCTGGGACGCCGATTCCGTCTCCGGCGGCGGGCAGTTCAGTTGGTGATGGAGGGTGGGCCGATTTTCTGTTGGGCGCGCTCGCGGAGGTGCTCCGGGTCTTTGCCCCCCTACAGGGGAACGTTCCATACCTTGCCTCCCTCACGATATGGAAACCGGCTCAGAGGAGAGCACGAGGGCCATGCTGTCGTCCCACCGCTCCGGAGAGAGGGAGCCGGCTTGACCTCGATCGTGGCCCGCGGGTACACTGCACGTCCGTTGCGGGCCGTTAGCTCAGGTGGTAGAGCAGCGGACTTTTAATCCGCGGGTCGGAGGTTCGAATCCTCCACGGCTCACCAGATCGGGCCGCCGGTCGCGGCCGTGGAAGCGGCGTTCATGCGACCCCGTCGTCTAGCCAGGTCTAGGACACCGGCCTTTCACGCCGGCAACACGGGTTCAAATCCCGTCGGGGTCGCCACCTTCCCTTTCTTCTCGAGCCGCCGGGGTACGATCGGGGCGTGCGGATCGTGTACCTGACCGACCGTCTGGACCGGCGTGGCGGTGCCGGGAACCACCTCCTGCAGGTGATCGAGTGGGCCGTCGCGGCCGGGCACCGGGTGACGGCGGCCGCGGGGTCCTTCGCCACGGAGCCACCCGAGGGGGCCGACGCCGTGATAGTGCGTGGGCTCGGTTCCGCCGCCGGAAGGCGGTCGGGTCTGTTCCGCCTCGGGCCCCTCCTCGAGGCCCACGACGTGGTCCACGTCCAGAACGTGATGAACCCCGAGGCGCTCCGGATGGCGGTCGCCACGGGACGCGCCGTGGTGACGGTGCAGGACCACCGGTTCTTCTGCCCGGGGCCGGGGCGGACGCTGCCGGACGGTTCGCCGTGCCGTTACCCGATGTCGGACGAGGCGTGTGCGGCCTGTCTGCCCGACGGGGGCTACCGGGCACGTCTGCTCGAGCTGACCCGGGCGCGGCTCGCCGCAATCCGGGGTGCGCGCCTCGTGGTGCTCTCTGCGTACATGGCGCGCGAGCTCGAGGCGGCCGGGCTGCCGGGCGCGTCGGTGATCCCTCCGTGGGTCGAACCGGGCCCTCCCCGCCGGGGGGCGGGTGGGACGTTCCTCCTCGGGGGGCGCCTGGTGGCGCACAAGGCGCCGCTGGACGCCTGGGCGGCGTGGCGCGCGGCCGGCCGCCCGCTGCCGCTCGAGGTCGCCGGAGCGGGTCCGCTGGAGGACCGACTCGCGGGCGTCCGGCGGCTCGGGTGGCTCGACCCGCCGGCGCTGCGGGAGGCGTTGGCCCGTGCCCGGGCGCTGCTGTTCCCCGCGCGGTGGCAGGAGCCGTTCGGGATCATGGGGCTCGAGGCGCTGGCGTCGGGCGTGCCGGTGGTCGTGGCGGCGTCCGGGGGGACGGCGGAGTGGTCCGGCTCAGGGTGCCTCGTGGTGGCGCCCGGGGACGTCGCCGCCATGGCCGCGGCGATCGCGGAGCTCGCCGGCGACCCGGAGCGCGCGGTCCGGGTCGGCCGAGAGGGCCGGGCCCACGTCATGGCCCGGTTCTCCCGGCGGCGGATCGAACCACTTCTCGAAGCGCTCTACGACGGAGCGGGCTGACCGGCACCCCCTTGGGGGCGGTAGGCCGCCCGGCGGGGCCGGGCCCGGTCCGGTCGAGAGCGCCCCGAGATTCCCCGGCTACTTCTTCTCGCCGGACTCGTCCGCCGCAGCCTTCCCGGCCGCCAGCCTCGCCTCGTTTTCCGCGACCTTCGCCAAGATGTCCTCGACGACCTCGCGGTGGACCGAGAACGTCAGCATCTTGAGCTTGACGAAGTCGTCGCGGTACATGTAGTACCCCTTATACTTCCCGTGGCGGGAGGAACGGCCCGAGTCCTTGATCAGGAACCAGTCGTGACCGTCCATGCGGGTCCAGCCCACCAGATGGATCCCGTGGTCGTCGCCCGTCGTGCGGTTGGCGATCCGGAACTCGCGGGAATCCTGGTCGATGAACTGGCCGGGGATGTCGAACGTCGGGATCACCGCGATGTCCTCGAACCCGTTCATGCCGGGCTCGGAGACGTCGCCGCCGATCACCATGCTGTGGCCGGACCGGATCGCCTTGAGGATCAGGGAGTACCAGACATCGAGCGGCACGTTGACGTAGCTCGCGTCGTGCCACCAGTTGTCCGGGACCTCGAACTCCGCATGGGTCCAGAACGGCTTGGAGAGCGTGGACATGAGGCTGACGTAGTCGTCGGGATCGACCTTCAGCACGTCGGCGAGGAACGCCCTCGGCGTGAAGGTCTCACCCTCCCAGGTGAAGGTCGAGGGGGGCGTCCCCATGGTCTCGTCCATGATGGCGCGGCACGCCGTCAGGATCACCTTCTCGTTCCAGTAGTTCTCCTCGCGGCACCAGTCGAGGAACGCCTTCAGGCGGCGGTGCATCAGCGCGTGATCGAACCGGCCGTCCTCGGCCGTGGTCCCCTCGTAGACCAGGCGGGGCACCACGCCGTACCGCTTCCAGATCCGGAACAGGGCGTTGGACTCCGAGCCCTCGCCGAACTCCTGCTCGCCCCGGCGGGCGATCCACCCCTTGATCTTCTCCACGTACTCCCAGTACGCCGTCCACATCTCGGAGAGCTTGATCTCCCGGCCGGTCAGCCGCTTGACCTCCGACTCCATGAACGAGGTCGTGGAGAACGACCAGCATGTGCCCGTCAGGTACTGGGGCGTCGGCGGGAAGTGCCAGACCTTCGTCCCGAAGGCGTCGGGCCCTGCGGGCCGGGGGATCGCCGACATGTCGAACCGGAGCTTTCTGCGGTTTTCTCGCTTCGCCTTCTTCTCCGCCCTGATCGCGTCGAGGATCTCCTCGGTCTTCTCCTTGGCGGCTTCCTGGAGCTTCTTGTCGCGGTCCTGCATCTCCTTGAGTACGGGGTCGCGGTACCGTTTCTCGTACCTCACGTGGTCACGGTGCGGTTGCTGGGCCTGGACGGCGGGCACGGCCACCGCTATCGCCAGGACGAAGGGAATCGAACGGTTCATGGACGCCTCCTCGGTCGTTTCGCGCAGAGCGCCACGACATCATACGCCATCCGGTCCCCGCGCTCTACGCGGGGGGACGTTCCGGCCTGCCGGCTGCGGCGTCGGTACCCATGGTGGGAAAGAACACCGTTCCTTTCTCGTGGTTGGACAGGCTGGGACACAGTTCGTATCTCCACCACGGTCAGCGAAGATGGGTGTGGCGCCGTAACCGGTAGCTGTGCGGTGAATGGTGTATCGTTCGCCTGTGCGGGGCCGGCCCGCGAGGGAGGGATGCCGTGGAGCTGCTGGAACGGTTCGAGGAGGAGCACGAGTTCATCGATTCCGTGGCCGGATCACTGTACCGCTGGGCCGAGGAGGGTGGCGATCCCGAGGACGCCGGCCGGTTCGCCCGGTTCCTCGCTGTCTTCGCCGCGGGGTTCCACCACGCCCGGGAGGACGCCCTCCTGATTCCGGTGGTGGTCCGGGAGCTCGAGGTGCCGCTGGAGACCGGCCCGCTCAAGGTCATCCAGGACGAGCACCGGCTGCTCGAGTCGCTCTCCGGCGAGCTCGGCCGGACGGGGGACCGGGACGTGGCCCGGCGGATCGCCCGGATCCTGTGGGAGCACATCGACAAGGAGAACACCGTGCTGTTCCCCGAGGTCGAGGAGCGGCTCCGCAGGCTGGGGGTCCGTGAGATCGACGACCGGGAACCCTCGGCAGAGGAGTCCGCCGCCCGGGAGCTGGGCGAGGCGTTGCTCGAGCGGTACCAGCCGCTGGAGGACCCGGAGCACATGCGCGGCGCGGGGTGCATCATCTGCTCGGCCTACTCCCACGAGTGCCGGGGCATCGAGGCCGAGTGGTGGAACCGCTGGGAGTGGGAGGACCACCTGGGCCGCGACCACGAGGGGTGAGCCCCGGCGGTCCGGCGGGCCGCCGTTCCGAAGGCCCCGGGCCGCGCCTCCTCCGCCTCCTCAGCGGGCCGCCAAGTAATCACCGTCCCCTACTCTCATGGCCGGCCAGTAAGTGTCCTCCGGGCGGGGCTGCCCGCCCCGTCCGGGGCGGGGGAAGGGCGTCCGGCGTCCCGTCGGGGAGTGCGGTCAGGCGCCGTTTCCGGTCTTGCGGTAAGGGATCGGAACGTACTCCACCGTCGGCATCTGGCGGACCGGCTGGGGGAACAGCTCCATCAGGTCGTAGACCTCCTTGGGCATGTCGGTGGAGACGTCGAGCCCGAGCTCACGGGCCTCTTCCGGCAGGAAGGTGTAGTCGTGGGTGAACCATCCCTGGGAGAGCGTGTCGGCCAGCTTCTCAGCCTTCTCCGGGCCCATGCGGTCCTCCAGCAACCCCGTGACGAACCGCCGGACCTGCTGGAGTGCCATGTTCGCCGCATCGGCGAGGATCACCGTCTCGTCGTCGCACTTCTCGGCGCCCTTGGCCTCCACCGTCCGGACGATGCTGGCGGCCGCGTGCTGCCCGAGCTGCGGGTCGACGGGACCGAGGACGGCGTTGGGGTCCATGACGATCTCGTCCGCGGCCAGGGCGATCATGGTGCCGCCAGACATGGCGTAGTGCGGTACGAACACCGTGGTCCGTGCCGGGTGTGCCTTGACGGCGTGGGCGATCTGCTCCGCGGCGAGCACGAGACCGCCCGGCGTGTGGAGGATGAGGTCGAGCGGGACGTCGTCGTCCGTCAGCTTGATCGCCCGGAGGATCTCCTCGGAGTCCTGGATGTCGATGTACTTGACCACGGGGAAACCGAGGAAGCTCATCCGCTCCTGCCGGTGGATCAGCGTGATCACCCGGCTGCTGCGCTTCTGTTCCAGAGCCCGCATGGCGCGAATCCTCGCCGCAAGCAGCATCCGCTGCTTGAGGATCGGCTGCAGCGACGTGATGATCAGGAACAGCCAGAAGAGATCGCTCATCCCGTGCATGGGAGCCTCCTTACAACGGCTTCTCGGAGATCCGGTAGATCCGGTAGAGCTCGCCGTCCATGACCCGGACGGTCCGCTTGGCCAGCTCGTTGTCCTCGAGAATCCACGAGTACTCGCAGTACTCGTATCCGATATCCAGCGCCTTCCGGACCGATTCGGCGAACAGAACGCCCTCGATCCCCCGCCTGCGGAACTTCTCCTTGACGCCCATGGTGATCACCCTGAGCCCCGGCATCTTCTCTGGTTTCGCCGTCAGGGCGATCCGCAGTGTCCTGAGCGGGTGCCGCCACGGCGATCCGTCCAGCTGCTTCAGCACCGGGTTCCAGTCGGGCAGCGCCAGGAGGAACCCGGCGGGCTCACCGTGGACGAAGGCGAACCGGAGGAGGTCGGGATGCACCAGCGGCTTCAGCTCGCGGGCCATCCACTCGATCTCTCCCTCGGACATGGGGATGAACCCCCAGTTCTTCTCCCACGCCGAGTTGTAGATCTCCTGGACCGTTCGCACCTCCCGGGGGAACGCCTTGAGGTCCGCGCCCCGGGTGGTCAGCTCCGGCTGGCGCCTCCGCACCCGTTCGTTGGCGCGCTCGAGCCGCTCGAGGTGGCCTCCATGCACGGGGGAGACGTAGGCGTACAGGTCCTTGACCTTGTCGAGGCCGAACCCCTCCAGGAGCCCGGCGTAGTACGGCGGGTTGTACGTCATCATGATGACGGGCGGCCCGTCGAACCCCTCGACGAGCAGGCCCGCCTCGTAGTTCGTGGACGGGTTGACCGGCCCCCGCAGCGCCGAGACCCCGAACTGCCGGAGCCATTCCGAGGCCGCTCGCAAGAGGCCGCTGGCGGCGTCCTGCCGGTCCTCGCACTCGAAGAAACCGAAGAATCCGACCGATTCGCCGTGGAACCGGTTGTGGGCGTGGTTGAGGATCGCCGCGATCCGGCCGACGGGCTGGCGGCCGTCCCACGCCAGGAACAGCTCTCGCTGCGCCAGCGTGCCGCCACCGTAGAACGGGTGCCGGGCCGGGTCGAGCAGCTCGCGAACCGAGCTCTTCAGTGGAGGGACCCAGTTTGGATCGTTTCGGTAGATTCTCCACGGCAGGTCGAGAAACGCCGCCAGGTCGGCGCGGCCATGGACGGGGCGGATCTCGACGCCGGCCATGTCAGCGAACGATCCCGAGCTCGCGGCCCACCGCCGCGAACGCCTCCAGCGCCCGGTCCAGGTGCTCCCGGGTGTGGGTCGCCATGTACGAGGTCCGGATCATGGCCCGGCCCGGCGGCACGGCGGGGGAGATCACCGGGTTCGCGAAGACTCCGGCCTGCTGGAGCATCGCCGTCGCCTGGAACGCCGTCATATCCTCGCCCACAACCAGCGGCACCACTGGGGAGGCCGAGTCGCCTGTGTCGAACCCCAGGCTCGTGAACTCGCGCTTCATGTACTCGGTATTCTCCCACAGCCGTTGCCGCCGCTCGGGCTCCCGCTCGATGATCTCCAGCGCCTTGATGACCGCCGCGGCCAGCGCCGGGGGTTGCGACGCCGAGAAGATCAACGAGCGGGCCGTGTGCTTGATCCAGTCGATCACCTTCCGCTCGCCCGCGATGTACCCGCCCACCGCGGCCAGCGACTTGGAGAACGTGCCCATCACGAGGTCCACGTCCTCCTCGACGCCGAAGTGCTCCGGCGTGCCGCGGCCGTGCTCTCCGAACACGCCGATGGCGTGGGCGTCGTCCACGAACAGGCGTGCGCCGTACCGCTTCTTGAGCTCCACGAGGCCCGGCAGCGGTGCCAGGTCGCCCTCCATGGAGAAGACGCCGTCGGTGACGATCAGCTTCCCCTTGTTCTCGAACTGCTTCAGGCGGGACTCCAGGTCCTCCAGGTCGTTGTGGGCGTACTTGACCGTCCGGCCGAACCCCAGCCGGGAGCCGTCGATGATGCAGGCGTGGTCGAGGTTGTCAAGGAACGCCACGTCGCCCCGTCCGAGGAGGCAGGCGATGGAGCCCAGGTTGACCTGGAACCCCGTGGAGAACGTCACCGCGGCCTCGCGCCCGAGGAACGCCGCGAGCCTCTCCTCGAGCTCCACGTGGAGGTCCATCGTGCCGTTGAGGAACCGCGACCCCGCCGTGCCCGTCCCGTACCGCTCCAGCGCCGCAGCGGCCGCGGCCTTGACTTCTGGATGGTTGGCAAGGCCGAGGTAGTTGTTGGAGCCGAGCATGATGACCTCGCGCCCGTCCATGACCACCACCGGTTCCTGGGCCGACGAGATCTGCCGGAAGTACGGGTAGACCCCCGCCGCACGGACACGGTCGGCATCCTGGAAATCGAAGCACTTCTGGAATACGTCCACGAACCCCCTCCTCCTTGCGCCATGCGGGTCCGGCTCCATCCTACCGCACCCACCCCTCGGCCCTGTACCACGTCCAGGTCGCCGCGGCCCCCTCGAAGAACCCGATCCCTTCCCCGACACCGAGCCGCTCGAGGGAGTCCGCGGTCCGCGCTGTCCAGTGACGGGCGAGCAGCTCGCGGGCCTTGTCCGAGGTCATGGCGACGCCGCGCATCCCCAGCCGCTGCAGGAGCGATCCGCCCGCGCCGAGGGCCCGGACGACGGCCCCCGGTACCGGCACGATGCGGGCCCGGACGCCGCCGGCCTCCGCCAGCAGCCGGACCATGGCCTGCAACCGGTACGGCCGGGGCTCCCCGAGATGGAACACCGCCCGAGAGGGGCCATCGGGTCCCGCCGCCGCGAGCACTGCCCGTACCACGTCCGCCACGTGGGCGATGGTGATCCACCGCTCTCCGGCCGGCAGGGGAACGACCCCGCCCGCCGCCAGCTTGAAGAACTGGAGGATGTCCACGTCCCGCGGGCCGTAGATCGCCGGCGGGCGGAGGATCACCCACGGCCGGTCGCCTCCGAGCCGGCGCACCGCCTCTTCACCCCCGAGCTTCGACCGGCCGTACGCCGAGATGGGGTGCGGCGGGTCGCCCGGGGTGACGCCCTCGATCCGGTCGGACGGTCCCACCGCAGCCAGCGACGAGACGAGGACGAACCGTGCCCCGGGGGTGGCCCGCTCCGTCACGGCGTGGACGAGCCGCTCCGTCCCGATCCGGTTGGCCTCGTCGAACGCCGCGGCGCTGCCCGCACGGACGACCCCCGCGAGGTGGAGCACGGTCCGGGCGCCCTCCACGAGCCGCTCCAGCGCCTCCCCGTCCCCCAGGCCCCCGGGAACCCATTCCACGTCCCGCCCAGCGATCCAGCGAGGGTTCGCGGGGTCGCGCACCAGGACCCTTGGCCGGAGACCGGCCTCCGCCAGCGTGTCCACGAGGTGGGAACCGACGAACCCAGTGCCCCCCGTGACGGCGACGGGCGGCTCGATCGCCTCGATCCAGCGCCGGACCTCCCCGGCGGGGACGAGCGGCCCGTCCGTCACGGGCCCCCCACGTACTCCGCCCACGACGTCGCCGTCTCCCAGACGCGGACCCGCTCGAGCTCCACGCCCTCCGGGATCGTGTACGCCGTCCCGCCCGGGGACACCACACGGCGCCCCTTTGCGAGCCTGGCGGCGATGGCGTCGAACAGCCAGCGGGCCAGAGCCTCGGAGGTCGGATCCGTCCCCTCGAACGGGACCAGACGCTCCGTCATGGTGGCCAGGGCCTCCCGCTTCGGGTCGTCTGCATTGATCGCCAGGGCGTGGTCCAGGCGTTCCACGAGGTCGAGGACGAGCAGCTTGAGCGCCTTGTAGTCGCAGACCATGTCGTTGGCGTCGAGCCGTTCCCCGCGGAGCACGATCTCCAGGCGCAGCCGGTGGCCATGCGGAAACCGGCACCGCTCAGGGTGCTTGCTCAGCCGGTGGCCGTACTCGACCTCGAAAACCTTGGCGATCCTGAAAAAGCCCAAACCCCTCCTCCGGACCGCCGGAGTGTAGCGAAGGCCCATGGCACCGGCAAGCGGCGGGCGACCGGAGACCGTTGCGGCGCACTCCGGCGAAACGATGCTGGCCGGACGGCGCGAAAGCAGCCTGGCTTCTCGGCCCGTCGGGGTGAACCGGCGGCCGGCCCCCGCGCTTCGCGCGGGCGACGCGCCTCGCCCGCGCGTCCCGGTGGGAGCGAGCTTCCCCCGGGCCGCCCGTGCGACGCGCTGGCGCCGCCTGCGGCGTCGCTGCCGGCCGCCTGGGCTTCGTTGGAGGGGGGGGCGTGTCATCGACTTTGAATGAACGGGGCCGCGAGTCTCGCACCCCGGGACCGCCCCCGCCGCGGTCGCTTCGTCGTCACGACCGCCAGGTCAGTTCCTCCTCGCGCCCTTGCGGGAACGGCCCCGGGGCACGATCCGCGCGGCCCCTCCTCGTCACGGCGAGTGGCGGTCGCAGGCCGGGCGCCGCGTTCGCGGCGCACCCCGGGTCGCTGCGCTCCCCGGGGCCGTGGGGGCGTGTGCGCCCCGGCTCCTGCGGCTCGGGCTGCACCCCGTGGCGACGCACCCGGACGGCGTACTCGACGGCTTACCCTTCCCCCACCCATCCACCCTCTCGGGCCAAGCCGTCTGCGCTCGCCGCCCGGGCACGCCTCCACGGGGCTTGCCCTCGCCTCCGTCGCCGGACCGCCCCCGCCCCCACGCCGGCCCGTTCCTCGCGGGGCGCTCGATCGCTGGGTGGCGGAGGGCTCCGTTGCGGGGACAGTCCCAATCGTGATGGGCTCGGTCCTGTGCGGCGCGAACCGGAACATCGCTTCGCTCGTTCCTGGGTGGGCGGTTGAGTGGGGTGCCAGGTGGAGCGCCATCCTCATCGGCGAGGATCTCGGCCAGGTTGCGGGGGCAGTCCCAGTCGTGGAGGGCTTAGTTCTCTGCGGCGCCAACCGGGACGTCGCTTCGCTCGTCCCTCGGTGGGCGAGGGATGGGGTACCGCGCGAAGGGCCTTCGTTTCGGCCGAAGGGCAGGAGCAGGGGACATTGTTTTTCCTTCGTCCGGGGCGAGCCCGATGGAGCGCGGGCTTCAGCCCGCATCGCGCTGCTCGAGGGGACAGACCCAATTGTGAAGGGCCTGGTTCTCTGGAGCGCCAACCGGAACATCGCTTCGCTCGTCCCTGGGGCGGCGGGTATGTGGGGCACCATGCGGGAGTGCTTCGTTTCGGCCGGCGGATCAGGCGAGTTGGAGGACAGTCCCGATCGTGGAGGGCCTGGTTCTCTGGATCGGTAACCGGGACGTCGCTGCGCTGGTCCCTGGGTTCGTCGAGTGTGGGGCACCGGCTGGGAGTATTTCGTTTCGGCCGAAGGGAGGGAGGAGGGACATTGTTTTTCATTCGATCGGGGCGAGCCCGACGGAGCGCTGGCTTCAGCCCGCATGGTCCTATCCCTGGCCGAGACGAACGACCGTCCCGCGGGAGGAGGGGACAGTGTTGATCATTCGGCTGAGATCACGAGAAAGGGACGGTGGTTTTCGACCGCTGACGTGGGGCGGGCGTTCGTCAGAAGATGACTTCTCGCTGGTACGCCCTGGGGAATCTTCGGGAGATCGGGACCCCGGCTGGCCGCCGTGCCTTCCTGTATGATGCCGACGGGGAAAACGGATCGTGACGCCGGATCGCCAGACAGGGGATGCCACCTTCACGCTCCAGGCCCTGTCCCAGCGGGTGGTGAGGGAGGTGACGTTGCACGGCGACGGTCGCTGGAGCTGGGACGCCGATTCCGTCTCCGGCGGCGGGCAGTTCAGTTGGTGATGGAGGGTGGGCCGATTTTCTGTTGGGCGCGCTCGCGGAGGTGCTCCGGGTCTTTGCCCCCCTACAGGGGAACGTTCCATACCTTGCCTCCCTCACGATATGGAAACCGGCTCAGAGGAGAGCACGAGGGCCATGCTGTCGTCCCACCGCTCCGGAGAGAGGGAGCCGGCTTGACCTCGATCGTGGCCCGCGGGTACACTGCACGTCCGTTGCGGGCCGTTAGCTCAGGTGGTAGAGCAGCGGACTTTTAATCCGCGGGTCGGAGGTTCGAATCCTCCACGGCTCACCAGATCGGGCCGCCGGTCGCGGCCGTGGAAGCGGCGTTCATGCGACCCCGTCGTCTAGCCAGGTCTAGGACACCGGCCTTTCACGCCGGCAACACGGGTTCAAATCCCGTCGGGGTCGCCACCTTCCCTTTCTTCTCGAGCCGCCGGGGTACGATCGGGGCGTGCGGATCGTGTACCTGACCGACCGTCTGGACCGGCGTGGCGGTGCCGGGAACCACCTCCTGCAGGTGATCGAGTGGGCCGTCGCGGCCGGGCACCGGGTGACGGCGGCCGCGGGGTCCTTCGCCACGGAGCCACCCGAGGGGGCCGACGCCGTGATAGTGCGTGGGCTCGGTTCCGCCGCCGGAAGGCGGTCGGGTCTGTTCCGCCTCGGGCCCCTCCTCGAGGCCCACGACGTGGTCCACGTCCAGAACGTGATGAACCCCGAGGCGCTCCGGATGGCGGTCGCCACGGGACGCGCCGTGGTGACGGTGCAGGACCACCGGTTCTTCTGCCCGGGGCCGGGGCGGACGCTGCCGGACGGTTCGCCGTGCCGTTACCCGATGTCGGACGAGGCGTGTGCGGCCTGTCTGCCCGACGGGGGCTACCGGGCACGTCTGCTCGAGCTGACCCGGGCGCGGCTCGCCGCAATCCGGGGTGCGCGCCTCGTGGTGCTCTCTGCGTACATGGCGCGCGAGCTCGAGGCGGCCGGGCTGCCGGGCGCGTCGGTGATCCCTCCGTGGGTCGAACCGGGCCCTCCCCGCCGGGGGGCGGGTGGGACGTTCCTCCTCGGGGGGCGCCTGGTGGCGCACAAGGCGCCGCTGGACGCCTGGGCGGCGTGGCGCGCGGCCGGCCGCCCGCTGCCGCTCGAGGTCGCCGGAGCGGGTCCGCTGGAGGACCGACTCGCGGGCGTCCGGCGGCTCGGGTGGCTCGACCCGCCGGCGCTGCGGGAGGCGTTGGCCCGTGCCCGGGCGCTGCTGTTCCCCGCGCGGTGGCAGGAGCCGTTCGGGATCATGGGGCTCGAGGCGCTGGCGTCGGGCGTGCCGGTGGTCGTGGCGGCGTCCGGGGGGACGGCGGAGTGGTCCGGCTCAGGGTGCCTCGTGGTGGCGCCCGGGGACGTCGCCGCCATGGCCGCGGCGATCGCGGAGCTCGCCGGCGACCCGGAGCGCGCGGTCCGGGTCGGCCGAGAGGGCCGGGCCCACGTCATGGCCCGGTTCTCCCGGCGGCGGATCGAACCACTTCTCGAAGCGCTCTACGACGGAGCGGGCTGACCGGCACCCCCTTGGGGGCGGTAGGCCGCCCGGCGGGGCCGGGCCCGGTCCGGTCGAGAGCGCCCCGAGATTCCCCGGCTACTTCTTCTCGCCGGACTCGTCCGCCGCAGCCTTCCCGGCCGCCAGCCTCGCCTCGTTTTCCGCGACCTTCGCCAAGATGTCCTCGACGACCTCGCGGTGGACCGAGAACGTCAGCATCTTGAGCTTGACGAAGTCGTCGCGGTACATGTAGTACCCCTTATACTTCCCGTGGCGGGAGGAACGGCCCGAGTCCTTGATCAGGAACCAGTCGTGACCGTCCATGCGGGTCCAGCCCACCAGATGGATCCCGTGGTCGTCGCCCGTCGTGCGGTTGGCGATCCGGAACTCGCGGGAATCCTGGTCGATGAACTGGCCGGGGATGTCGAACGTCGGGATCACCGCGATGTCCTCGAACCCGTTCATGCCGGGCTCGGAGACGTCGCCGCCGATCACCATGCTGTGGCCGGACCGGATCGCCTTGAGGATCAGGGAGTACCAGACATCGAGCGGCACGTTGACGTAGCTCGCGTCGTGCCACCAGTTGTCCGGGACCTCGAACTCCGCATGGGTCCAGAACGGCTTGGAGAGCGTGGACATGAGGCTGACGTAGTCGTCGGGATCGACCTTCAGCACGTCGGCGAGGAACGCCCTCGGCGTGAAGGTCTCACCCTCCCAGGTGAAGGTCGAGGGGGGCGTCCCCATGGTCTCGTCCATGATGGCGCGGCACGCCGTCAGGATCACCTTCTCGTTCCAGTAGTTCTCCTCGCGGCACCAGTCGAGGAACGCCTTCAGGCGGCGGTGCATCAGCGCGTGATCGAACCGGCCGTCCTCGGCCGTGGTCCCCTCGTAGACCAGGCGGGGCACCACGCCGTACCGCTTCCAGATCCGGAACAGGGCGTTGGACTCCGAGCCCTCGCCGAACTCCTGCTCGCCCCGGCGGGCGATCCACCCCTTGATCTTCTCCACGTACTCCCAGTACGCCGTCCACATCTCGGAGAGCTTGATCTCCCGGCCGGTCAGCCGCTTGACCTCCGACTCCATGAACGAGGTCGTGGAGAACGACCAGCATGTGCCCGTCAGGTACTGGGGCGTCGGCGGGAAGTGCCAGACCTTCGTCCCGAAGGCGTCGGGCCCTGCGGGCCGGGGGATCGCCGACATGTCGAACCGGAGCTTTCTGCGGTTTTCTCGCTTCGCCTTCTTCTCCGCCCTGATCGCGTCGAGGATCTCCTCGGTCTTCTCCTTGGCGGCTTCCTGGAGCTTCTTGTCGCGGTCCTGCATCTCCTTGAGTACGGGGTCGCGGTACCGTTTCTCGTACCTCACGTGGTCACGGTGCGGTTGCTGGGCCTGGACGGCGGGCACGGCCACCGCTATCGCCAGGACGAAGGGAATCGAACGGTTCATGGACGCCTCCTCGGTCGTTTCGCGCAGAGCGCCACGACATCATACGCCATCCGGTCCCCGCGCTCTACGCGGGGGGACGTTCCGGCCTGCCGGCTGCGGCGTCGGTACCCATGGTGGGAAAGAACACCGTTCCTTTCTCGTGGTTGGACAGGCTGGGACACAGTTCGTATCTCCACCACGGTCAGCGAAGATGGGTGTGGCGCCGTAACCGGTAGCTGTGCGGTGAATGGTGTATCGTTCGCCTGTGCGGGGCCGGCCCGCGAGGGAGGGATGCCGTGG
>Ga0256835_1001345_pt1 | contig 15004 bp, 7 predicted proteins | sample PIR30metaG_FD_185972 | JGI IMG/M metagenome (GOLD analysis project Ga0256835, IMG submission 185972) | Hydrothermal vent microbial communities from East Pacific Rise, Pacific Ocean - PIR-30 | ecosystem: Environmental > Aquatic > Marine > Hydrothermal vents | place: Pacific Ocean: East Pacific...
ATCAGTGGAAAACCCATAGATCACATCCGGTAATGCATTGCCAATGATTGTTTTATCATAGGAATTTATTTTCCCATCAGGCACACCGTCGGGACCGCTTATATCTTTATACCGAACGGCTCCGAGTGTAGCACCAGGTTGTTCAACCGCATCGAGATCCTCTTGAGTTTTGAAGATGCCGTCGGCGATATACCCGTAAAAATTCCCGACCGGCTCTCCCACTCTTAACACCCCCGTTGTCCAGAAACCGGGCCCCCTCGAACGGGACGGAGGTCCTAAAAACACCTCCTTATCATCCCCGAGGCTCAGAACCTCGTTATGAATGAATGAAACATTCCCGGAGACACTCCATTTAAAGTTTCCGTCCAGGATCTTTACATCTGTAAGAAACTCAAACCCTTTGTTCATCATCGACCCTATATTCTGGATCTGAGCAGAAAATCCAGAATAGAGAGGCAATTTCTTTCGATATAGAAGATCCTCCGTCTTTTTATAAAAATAGTCGGCGGTAATATTCAACCGGCCGTCCCAAAGCCCCAGATCCAACCCCACATCGGTCTGCCGTGTGGTTTCCCAACGAAGGTTCGGATTCGCCACACGCCCGATAAAGGCCCCGTTGGTATATTGGGTATTACCCAAGCTATAGGTTATGCCGGTATTATAAGATGCCAGCGACTGGTAACTGCTGATGGCCTGACTACCGGAGAGGCCGTAACTTGCGCGGACCTTCAGAAAAGTAAGAACCGGATTATCGGCCAGAAAATCCTCTTTACTAACCACCCAGGCTACCGAAGCGGAAGGGAAATAAGCCCATTTGTTATTCCGGGCAAATATGGAAGCTCCGTCAGCCCTAAAAGAAGCAGAGAGTAGATATTTCTCATCATATCCGTAGGTTATCCTTCCCAGATAGGAAGCCAGGCGCCTATCGGAGTAAGAAGATCCTTTGGAGATCACATCCGTTCCGATACCGACATTATAAAAGGAAAGTACTTCCGTCGCGAATCCCGACACTGCAAAATAATCACGGAAATAAATGCTCTCACTGATCTCAAAGGCAGCCATGGCAGTCACTACATGTTTTTCGTTAAAAAGCTTCTTATAAGAAAGAATGTTCTGAATCTGCCAGGAGTTGTTTTTCGAGTCTCCCAAACTCGCCTGGCCCTGATTCAACGACGCCATAAGCTCTTTGGAAGAATAGATATAGTTACCGCTCGTGGCATTGGTATAGGCACCGGAAAATTTATATTGAAGTCCCTTGACAATTTCCCATTTCACAGAAAGAGCATCCTGCAGATAGTTTCTGTTATATACTTCCGATCGATTATGCAGGATCGAAACCGGATTGTCCATTGAAGTAGTGGAATAGAGAGGACCATTGAAGCTGCCATCCGGTGCATATACCGGCACAATGGCAGAAAAGCGCAAAGCATTGCTGGTTACAGGCCCCCCCCAGCTTCCGTATGAACTATTAATCCGGATCCTGTCGGAAGAACTGTGAAAAAGCGTGATTCGATTTTCCACCGTCACGTTGTCTCGCACTTTTACGCTAATGTTTGCACGGATATTCCCCTTCCGGTAACCGGATGTTTTCACGACCCCATACTGATCCAGGTAGTCTCCCGAAATGTATATCCTTGTTTTCTCGGAACCCTTTTGTACGGAAAGATGATAATTCTGGTACAAGGCTCGTCTGAAAATCTCATTTTGCCAGTCGGTACCCCGACCCGTCAGGATGGGATTCTCTATTCCGTCAATGTCGTTAGGGAAGTTGGTATCCGGATCATATTTACGGAACTCCGCTTCTTCTTCCGCCGTCATAATCGGGATTTTTCTTCTGACCTGCTGGAACCCGACATTTGAGGAAAAATCCACCGTGGTTGTTCCCAATTTACCGTTTTTGGTGGAAATAATGATCACCCCATTCGCCCCTTGGGAACCGTATATGGATGTTGCAGAAGCATCTTTCAACACCTGGATACTTTCAATATCATTGACATCCACCGTCGACAGATCTCCTCCCAGTACCCCGTCGATCACAACAAGCGGAGCATTATTCCCGTTAATGGAGTTATTACCCCGAATACGTATCCGCAGAGGAGCCCCCGGTTCGGAATTTACAGACGAAACATCCACTCCGGTCACACGTCCGGCCAGTGCCTGTTCGATACGAGGCGACTGCATTTTTTTCATCTCGCCTACATTTACCACCGAAACAGCACTGGTAAGATCCTTCTTTAACTGTGTGCCGTATCCTACCACCACAACCTCGTTCAGCCCGGTGATATTCTCTTCCATCACAACATTCACCTGTTTCTTCCCCGCAACAGGTATCTCCTTTGTCTTCATCCCCACAAAAGAAAATACCAATGTATCGGAATCCGCAACAGATAAGGAAAAAATCCCTTCCGAGTCGGTAATTGTACCGTTTTCGGTACCTTTCACTACTACAGTCACTCCCGGGATGGGGTTACCCTCCTTGTCCGTAACCTTCCCGGTGATCTCATTCTTTTGTGCATACAACAAAAAAGAACTCAAAAAAATGATCAGCCCTAAAAAAGCAAATTTCATTTTCTTCATTTTGGTTTTTGGATTAGGTTAATTTTCGACTTGCAGTTTAAAAATTCTCCCCCTTGATGGGTTACATCGTTGTTGTAATTTTTGGAAATTTTGTTGCACCCTGCAACATATGTTGCATGCATGCAACATATGTGACTCACAAAAAAGAATTTCTTTAAACAATTATGGTTTATGTTTTTTTTATGGGGATCTTTTATAATTTAGCAATCGGATCAACTGCCTCCGGATGTGATTATCATGGTTCGGTACAATAATTTTTGAAATTATATTGCTTGTAATCTTTTACTGTGAAATCTCCCCGTTTTAATGTCTTTGTGACAACTATGGATCTGTTTATCTCCAATGCCGCGAAGTAAAAAGACACAAAGCACATACCGGATATAAGCACTTTAACACTCACGTTTTCTTTTATCTATGAGTCTCATGTTCAATGGGAATATCATGAGAAATCATAAAAATCGGTTGCTATTGTTTTTTCTGATCTCTCTTGTCCAACTGTCAGTCTACGGGCAAACCGGTCGTTTTAAGTTCCGCCGGATAACCCCCGAAGGCGGAATCACTTTCAGAGCGGTCAACCATATCACACAGGATAAATATGGATTCATGTGGTTCTCCACCACAGACCAGGGATTGATCCGTTACGATTCCAGAAATTTTGTTCATTTCCGCAACAATCCTTCCGACAGCACATCTCTGAGTGATAACAACATCTTGAACATCCTTGTAGACCGGCACAACAAATTATGGGTTGCTACCGAGAACGGATTGAACTTATTTATCCGCTCCAGAGAAAAGTTCAAGAGATTTCGCTATACCACTGAAGGAGACTCCTCCACCGGCTACATCCTCGACATATGTGAAGATCCGGAAGGGAACCTCTGGATCGTGGACGGAAATGCAGTCGGGATCCTGGATACTGTCAAGCATCATTTGAAAAGCCTGCCTCCCCCTGCAACGGGATCCTTTACTCCCCAGTTTGTATACTTTGATCCCCTCGGAAATGGCTGGGTGGGCTCTTTGGAAGGATCCCTGTACCTCACCGACAAAAAACATTTCCTGTTGCGCAAACTCATTGAGAGCCCGGGCTCCAAAATCAACACGGTGTTTGCCGACAGCAGCTACCTGTACACGGGATATTTCGCACATGGAGCAAGAAAGTACACATTGGACGGGAAATTAGTAAAAACATATGAATACAATAAGAATAACCACAATCTCTCGAAAGAGAAAGTCAGAAGCATTTTGAAAGACATAAATGGAAATCTATGGATCGGATCTTACGACGGACTCTATCTGGAAACGAAAGACGGAAAACTAATACGGTTTGGCAGGGACAACCATCCGGAGATGCCACATAACTCCATTTTTGCCATTTATCAGGACAAAAACGGAAGTTTATGGTTCGGGAGCTGGTCTGGCGGAGTATTCTATCTTAACCATTACGACAATCATTTCATCAACTACAATAAGGAACTTTCCCCCAATCTTATTTCCGGAAATATCATAAGTTCTTTTGCCCAATTAAACGAAAACCTGATCGCCATAGGATCGGAGACAAGCGGTCTGATCATATTCAACGTAAAGGACAACTCTTTCAGGAATATCCCGCTAAGGACGAACCACAAACTGATCACAAACGTAAAGTCCCTTTGTCTTGACAGCAGAGGAGAACTCTGGGTCGGTACCTTCAGAGATCAATTCTTTAAGGTTCAAAAAAACTTAAAAGATTATACACATTACAGAATGACGGGGGAATTTGCGGATCGGTGGGTAAATAGTTCCGTATATGCATTTTTCAGCTGCGACACCGGAATTTTTATTGGTAATACAAACGGTCAGATCATTTTTTATCATCTGAAGAAGAGGAAATTTTTTTCACTTCAGGATTTCTATCCCGAGTTCAAACTACACAACGAATATATTCGATATATTTTTATCGACCGAAAAAACTCATTATGGGTGGGTTCACAAAGCGGTTGTGACAGGTTGGATCTCAGAACAGGCAAACAAACCTATTATTCCCCTACCGCTGAGAAAAAGTACAGAATAGGTTCATCTTTGATTTATTACATTGCCGAAATGGGAGACGACATTTGGCTCGGAACACATTCCGACGGCATAAACATCATCTCCCGAAACAGTGACTCCATAAAAAAGTTCGATCCCGAAGGTCCATTAAGCCATCTGGATGTATATGGATTTGTTACCGACAATTACCACCGTCTCTGGGTAACCTCCAACGACGGTATCTATCTGTATGAAGCCGGTTATAAAAAATGGAGGCATATTACCGTTCAGGACGGTCTCCAGGGGAATATCTTCAGTCCCCAAGCAATTCTGAAGGACAGCAGAAACCGGCTCTATTTCGGAGGGACTAACGGTTTTACCCTCGTCTATCCGGAAAGGATCCGGACTAACCCGTATCCTCCCCATGTCCTGCTTGATCACGCCATTATCAACAATAAAAAAAAGATTTCCCTTCTGGCGGATACGGGATGCCAGTTTATTGATCATATCTATCTTAGACCCCGGGAAAACTCTATCATTCTCCATTTTACATCCGACAATTACCTTCTTCCTGAAAAAAACCGCTTCAAATACCGTCTACTGGATCTTTATGATGAATGGATAGATGCCGGTAACAATACCACAGCCACTTTCACGAACCTTCCCAGTGGCAACTATCACTTTGAAATCATTGCCAGCAACAATGACGGTGTCTGGAACAAATCACCCACCCGCCTTACGATTCATATCGCTACCCCGTGGTACAGGACTCTGCCTGCCTATCTGGTATATTTATTTTTTGGGGCATTAATTATTTACATCACGATCCGTGAACTTCAAACCAGACAACATCTGAAAAGAGCCGTTCTTATAGAAAAGATACAACGGGAACATGAGGAAGAGTTACATGAAATGAAATTACGTTTTTTTACCAATATTTCCCATGAGTTCCGTACTCCACTCACCCTGATCACCGGCCCGGTAAAAAAACTCCTTGCATCATCATCCCTCAATGAGGAAGAAAAAGAATTATTAAGGATAATCCAAAAAAATACCAACAGGCTTTTGGGACTGATCAACCAGATCATCAACTTTCGTAAGCTGGAAAAGGGTAAAATGAAACTACACATACGGAAAATCGATGTTGTTTCTTTTCTTCAGAATCTATTATCCGGATTCAAAGCGGAAATTCGAGATCGAAACATCGATGTTTCGATCCATTCTTCTACAAACTCACTGCTCATCGAAGCGGATGAGGAAAAATTAGACAAAATCCTATTCAACCTGATTTCCAATGCCATTAAATATTCTATGGACCACAGTTCTGTCCGCATCTATATTTCCGATCGTTTTCAAAAACGTTCCGGTCATATCAATCAAATCACAATCGGGCATGTCAGCGATCATGAGGTGGCGGTAATCAGCGTGGAGGATGAAGGCCCCGGTATGGACGGGGAAGAATTGCAAAACATATTTAACCGTTTCGAGCAGGGCAAAACCCAGAAAGGAGCAGGCTCCGGGTTGGGCCTGGCTATGGTAAAGGAATACACCCTTTTACATAAAGGGGAGATCATCGTGGAAAGTTCTCCGGGAAAAGGATCCCGTTTCAGCATCGTATTACCCCGTAAACAAACTGCCCATCGGCTGATGACGCGTGAGAAGGAGAGAGAAACCCGGATGGAACATCCTGCCATACCGGACTTTTCGCAGACAGTCGATACTAAAGACATTAAAAATAAAAAGATCCTGATTGTAGAGGATGACAAAGATTTACGTCAATATATTGTCGGCATCCTTGAACCCTATTTTGAGGTACGCTCCGCTTCCGATGCGGAAACTGCTCTCAAAATCCTGGAAACTATTCGTATCGACCTAATCATTTCAGATGTAATGATGCCCGGTATTAACGGACTGGAATTATGTTCACACATCAAATCAAAGTTGGAAACCTCACATATTCCCATTATTTTGCTCACAGCCCTCTCCTCCGTTGAAAATAAAGTGGCGGGTCTCCGCGAAGGTGCCGATGCATATATCACCAAACCTTTTGAAGATGTTATCCTAATCAATCAGGTCTATAATCTCCTGATACAAAGAGAAACCCTTCGGAGAAGCTATAAAAACCATATATTAAAAGGAGAATCCCCCGATATGGGTTCCCTGGATAATTATTTTCTTGAAAGGGTCACCCGTATTATTCAGAACAATTTAACAAACAGCCAGTTCTCCGTTGAGGTACTTGCACGAGAGGTGGGCTTGCACCGCAGCCAGCTCCATCGTAAACTGAAAGAACTTACTAATTTTTCAACAAGCGAATATATCAACGTTGTTCGTCTTAAGCACGCATCCGAATTATTCCGTTCGGATCGCTATACGATCAATGAAGTTGCCTATATGTCGGGATTTAACAGTTCTTCCTATTTTACCAAATGTTTTAAGAAGTTTTACGGGATCAGTCCGAAACAATACATCCGAAACCTCAAGTCGGGAAAACCTCCCGAAGACCCCAATTCATAAATCCTCTATCTTCGAAATGATCTACGTTTTACGGATCATCTACACCTATCCGCTTCCACTCACCATTTGTCAGAAAATACCATCCTCCCCAAAAAACGAGGGGGCTGCCCACAACATGACGGCACACAGTCTCACAATTAAAATTCGCTTATTTCCTAATAAACTTTTTCATTATCACTTCGTCTCCCTTTCTGAACTCAAGGAAATAAATTCCCGCAGGCAAAGAAGAAACATCAATATGCCGACTATCCCAATCATAATTCTCCCGAAGGATCTGTCCCCAGACATCAAATAACCGCGTAAATCTGATGCCGGATGAACCTTCGATGTCGAAATGCAGGATATCCGAGACTGGATCAGGGTAAACCATAATCTTGTCGAAAAAAACAGGATCTCCGGACAAAGGGGAAATGATCTTCTCAATACGAAAATTGTTGAATAGCACTTCCTCATCCCGAAGCTGTTCGGCGTGATCAAGACTGCGATAAATGCCCCATTTGGGACGAATGAATGATGCCTCGGTCCTCCACATTCGAATCGTATCTTTCCGGTAGTGCAATATTTCCATACCTTCCAAAGCATCCTCCAGGGTGATTTCATAGGAGCCCGATTCCCCATACCACACCTCTTCCCGAACCCTAACCCATTTTCCCGCTATCTTGGACAGCGGTACCGTCGCCAAAATCATCTGTTCGTCATGCCGGGCATAACACAACTGCAACACATCCGGGGTTGCCTTCCGTAACGTCAGTGTGATCAGCGGCATCCGCTCTTCTTCCCCTCCCACTGCTTTCAGTTGATGAATGTGAGTAAAGCTATAAGAAGGTTGAAAAACACTGTCCAGTTTAAACACCCATGCATAGATCATCCTGTCATCCCCGAACCCTTTCAAACTATCGGGCGACCCGGAATAGACTTTCACCTCATTCCTCTGCCTGTCAGCATACAGACAACGATCGTTATCAGGTCTTACATGAATGTAAAAACGAAAAACATATTCATTCAAAATGGGGTCGTATACCTCATCTATATGGCGCCCAAAAGCCTCATGACTGCAATCGGGTGTCTCCAGCGGCCAGAAGCCCGGTGCCAGCACCCTGGTGATCAGCTCGTATGTATCACCCGGACCATCTGCCCTCAACACTGTCTGGGAAAATAGCCCTATTGAGGAAAAAGAAAAAATTATAAACCATATTAAAAACCTCATGGGATATTCTTTACCATAAACCCGATAATGTGAGTTCGAAATAACTAGAGTATTACAAAGAAAACAATTTTATCTCTCGGTTACAAAGGCACGAAAAATTTCCAAATCCCCATCGCATATTTTCCCTTTTGACCTTCTCTGGAAAAAAACACTTATATACCTGCTCCCACAACCTTCCGCAAAGGAAGCTCAATATTCCATCTAATGATCATATATATTCCAACTGCCATTTTTTAAATCTTTCATGCAAAATCTTATTCTGTTATGAAATAATTATTTATATTTGCATTAAATTACTACGACGGTATAGCATATCAGGATGATCCTCACCAAGACATCCCAGTACGCAGTAAGGGTCCTGACCTACATGATCCAGTCGGATCTGCGGGTCTTTTCGGCACATCATCTGATCAAAGCGCTATCGATCCCGGACAAATATCTTCGGCAACTTCTGACCACACTTTCGAAGGCAGGCTTCATTAAAAGCATCCGGGGCCGGGAAGGAGGGTATGTGCTGGCCCGCAACCCGGACAAGATCCGTCTCTCCGACATCATCGAAGTGATCGACGGCATGGAACGTTACGAAAGATGCCTACTGGGCTTTCCCTCCTGCAGCGACGATAACCCTTGCAGCCTGCACAGGAAATGGGCCCCTTTGCGGGAACAAATGCTCCATTTCCTCCGTGAAACCACCCTCGACGAGATCCGGCAAAACGATATCACAAAGTTCTGACAATACTTGTATACTTTTTAACCTAAACCATGTGCATATGAAACAGACATTACTGGACCGGTTCATGACCAAGAAAGGCCTTTACACAGGCTTTTGGATCATTGCCATCTTCATGGTGACGATCCTGATCTACTACACGGCCAACCTGCACAAGGAAGTGCCGCCGATCCCCAAGGAGGTGCGTTCCGCCTCCGGGGAGCTGCTTTACACCTATGACGATGTGGTCGAAGGGAAAGGCTATTTCCAGGAGTTCGACCTCACCGACTGGGGGACGTTGCTGGGCATGGGCGCCTACATGGGGCCCGACTTCTCCACCACTTTCTACCACCATCGCGTGGAAGATCTGTACGACCACTACGGGATGCAGATGTACGGGAAGAAGATGGACCAGCTCAGCGACATTGAAAAAGGCGCGGTAAAAGAACGTGTCAAACAGGATGTCAAAGAGCAGACACAGTTGAGCACAGGCACGGTCACTTATACCGATGCTTCGGCGCAAGCCTACAAGAACAATGTCGAACGGCTGGTGAAAATGCTGGTCGAAGGAGACCCGGAAAGAGCGTTCCCCGGCGGGGTGATCAAGCCTGAAGAGGCACGCAAGATCGCCGCTTTCGTCGACTGGTCGCAGCTGGTGGCTTCCTCCCTGCGTCCCGAGACCGACCGCACCTGGTCGAACAACTGGCCTTACGAACCGCTGGTCGACCAGAATCTCAACTTCAATTACCACAAGGTCTCCCTTTGGGAATTCCTCTTGCTGTGGACGCTGACCATCATCGTCATCTACCTGTCGTATGAGTATCTCTTCAAGAAAGACGAAGAGCTGCAGCCGGCCATGAAGGTCACCTCTCTCTTCAGGTCACAGAAGAAGCTGCTCAAATATGTACCGATTGTGGCCGGGCTGTTCGTCCTGCAACTTTTTGTCGGAGGGTATCTGGCACATCTCTACACCGAGCCCTCGAAAGATTTCGTGATCTCCCAGAGCCTGCTGCCTTTCAACGTAGCACGGTCGGTGCACACCCAGCTGGCCATCCTGTGGGTGGCGGTAGGTTGGCTCGTGGGCGGCCTGCTCATCGCTCCCTGGGTAGCCAACAAAGACCACAAGTACCCTTGGTTGGTGGATGTGCTGTGGCTGGCCCTGGTGGTCGTTGCCGTCGGCGCCCTCATCGGCCTTTACCTGGGTGCTACCGGCCAGTTGCGTGACACTTGGTTCTGGCTCGGCAATGAAGGACGCGAACTGATCAACCTCGGCCGCCTCTGGGATATCGGCCTGGTGGTCGGCCTGGTCTTCTGGTTCCTGCTGATCATCTCCCTGATCCGCAAGGCCGCAACCAACAACCCCCTGGTGGGAACGATCATCTGGTCGGCCTTCGCCATCGCCACCCTCTACATCGCCGGCATGATGCCCATCCACAAGATCATGCCCAACTATACGGTCGACGATTACTACCGCTGGTGGGTGATCCACCTGTGGGTGGAGCTCACCTTCGAGATGTTCGCCGCAGGGGTGATCGCCTTCTTCACGGTCTCGCTGGGGCTGATCTCGCACAAGACCGCTGTCCGGACGATGATCTTCGAGCTTTTCCTGATCATGATGAGCGGCACCCTCGGCGTGGGACACCATTACTGGTTCCAGGGGCTTGACGAGTACTGGATCGCCATCGGTGGTATTTTCTCGGCCCTGGAGCCCCTGCCGCTGGCCCTGATGATCGTCGAGGCAATGAAGAACCAGCGTGAACAGCGTCTTGAGGGCAAACCCAACGAGTTCAGCACCGTCTTCATGTGGGTGGCCGGCTCAGCCGTCCTCAACTGGATCGGCGCCGGCTTCTTCGGCATGCTCATCAACACCCCGACGATCGATTACTACGCACACGGTACCTACCTGATCATGCCGCACGGCCACATCGCCCTGCTGGGTGCTTTCGGGTATATCTCGATCGCCTTCCTCTACATGACCGCCCGGGCCCACTCCCTGGCCAATGGCCTGGCTTGGAACGAAAAGGTAAGCAAATGGGGCTTCTGGCTCCTCACCCTGGGGGTGATCCTCTTCGCCCTGCCTACCTACATCGTTGGGATCGAACAGGCGCAGACCGCCTTCGAGAAAGGTTACTTTTTTGCCCGTCTGCGCGAGACCATCGAACCCCTGAAAGGATGGCTCTGGTTCCGTCTCCTGCCCGACGGCATGATGATCACCGGCGGTTTGATCATCCTCTACGACCTGCTGACCAAGACCTTCACCAAGAAGAAGGCTGTGGCAGCCTGATCAACCGATCGCTTGAAACCAACAGGAAACCCCGTCGCACTGCGACGGGGTTTTTTCTTTCCCACCTTGACATTCGTCCGATCTTTTCCTAAATTTATTTGGCGCAAAAACTTACTGCCATGGCACGGATCAACTTTCTCTTGTCATTGCTCCTCCTCTCCGCAGCTTCTCTTCCGGGACAATATTCCACGGCTCCCGTGACCGATACCACGGCGAAAGTGAAGTTATGGAGCCTCTACCCAGGCTATGTCGTCCTTCAGAACGGTGACACTCTCCGGGGATACATCCTGCTGAAGAACCTGGCTGCCAACCAAGACAAAGCAGTCTTTTACCGTTCGCCGGATGATGGGAAGCCCACGGCAAAATACCGGCCGAAAGATCTGAAAGCATACAAGGTAGGTCCTCGCTATTATGAATCGCGCAAGTTCAGGCCTCCGGCCACCGCCTCTTCCAACGATGCCCGGACGTGGCACTTCCTCCTGAAGGTGATCGACGGCCCTTTCAGCCTTTACAAATGGTACTACGAAACCCCCGAACAGTCGAAAGCCCGCCTGCAGATCGACCGCGGCCATCCCCTCGAGGGACATATCAACCTCTCCTTCTCGGAAAAAGAGCTGCAGGTGGAGAACTACGGCCTCACCCCCTCGGGGGAGTTTGTCGACCTGGGTTCTTTAAAGATGCTGACGAACTTCAAAAAGAACATGAGCAAACTGGTGGCCGAGGATGCCGAACTGGTCCAGAAGATCCGCAACAAAGAAAAAGGATACGGTTATTACGATATTGACCGGATCATCCGGGAATACAACGATTGGTACCGCCAACATCATCCTCCCCGGCACCCTTAGGACAGTCATTGCCGGACGAAACCGGTCTACACAAAACCGTTCGACAAACGGAACGATCCCTTGAAATACCCCTTGAGCTTCTGGCCACCCTCCACATCCACCTCAAAGGTGATCTCATATTGCAAATGACCAAGGCTTTTCACGGTGACACTCCCTCCTGTAAAATCAAAATCCTTGTCTTCCTCATCACCAATACCCAGATAAAGAGTACCAAAGACCTTACCTTCTTCTTTTCGCCAGTTTTCACTGCATTCATAGGTACCGTCAGGTATCCCGTTCTCCGAGAGGGTGGTAAAAAAGAATGAAAGGATCCCCCCCTTTCCTTCTATGGACTTCAGAGAGAGCGTATCTTCCTCCGACCAAATAAAGGTAAGCCCGTCGGAAGCCAGGTCAAGCTCATACCGGATAAATTCGTACCGTTCAAACCCTTCTGTGACGAAACCTTGGGAGAGGAGATAGCTCTTCCCGTCAAAAGTAAATTGGTTGGCGGGCCCTTCATCCTTTTTTTCACATCCGGACAAAAGAAGGGAAACCCCTAAAAAAGAGGCGAAAAAGATGTTCGTGATTATTGCTTTCATCGTAGTGGTTTTATTTATGAACGGGGAAAAAGAGAAATTGTTTCAATCCGTCTTTCTCTTCGGAATGCGAAGCTCACAGTCGTGGTGCAAGACCGTTGCTGATCCCCGAAGTCTTTCCCGATTCTTTTTGGTTTTTTCTTTCGTATCTTTGGGGCTCCACAAACAGGAAAAGATCATGACAGACATTGAGATCGCCCAGTCTGTAGAGTTGCGGCCCATTACCGAAATTGCCGAGAAGATCGGCGTCGACCCCGACCTTTTGGATCTTTATGGAAGATACAAGGCCAAAATGCCTTTGTCTCTGATCGATCAGGGAAAGATCGCTCAAAGCAATCTCATCCTGGTCTCGGCCATTTCGCCGACGCCGGCAGGGGAGGGAAAAACGACCATCTCGATCGGTCTCTCGGAAGGTCTGAACCGACTGAAAAAGAAGACGATTGTGGTATTGCGCGAGCCTTCGCTGGGGCCTGTCTTCGGCATCAAGGGGGGGGCCACCGGCGGCGGCTGGTCGCAGGTCCTCCCGATGGAAGATATCAACCTCCATTTTACTGGGGATTTTGCGGCCATCGAGAAGGCGCACAACCTGTTGGCCGCCCTCATCGACAACAACCTGCAGAGCAAGACCCGCTCGTTGGGCATCGATCCGCGCACGGTAACCTGGAAGCGGGTGATCGACATGAACGACCGGGCCCTGCGCCACATCGTCATCGGCCTGGGCGGCACCTCGTCGGGTGTGCCGCGCGAGTCGGGCTTCGACATCACCGCCGCCTCGGAGATCATGGCCATCCTCTGTCTGGCCGACAACATCCCCGACCTGAAACGCCGCATCGGCAACATCTTCGTCGGCTTCACCTACGACAAGCAGCCGGTGTATGCACGCGACCTGCATGCCGAAGGGGCGATGACCGCCCTCTTGAAGGACGCTATCAAGCCCAACCTCGTGCAGACCATCGAAGGCAATGCCGCCATCATCCACGGCGGACCTTTCGCCAACATCGCCCAGGGCACCAACAGTGTCATTGCCACCCGCACCGGTCTTTCGCTGGCCGACTATGTGGTGACCGAGGCCGGCTTCGGCTTCGACCTGGGGGCGGAGAAATTTTTCGACATCAAGTGCGGCTATGCCGGTCTCTCGCCCAAGGTGGTGGTGCTGGTGGCCACGGTACGCGCCCTGAAGTATCACGGCAACGGCGACGCAGCCAACCTGTCGGAGCCGGATCCCGAGGCCCTGCGAAAGGGTCTGGGCAACCTGGAGAAACACATCGAGAACATTCAGCTCTTCGGCATCCGACCGGTGGTGGCCATCAACCGTTTTGCCAGCGACACCGACGAGGAGATCGCTATCATCCGGCAGAAATGCGACGAGATGGGCGTGAAGAGTGCGGTGGCCGAAGCCTGGGCCAAAGGCGGGGCAGGCACGCTCGAGCTGGCCGAGAGGGTGCTCGACGAAGCCGCCCGCTGCACGCAGCGATACAAGCCTCTCTACGACTGGAGCTGGGACATCAAGAAGAAGATCGAGACTGTCGCGACAAAGATCTACGGTGCCAAGGCCATCGACTACCGTCCCAAGGCCCTGCAAGATCTGAAGAAGATCGAGATGCTGGGACTGCAGCACGTGCCGGTGTGTATCGCCAAAACACAGAAGTCGCTCTCCGACAACCCCAAACTGCTGGGACGACCGAAAGACTTCATCGTGACGGTGCGGGAGATCGAGATCGCCGCCGGAGCAGGCTTTGTGGTACCCATCACGGGCAACATCATGCGGATGCCCGGCCTTCCCGAAGAGCCGGCCGCCGAACGCATCGACATCGATGAGAACGGCAGGATCACGGGGCTGTTCTGAGGAACGGTCCCTCATCTTTTTTACACCGACGTCCGCAAGAACCCTTCCATCTTGTTCTAATTTTCCCTTAGCTCGTTCAACTCCCGTTGTGCCGGTGGATAATGATTTTATTTGACTGTCGCAATGCCTGCGCCAAAGGGGTAATGAGACGGCTGTATTTTACCGTTCCAAGTTTGCCATTGGCGTTAAACTCGCCAGCAAGAAGTTTTCCTTTTCCACCTCCTCCTCACTGATTGGCCCTATTGCAGGGTACCGGAAACATCTTCCCGATAGACAAATGTTACGGGGCGCAAACGGCAAAGCCATTCAATCCCTTGCATATCCCGGATCTCTTTTCTGTATTGCCATGAAGACGTAAGACATCCGATCCGGCCGGAAACATCAAATCAATATAATATAATGTTGATCACGGTCGTCACCCGAAAAATACGCAAATG
>Ga0256835_1001346_pt1 | contig 15003 bp, 12 predicted proteins | sample PIR30metaG_FD_185972 | JGI IMG/M metagenome (GOLD analysis project Ga0256835, IMG submission 185972) | Hydrothermal vent microbial communities from East Pacific Rise, Pacific Ocean - PIR-30 | ecosystem: Environmental > Aquatic > Marine > Hydrothermal vents | place: Pacific Ocean: East Pacific...
TACTATTCCGATCACATCTTGAACGTGCATACCTCCAAAATAATTAGGATAATCTTCTCCTGTTGCTTGATCCCAATTACTTTGCGGTAGTATCGGTTGTTCTATTGCTTCAGCGACTTCTTTGGTAGTACCAGAATAATAAATTAGGACGGGATTTACAGGCTCCCAAGAACCGTAAAGAAGTCCTTGACTTTGCTGTATAAAAGTAAAGAGAGTAGTTCTTGCTTGGATGCTAGCTGAACGGAGCATTTCTGGGTATTTTGTCTCCCAGAAATTCGTCCCTAAACCAATACTTACACTCCCCAACATAATTGAATCTTGAAAACCCTCTGCGTATTGTAGCATCCAAGTCGCATGATTATTATCAATACCTTTCAGTATTTGTAGTATTGAAGAATGAAATAACCAATTATCTTCAGTGTAATAGTTAGAAGCCCCTTCATTTCCATAAAGACCGAATTCATGAGTAATTACATCCACAACATTTGTTATTTTCTCTATCTCTGTCCCATATCTGACACCGTATTGACCATATCCACCATATATTTCAACGATTAACTTAATGTCTGGTTTTACACTTGTAATGTTACTTTTAATATCAGCGAGGAATTCTGTAATAATGTCACTTCTAAATTTTACCCACGCCCTGAAATTTGAATATTCTTCACTAAATTGTTGTGGTGTTGGTGGTTGATAACCAGTTCTCTTTGTAAACTCGTTTTTCATATAACTATCAAAGCTGCCCCATTCGAAAGACCAGTCTATAAAATACGGTACATCAACATAGAAACCGTCAATACCGGTTTCCGCTATTTGCTTTGCTAGTTTCATGTATAATTGTCTCCATTCAAGATTCAGAGGAGTGATCCATACATCTTCGTCCCCCGGTGCGATCCAGAAGGCAAAACTTGAGTTATATATTGCGTATTCTCCGTTAGGACCTCGCTGGATCCAATCAGGATGTGTTTTGTAGACTGTATCTGTTTTTTGATTGGCATTTTCGGTCTGCATTTCAAGACCAGCTTGGTAAGTAAAGATCTTAATTCCGTATTTATGAGCTGCTTGAACCGCTTTTTGAATGGTTGCGATTGTTTCAGAAGGATCTTTAAATGTCTCGTAATAATATAGACCTAAATCTAAGTCAACAGTATTTACGCCTTGATCTGCCATTGTTTTCATCGCAGCATCCCATTCTTCAGAGGTCATTGTTAGTGGGTCCCTGTCTTTTCCATCATATTCCCATAAGTCATTGTCTTCAAAACCTCCAGCTATCCGAGCATAATGAGTCCAGTCAAAAGTTTGTTTTATTTTAGGCTGAGAATATAGAGCTAGTGAAGGAGATAAAATTAAACTTGAAAAAATGATTGATATTAATATTGTCGCTGTCAATTCTCCCTTCATTAAAGAAGCTTCTTTTTTATTAATTTATATTTTTAATGGGATTTTTAGAACTTTTTTCAAGACTCAACATTATTGTATTTATTTTTAAATAAAGGAGAAAGTTGATGGCAGATCCATTCTAAAAATTCCTTATCCTGGTTAGAAAAAGGTTCTAATTCATGGGAATCAATGTCTAATTCACCCAATACGTTTCCTTGTTCATCAAGAATTGGTAAGACTATTTCAGATTTTACATTTGGGCTACATGAAAGATAATTATTTTCTTTACTCACGTCTTGTACCACAAAAATAAGCTTTGTTTCTGCTGCTTGTCCACATATACCTCGCCCAAAAGGAATTCTGACATGCTCAGTTGGATCTCCTTCAAAAGGCCCTAAAATTAATTCATCCTTTTTATCAGGATCTATAAGATAAAAACCAACCCAATTATAATAGTCAATTTTTTCTTTAAGCAAGATTACTATCTTTTTCATCAATGTATCAAGATTTATGTTTTCTTCTAATAAGTAATTAATATCTTTCTTAAGCTCTTCAAACTTATCTTTTTTTTGTTCTGGATTCCACATAATTGGCATCAAAAACAAAAATCGTGTAGAATTATTAAAATTATTTAGTCAAGAAACAAAACAACATTCTTTTTATTGTATTTTAAAACCTAAGTTCTTAATAAAAATTAATATAAAAATATCTCAAACTATAGGGCAATAAAGGTGTGATTTGTGTTCGAAAAAATATCTAATAGCGTTTTTGTTGATGTTTCTGGTAAGACAATTGGAAATGTGGGAATAATTATAGCTGAGAAATCAATAGCAATTGACAGCTCAATGTTTCCAAAAATAGGGAATGAAATTCAAAGATTCATGGAAAATCAGGGAAAAGATTCTTTGGGGGTGATTTTAACTCATTATCATGCAGATCATAGTTGGGGAAGCACCGCGTTTAAAGATAAAGCGATTATTGCACATGAATTTATTTTAGAGAATATGAAAAATGCATTAAAAGAAAGATGGAGTAATGATGCAATAAAATCACTAATTGCTGCAAAACCAGAGTACAAAGAATTATTAGGTGAAAATTTTAAACCAGTTCTTCCAAACACTATTTTCTCAGGGAACGAATATACTATTAGTGATTTTTCAGGACTAAAACTTTATCATGTAGGTGGACATACTAATGGCTCAACAATTGCTTATTACGAAAAAGAAGATGTTTTATTCGCAGGAGACACCTTATTTGCTAAGGAATACCCCTGGGGAGGAGATGTAACTGCGGATCCTTATTTATGGATTAATGCTTTAGACTTAATAATTGAATTAAGACCGAAAATAATAATCCCAGGTCACGGCCCAGTTCAAGATTCATTAGAAGAAGTGAAACACCATAAAATGTATTTTGAAGCAATTGTACAGACTGGAGAACGAATGTACTGTCAAAAAAGAATTGATGATCAAGTAATCGCGATATTGGGTAAAATTGGTTTCTATTCATCTAAAGCAGAAGAGCGAAAATACGCTACGTTAAAACAGTTTTACCGGAAAATAAAAGCCCTGGCCAAAGCAAAAAAAAGTGGATATGACGTTGAAAAAAAGAATAAACATTAAAAAGTTAAGGTGAATAATAAAAAATCAATTCTTCTATTAATTTCTTAGCAATTTTCCCACCATCTTTATCAAATAAAGGAGTCAAAAAATACCGATTTTTGTCCTTAGTAATAATTTCGACCATGTAATAATTTGTGTTTAGATTCAAGTTATTTATTTGTACAATAAGCTCTTTTGGAATTTTATAAACGTTCCAATTTAAACCGTTTATTTTCTTAATCTTAACTAATCCGTTGGGAAGCAAGAAAACAATGTTTTTTATATTAAATAAATTTAAAGGCATAAATAAAATAATAGAGAGCACTATTATTGTTAAAGTTCCAAAAAGGAGAACATTAGAATAAAATGCTTTAGAAGGGCCTTCTTTGCGGTACTGATTATAAAGTAAAATTAATTGAAAAAGTTCGAATAATACTAACATGCTTATTATTTTTACCTGAGATGGAGACTTGTGTAGAAAATATATCTTAAGTATATGTAAGTTGTTTTTTTTATTACTTTCAAATTTAAAAATATTGTTAGGTGTTGCTAAAAATTCTTTATACTTGAATGACTTTAGCATTGAAGGAGCTTTTTCTTTTTTCTTAACCCTTAATTCCCCCCCTTTTTCCCTTGGATATTCAAAAGGAGTGTTTCCAGTATTATCTATAATGGGTACCGCTAGTTTTTTTGCTAAATATTCCGCGAACTTGAAAACAGGAACGTATGAGCTATCCGTAGGATTCTTACCCACCATTTTCAATACTGAGAAACCAGAGCTACTTTTTGCAATTATTACTTCCCATATTGGGACAGAATATAGTCGATTATTGTTTAATTCAGAAGGAACGGTTTTGGAAAGCATTTTAGAAGAAGTACGTTTGATTTTGACTTCAAATTTGCGATTAACAATAATGGCCTTAGTATTTTCCAATGGAAAAACCACGTTATCAGGAATAGTAAGTATTTTTGCGTCTAAATCTAACAGATAGATACTTTGTCTTTTTTGTTTAAGGACTATTGACGCAATGATAAAAAATATACCAAAAATAAGAGGTAGAAACGCTAGAAAAAGATTGATGGAATTATTCCATACTAAATAAAAGACAAAGAAAGAAAGCAAAATGTAAGAAACACCAATTAATAATAACATGGCAGGTTTCTCATTGAATTTCAAAAATTGAGGCTTAAAAATTATTTTAACGGATTTTTTCTCATTTTCAATTATTTTGACGTCCATAAAAAATCCATTTTACTAATTTTACTACATGTATTTCAATAACTCGAAAATCCCGTCGTTTTTTTTAAGGAAATTTTGAAAAAAAAAGGCAAAAATAATCAATTAATAATGTTTGACCCTTTTTTTTTATGAAAAATAAAAATAAAAGTAAAAAAATAGAAAAATATTTCTAAAAAAATGATTTTTATGCGTTTCGAACGCTAATAATGAATATTTTTATGTGGTATTTAATAATACAAGGTATTGACATTCTAGAAATGATTTATTTAACCGAACCTGTATTTTGTTTGTGGAAATACAACAATATGGTAAAAGTCTCATTCCCCAGACATCTACACATGTTTTCATATTTTTAAGCAAGATAGAGCGGCAGGGAGAAATAAACCATATTATCCCTATATTCATTTATCCTTATCAAAGTGAAATGATTTTGGACAGATTACAAAAGAAAACACCTGTTTTACAAAATTTCAATCAATATATTAACAAACCATTCATGTTTACGGATCAAGAGCTTGTCTGGCATAACTTAGCATTTTCTTGCCCACCCCAACAGCATCACCCAAATTGGATGGTCTCTCTTGTCTTTCTGCCTTATTCTGAAGAAGCTCTAAAATGTGCCCACCCTGTGACATCTTATCTCTATGTCATTAAAGAGATTGTTCGGGAAAATTTGGCAGAAAAACAATATGCATTATCTAAAGAAGATATTGAAGAAGAATATTTAGAGTTAAAAGACTTTATTACAGAATTCCTTAATACCGGAATATATTACTAAATTAACTTGAAAAAAGATATTTATAATAATAAAAATAATAGAAGAATTAAAATCTATTTCTCATAAGGTTTGCTTTTTTCCTAAAAGAAAGAGAAAAACTTTCTTTTTCAAAGCATTATTCTTATTTTGGTGAATAAAAAATGGAAATAACTTGGTTAGGACATGCAGCATTTAAGGTTGAACATGATGGATTTGTAATTATGATCGACCCATGGATAAATAACCCAAATAAACCAAAAGAATTATCATTGGAAAAAATCGACGCAATACTTATCACACACGCACATTTTGACCACGTTGGAGACGCTGCGGAACTTGCTAAAGAGTATTCAGCAAAAGTTTACAGCATTTTTGAAGTTTCTAAAATAATTGAAAAACAAGGAGTCCCTGGGGACTTAATAGTAGGAATGAATAAAGGAGGAACAGTAGATCTTGGAGGAGGCTTCAAAGCCACGATGGTAGAGGCGTTACACAGTAGCACAATTATTGACGATGATGGGAACTTAATTCCTGGGGGAGAAGCAGCGGCCTTCGTAATACATACACCAGATGGCCATAAGATATACCATGCCGGAGACACAGCAGTCTTTGGCGACATGAAGATAATTTCAGATTTATATAAACCAGATATTGCCTTACTTCCAATTGGAGGCCATTATACAATGGACCCAAAAGAAGCTGCGTATGCAATAAATAACTTATTGACATCAGTAAGAACAGTTATTCCTATGCATTATGGAACATTCCCCGTAATAAATGGAAAACCACAAGAATTAAAACAACAATTAGAAAGGGATGTAGAAGTAATTACGCTTACACCCGGCCAAAAAACTCGCTTCTAAAAATATGATTTAAAAGCTATTTTTTTCTTTTACTTACTGCTCCCTTATCAGTAATAATGACATCAACATATTCTAATTCAACTTTTTCGAAAAACGATAATTGTACTCCTTTAAAATCGGTTTTTTTATCTGGCAAAACTATTTCCGGAGTAAACTTATTTGAAGAACCAATAATAATAGTACTTTCACCCAGCATTTTTGACGTAATTATCAAAGGCTTAGTCCCTACTTTGTTAACAAAAAACTTAGGGCTTAACTGATCAAAACCAGTAACCACAACCGTTTCTTTATTGATAAATAGAGAAAAAGTTAGATCAGGGATTAAATGAGCTTCGTAACCTTTTTTCTCCAATTCTCTAAACATAAAAACACCCTCTCCACCAGGATTACTCTCTAAAACAAAAAAAATTGGGTTATGTTTCAAATTATAAAAGGTCTTAAGAAGTGTAGAGCTATGAGAAAAAGTAATCACTTGAGAAAAAGATAAATGATTTAAAAAATCACTAGCGATAGAAACTGTTTTTTCTTCTTTTAGGAAAAAAGCATTAATTAATTCAGGAATTTTTGAAGGACCTTTTTTTTCAATACCATTAATTAGTTCAATGACAAGGTTGTGTAATAATATTAATGCAGGATGTTCTTTTTTCAGTAGTCTTAATAGTATGTTTAATTTAGATAAAACTTCGTCAGTTTGTTTCTGATCTAGGCCGGAATTAAGAATTATTTTTCCTAATTTACTCGCTAAATATGAAGCCCCATGCTCTTTGTCATGCAAAATACTTTTGAATTCTTTTTCTATATCGAACTTATTTTTATAATTACTAATTTTTGACACATTAGAAATACGACTTTACTAATTAATCAATTTTTTCAGAAAAAAGGAATCTAAAAAAAATAATTATGACACTTTAATTGAAAAATTTAGTAAGAATTTTTCTAATAGCAATCACTGAACTCTTCAAAACAAAAGCTTTTTTTCTTCTAACTTATAAAATTCTACTTATAAAAATTGAAATGCAACAACAATATTTCAATCCCCTTACGAGGTTTTCGACGAGGTTTTCGACATTTGCTACCGTAATTCCTCAAGTAATAAACGTGTTCGGTTCTCGAGATTCATTTCAATCCCCTTACGAGGTTTTCGACATTTGCTACAAGCATGTAGGAACACTACGCGGTCTAGTCCGTCGTAGGATTTCAATCCCCTTACGAGGTTTTCGACATTTGCTACAAGCATGTAGGAACACTACGCGGTCTAGTCCGTCGTAGGATTTCAATCCCCTTACGAGGTTTTCGACATTTGCTACAAAATGATGAAGAAATATAGATGGACAAACCCTCGGCCAATTTCAATCCCCTTACGAGGTTTTCGACATTTGCTACGGTTTATGTGTGAAAAGCAGCTCATAAGTCATAGCATAATTTCAATCCCCTTACGAGGTTTTCGACATTTGCTACACGTCATAGTAATTGTCTTTAGTCCTGGTAATGATTAATTCAACATTTCAATCCCCTTACGAGGTTTTCGACATTTGCTACAGCATCCTCATACTTATCTGGTTCTCCCGCATAGATCTGTGCATTTCAATCCCCTTACGAGGTTTTCGACATTTGCTACCGGATGAATTTTATGCATGAGAATTCGAGATGAAAAGAAATTTCAATCCCCTTACGAGGTTTTCGACATTTGCTACTAACATAGGGATTTTTGAGCTACTCCAGGGTGTTTTTTTATTTCAATCCCCTTACGAGGTTTTCGACATTTGCTACTTGTGGGGGGACATCCGATCTTCAGAAAAATTCCCTAATTTAAATTTCAATCCCCTTACGAGGTTTTCGACATTTGCTACGCGGACATCAAGAGGCAGAGCAACTACAAGGAAGAGGTGATTTCAATCCCCTTACGAGGTTTTCGACATTTGCTACATACATCCCATTCCCAATCAATACTGTGGGGGCTAAAGAATTTCAATCCCCTTACGAGGTTTTCGACATTTGCTACATGTATAGGGAAAGCGTTGTCTTCGAAGTGCCTTTTGCGCCGAAAAATTTCAATCCCCTTACGAGGTTTTCGACATTTGCTACTGTTTTATAGAGATGGTGGGACTTGATGTCTATCTCCGATTAGAATTTCAATCCCCTTACGAGGTTTTCGACATTTGCTACTTTTTTAGGTATATTGATGTCTGTAGGATAAATTTCATCTTCCTATTTCAATCCCCTTACGAGGTTTTCGACATTTGCTACTGGTATTTTTTTAGTTGTTTTGCGTGTTCTAAACCCATTTTAAGAATCGGTTTAGGGTACAATCTAGGGTTTGCAAGCTCATTTATAAACATTGTTAAAACACTCCCACAAGCCGTGAAAACAAGAAATATCATTTTAGAATAGAATGTTTTATTGTTTAACTATTATACAATGATTTTTACTACTACCTCAGATTGTACTAAAAAACAAATTAGGTGCTATGTCTTGCTTTTTCGAGGGACTTCTTATTTAATCAAGGAGGCTTTACTAAATCTCAGGTTTTTGTAATGAATTATATTAAGTAAATTTTATGGGATCATTTCTACAGACGCTATGGGATTAGCTGTCTCATACTTGTTTCAAAATGCTTAAGGGAGTGTTATAGTTATGTGTTTATGTTAATGTTGTCAGCTTTTATTTCCACCCCGCTTTTCCATAAGGAAGAGGAATTCTTACCAATGAAGTTAAAAATCAAGTAATTTATTATACACTACTTAGGATAAGAACTTTAAAAAACTGATTTACGTATTAATTGTTTTTACAAAAAATAACAGATTTTGTTTGATTTTTTCCCAATCTGGCTCTGTTATCAATATATGTCCTGAGCTTTTGTACCAAATTGTGTTTGCTTTTTTTGACTTTATTTTTGACATAATTATTAAGGGATCTTTTGGAGTCATTAGGTCATCTTTTGCCCCAAAATGACCTGAATATGGTGCTGAAACTTTGTGTAGGTTTTTTTGCATTTGTTTGAAGAGAATAGTTAATTGTTTCATTGCTCTTGGAGGATATTCATAATAGCTTTTTAAACCTGTTTTTTCGTAGTATTTTATTGTTTTTGCTGGTTTTTTTAAGGACCTTTTTACAGTGTTTAGAAGGGTCACTAATATCTTCACCTTTAGGCTCAGATCGTAAGGAGTTCCTAATGTGAAGACACCGTCTATTTTTAGTTTGGATGCCAAATATAGGCTTATTACTCCACCCATGCTTGATCCGCCAATAATGATTTTGTCATTATGTTTTTTTAGCCATTCATATTCTTTTTCTGCTTTTTGTGTCCATTGCCACCATTTTGTTTGGTCCAATTCTTTAGAAGTTGTCCCATGTCCTGGTAATAATGGGGCGGAAACGCTATAACCTTGCTCCTCGAATATTTTGGCGATAGGAACGCTTTCTGTTGTTGAACTTGTAAAACCATGGATTACTAGTATCCCTGTGTTTTCGGCTCCTGTTTTTCTATAATCCTTTAGCGAGACAGCCCGTATTTTATACACATATAATACTTGGTATTGTTATTGAAAAATTATTGGGAATTAAAACAGCAACAATCTGTTAGTGGAAGAAAACATCATCTATTGCTAGAGCAAGTGCCAATGCATATCTGATATCGATTTTTGGTGTTAATACTATGTTGAAAGTGTCATCAAGAGCAAGCATGTTTTTGTCCACGGTCAGTACTAAAAACCCTTCTGGAGAAAAAACTTCAAATGATACTGCGTGTGGTGCTCCTTTTGCTTTGAATACTTTGTCTCCTATCTTGAGTTTTAGTTCTGGCATAAAAGGAGATTTATTAGAGACTTCAATTATTCCGATTTCTTTTAGCTTTTCATCCATTATTTTATATATAGTATTGATGTCTTCTTCCTGTCTTATTTCAAACCAAGTTATTTCTCCACCCATAACTTTTTTTGCGTGAATAATGGTTTTTGTAGAACTTACTTTGATGTCTGCGACACAGAGTTCTTTTCCAGTTTCCCTGTCTACTACGCGATAACGCAGACCTCTTTCTTTTAGTGGTTGAGTGAGTATTAACTCACGACGTCCATTGGACATGACTATCAATTAAATATTTGGAGTAATTATTTTAACATTTATTGGTGATGGAAAATACTAAAAAACAAGAACTCAGAGGCGTTAAAGGATTTTTCTACGATCTGAGAGCATTGTTAAAAAAGAAAAGAAAAAAAAATAATTTATTTTTTATTATCTTATTTCCTTATTTTTTTGATGAATACTGCAAACAGTGGCAATGCAATTAGCACTGGCACGATTGAGACCGGAGATGATGACTGTGTTGCTTGTTGTGTTACGGTATAAGTTTCAGTGAAAGTAGTTGTTACGTTTTGTGTAACAGTCTGATTAATAGTTTCTGTGTAAGTCTCAAGTGTTGTAGTCTCTGTAGAAACTACGTATGTTATTGTTGTTAATGGGCTTGTTACCCAAGGACTCTGTATTAATGAATCCCAGTATAGTGTCCCTGTTCCATAAGTAGAGCTAGTATCGTTATACTCTGCTCTCTCAGTATAGTAGAATATCAAGTCATTTGTTTCCCCTACGCTAGGAACTTCACTTACACCGTAATTTTTCATTTCTAAATCATTCATTATATGCCATGGAAGGCCTGGTCTTTGGAGGTCTCCAACTAAAAAGCCAGCGGTTTCATTGAAGGTTTTCTGATTTCCAGACCATGAATAGAGATCTATTCCGGCATATACATAATGAGTATCTGTGTATACATGTGTGTTTTGGAGCTCAAACCATGGGTCTTTGACTTCATCATTAATACTATTTAGAACCTTGTAGAACGTAGATAGCTCAACTAATGAATTAGAAGTGTAATTCAACCAATACAAAGACATTTCTGGGAAGAAATCTACTTGTGCTGCGGAATATCTTGCTTTACTAAAAACAAAATAGTCCTCTCCGTTAACATTAATCCACCCAGCATCAGTGTACGTAAATGGGACGTCTACGTCTGTGACCTTTTCAAATAGCCTTGAAGTCTGATTTAGATCCCATATGGTCATCTTGTTCATAGGAGATGTAGAATTATACCAGAAGAAAATTAGCCTAACAGTGCCATCTGAAAGTACTCTACCCATTAATGGATGATTACGAATATTGAAACGTGTTGCAGAAAGTGTTACTGATGAGGGACTACCAGTATCTCCTAATTGCATTGCACCATATATGATCTCGTTCGTTTTGAACAATTCTTGTGGCCTTCCATTTATTAGATTAAAAGTCAAGTTTACAGGGTCATAGATCACGCTTTCTACCAACATGTAGTCTTCTACTTGGTTAGTATCTGTCTGGTTTACTGCCGTTACATGCCTGACCCATGCAAGCGAAACATTTTGATCTAAGCACATTGCTGTGGGGGCGTAAATCTCAGGGGAATAAATAACAAAGTCCGGAGAGATACCAATTGTAGAGCCATTTGCACCGTTAAATACGATGTTGGAAGAAATAGATTCTCCTACCGCTTCATTAGGATCAAGTCGATAAAGGTATAATCTTTGGTAATCCGTGTAAGATTGATCAGGTGCAACCATAAAAATATGGGGCTTACGTAAAATTGAGACGGGATTATCATTGACAAAGTAAGTGGAAGTTGTCTGGTAGAGATCCACACTTTCAAGCATGATTCTTGCTTCTCCAGTACTTCCATTGACATAATAGACGTTTACTACGCCTTGTTCAGCACTTGTAGAAGGATAAGTTGTTACAAAAAAGTTATAAATTCCATCCCTGCCAACGTATAAGGCTAAAGGGTCATTGAGGGAAGGAATATCTATTGACGAGCGAGTAGTATAATCTGCAGTTATAGGATTATTAGTTGATGGAAAAGTTAGGATTAGTATTAATACCCCCAAACCCATAATGCGAAGTAGTGTTGTAACTTTTTTCATCAATTAACAAAGAATGACATTTAAGTCCTTAATATTTTTGGATAAACCACTCCTTGTTTTTGCGAGGGATTCCTGTTATATTTTACTAAGAAAATCAAGTGCTCGCATAAATCATGAGTATGAAGAATAAAGAGGAAAATTTTGTCTAAGTTGTATTTAATGATTTTTCCTAATTTCATGATAACATAACTATGTAAAAAATATCTTAGTCTATCTGTTCCCAAAGATAAAAGGGATTTCACGCCAATAGAGTTAAAAAATACTTTATAATCATTTTACAAAAACAAGTTAATGAAAAATCAAGATTTTTTCTTTACTTGGAACATTGGTGTAAATGACAAATTACGTTCTTTATTAGTTAATATCTCAACTTTATCAAATGTTTCTTCTGACCATACCGTAGAAAGAATCTGATAAAGTTCATCAGAAGGACGTTTTCTTAGTTTTGGCTTGTGGAGATAGCCTACTAATAAATAATGGGAAGGCTTCTTATTTTTCTCATTAATGGGGCGTGTTGAAACAAATTGTAAGCCAATAATTTGGTTACTTTTTGTTTTTAATAAGATCGCGATAATCTCATTGTTTTCTAGAAAACGAGCCGAATGCGCGTAATTGCCTGTTTTTATGGCTTTTCTCGCAGGAAGATTTGACAATTTAACTATAGACTTAGAAATATTAAATGTGGATGTTTGTTGTTTTATTTTTTGGATTAAAGATATAATTTCTTTTCTAGGAAATACCAAATCAAGCCCAACAGTGGTTTCTACTGGCTCAAATCCAATAATATTTTGTCTTTGAAACAATGTTGGTTTATTTGTTATTATTGTGGTATATTCTTCGGGATATAGATATTGAGAAGAATGGACAATAACATCTTTTGGTTCGCATATATCTCTCAATTTGAACACGTCAATTGCACTAAGAATGGACTGTTCAGTAACTTTTTGTGAAATAGACAACACTTGATTCCACGTTTGCTTTTCTAATTCGTAGAGACCTGCAAAATGGAGAGCACCCATCCATTTTAGTAATAAAACTGCTTTTTCATCATAGTTTTCTCCTGCGATTGATAATAACGTATTATTAAGTGTTTCTGCTTCTTTAAATTTTCCAGCTTTAATCATTACTCCTAAAACTCGATCATAGTCTATAAAGTGAATAAATCGAAGATCTTTTGAGATAGTGATTATTTTTTCTAGAAGTTTGCTTATTTTTTCGATTGCTGGAAGAAAGCTAGAAGGATAAGTTTCTTCGCTTTCCTCATAAGGAGACCAGTATAATTGATTGAATAAATAAAAAACAACAGGAACTAGTTCTTCATTAAGAGGTTCTAAGAAATGTTGAAGAATTACGTCTAATTCCTTATTTAGAATTAATAATGCTTCTCCTAATTCTTTTTTGACCATTGAAGACATGAAATAATAAGTACTGATTTTAAACCATTCCTCGTAACGTTTCAGATGATAATAGAGTGTCATTGCTTGTGATAAAAATGATGCTGCTAAGGAATAGAAACCTAATTCAAAGTAACCTAATCCTAGTATTTTCAACAAAGAGGCCTTATGTTCTTCTTCATTGTATTTTTCAGCCAGAGGAAGAAGTTTTTCAGCTATTAGTATAGCACTTTCATAATTTTCTAAATCTAAATGTAATTGGGCAATTTCAATTAAAGAAAGAGTAATGTTCTCTAAAGGCTTTGATAATAAGTATGCAGTTACGTATTGTAATAATTCTCTTCCTTTTTGAGGAGACTTCTCATATTCTTTTGCTACGAACCCAATTAATTGTTGAGGAGTAATTGTATTTTCGTCAGGATACCCTATTCTTCTTAATAAAGAAAAACGCGCTTTATCATGATCCCATAAAAAATATTCAGGAATTGGTACCGCTGGAAGATTTTTTTTATCAAAAATGGTTCCACAATAATCACATTTCTTACTTGGCGAGATTATTATATTACCGCAGTTTGGACAAGTAATTTTTCCAAGAAGTTTTGGTTTTAAAATTGGTGCTTTACAATTATCACACCATTTAACGTTATCAGGGTATTGCCTATGACAAGCGTAGCATTCCGTCATTTGCTTCAAGCTTTATTTTTTCGATTGTTTTTATGAAATATTTGATAATGCAAATTTAGAAAATTCATTTTGATTATGGTGTGGTTTTTATTTTTTAACTAAGTATTTTTATTTAGGATCTTTTTAACTAAATATTTCCTTAATTTTTTTCATAATTAATATTTTTTATAGCTGAATTTAATAGTTTCGTGTTGATTATTAAAATAAGAAGTTATCATAATTATCAAAAATTTTGAAAAAAACCAACACATTTTTTAAAAGGTTAGTGTTACAATAAAAATATAAGCGTAAAGAAGCCTTAAAAAGTTTAAAAAATAATATTTTCAGTGAGGAGTAATGGTTGAGATTTATATCGTAAAAAATGACGGCGTTCTTCTTTATTACAATAGTAGCGATAAGAACAAGAAACAAAGAGTAGAAAACGCTGCTCTCTTTTCCGGAATTATTTCAGCAATTAAGAGTTTCTTGAAAGAACTAGAAATTGGTGATGTTCAGACTTTTTCTACTGATGAAAACACGATTTTTATTCAAACCCGCTCCGACTTGGCGTATGTTTTTGTTATTAATAAGAAGAGTAATGTCGATGAAAAGACAGTTTTTAATTTTTTGGATGAATACTCTAAAGAAGTTTGTGAAATAATAGATGAGAAGAATACGGAGTCTTGGAATGATCGAACTTTTAATGATATTGATGAGATTACGGACCGATTTTTAAATAAGCTTGACTCATTAATAAAAGAAAGTAAAATTACCAAGAATTTGATGGATGTTTTGTGGTAAGTTTTTTTAAACAATGTTTATAAGCTGTGGGGAACATTACTACACGAGCATTTATTCTGATATATAAATCAAAAAATTACTAGAAGGGTAGATGATTATGGAATTAATGTATAGAACCGCATTTATGATAATCAGTATTTCAGAAACGCTGATCTTTTTGGTGATTGCGTTACTGACGGGGAACATGTTTTTAAATTATTCAAAGAAAAAACGTTTACCTTTGCTATACTTAGCTGAAGGATTCTTATTCCTTGCATTAGGAATTCTTATTAATCTCTTGGCCTACTTAGCGGGCTACCGGTCAAATGACGCAACTACTCTTAGTAATTATGTTATAACCAGTTTCGCAATATTGTATTTTACTT
>Ga0256835_1001347_pt1 | contig 15001 bp, 14 predicted proteins | sample PIR30metaG_FD_185972 | JGI IMG/M metagenome (GOLD analysis project Ga0256835, IMG submission 185972) | Hydrothermal vent microbial communities from East Pacific Rise, Pacific Ocean - PIR-30 | ecosystem: Environmental > Aquatic > Marine > Hydrothermal vents | place: Pacific Ocean: East Pacific...
CAGGGCGCGCAGGATTAGCGAAGAAATCCAGGTGAAGAAGCGGCCGACCGGGTAGAGCAGCACCGAGAGCCAGTAGATGGGGCGTACGAAGAAGCGGGCGAGCCGGTCGGCGTTGTGCACCGCGATGGACTTGGGGGTGATCTCGCCGAAGAAGAGGATCAGGAAGGTCATCAACCCGGTGGCGTAGGCCACGCCGGTGGAGCCCCAGGCGCGGGTGGCCAGGTCGGTGACCAGCGCGGTGGCGGCGACGTTGACCAGGTTGTTGCCTACCAGAATCGTGGTCAAGAAGCGGGTGATGTCGCGTTGTAAGAGGGCGAAGGGGCTGCCGGCCCCCTCGCGCTCGGCCAGCTCCCGCACTTTCCAGGGCCAGAGGGTGGTGATCGCCGTCTCGGCCGCCGAGAAGAAGCCCGAGAGTACGAAGAGGAAGGCGAGCAGCAGTACGTCCAGCCAGGGGTAGGCGAAGGCGGCCTCCGTGACCGGGTTTTGGGCTAGGGCGGGGGAGAAGAGCAGCAGTGGGGCCAGCAGGCGAAGGCTACGACTAGGAGGTCGGTCCATAGTGCTTAGGGAATTTTACCATACGCAAGCAGTTTTCTGGCGATGGCCGGTAAGAAGAGCCAGGCGCCGGCAGCGAGCGCGATCAGGCTGGCCACCAGCACCGCAGCCGCGGAGGTGTCCTTGGCGGCCTTGGCGAGGGGATGTTCCTCGGGGCTGGCCAGGTCCACCACGGCCTCGAGCGCGGTGTTGAGCAGCTCCAGGGTGAGCACCAGGGCGGTGAGCAGCAGCACCGGCACCGGGTCCACGCCCAGCAGGGCGGCGAGGCTGAGCGCCAGCAGCGCCAGATAGACCTCGATGCGGAAGTTGCGCTGGCTGCGCCAGGCGTAGGCAAGGCCCTGCCAGGCGAAACCGAAGGAGCGTAGCAAGCCCTTCAGAGCTCGAGGATCCTGCGCTGGACGTTTCGGAATCCGCGCCATGCCTCCTCCGTGTCGTGGTCGTGCCCCAGCAGGTGCCAGAGCCCGTGGGCCGCCAGGGTGAGCACCTCGTCTTCGAGCGCCTGCCCCCGTTCGCGCGCCTGCCGCTGGGCGGTGTCGAGGCTGATCCAGACGTCGCCCAGGTGCGGAGGCACGAAGGGGTCGCCGGGCTCGTATGTGGGAAAGCTGAGCACGTCGGTGGGGGCGTCCTCGCCCCAGTGCGCCTTCTTGAGCTCGCGAATCTTGCGGTCGGAACAGAGGACGACCGTGACGACCTTGTCCTCGAGGCCCAGCTCGTCCATCAGGCGCTCGAGCGCCCGCCGCAGGCGCGGGCGCAGCCCGCGCGGGGGCTTCTTCTGCGGGACGACCTCAACCCTCGCCACGCTCTTCGGCATTCTTTTCGACCTCGGCCTGACGCTTGAGGTCGGCCTGCTCGTAGGCCTTGATGATCCGGGCCACCAGCGGGTGGCGCACCACGTCCGACTCCTTGAAGTAGATGAAGCTGATGCCCTCGATGCCCTGCAATATTTGCTGCGCAGCGAGCAGGCCGCTGTGCTTGCTGGCGGGCAGGTCGATCTGGGTCACGTCGCCGGTGACCACGACCTTGGAGTTGAAGCCCATGCGCGTCAAAAACATCTTCATCTGCTCGGCGGTGGCGTTCTGCGCCTCGTCGAGGATGATGAAGGCGTCGTTGAGGGTGCGGCCGCGCATGAAGGCCAGCGGGGCCACCTCTATGATCCCCGAGGCCAGGTACTGGTCGAAGCGCTCGGCGTCGATCATCTCGAAGAGTGCGTCGTAAAGCGGGCGCAGATAGGGGTCCACCTTGGCCTGGATGTCGCCGGGCAAGAAGCCCAGGCGCTCACCCGCCTCGACCGCGGGGCGGGTGAGGATGATGCGCTTCACCTTCTTGGCCTTCAGCGCCGCCACCGCCATGGCCACGGCCAGGTAGGTCTTGCCGGTGCCGGCGGGGCCGATGCCGAAGATGATGTCGCTGGTGGCGATCGCCTCGACGTAGCGCGCCTGCCCCGGCGTCTTGGGGCGCAGCCGTCCGGGAAGCCGCAAGCCGCCCAGGCGGGTTTCGGTTTCTTCGGGCAGGCGGCGGCCGCGTTCGGCGAGGGCGAGGGTCTGATCGAGCACGGTCTCGTCGATCTCCGCGCCCTGGCGCAGCAGCGTGAGCAGGTCTCGCAGCACCGCCTCGGCGACCCGCACCTCCTCCTCTTCGCCGCTGATGCGGATCTGCTGGTCGCGGGCCACGATCTTGGCGCCGAGCCGCTGACGCAGCAGCCGCAGCCAGCGGTCGCGGCTGCCGAAGAGCGCCATGGCCTCGTCGGGGGAGCGCACGAAGATGCTAGTGCTCGCTTCCGTGCCCTCCCGGGGGGTTTCGTTCGCTTCCATCCGACTACCTAGCTTATCAGCTTCCTTTTCTTCTTGCGAGCGCGGCGGCGGCTCACGGGTTCGCTGAGGATCTCGTGCCAGAGCATGCCGTGTACGATCGCTTTGCGGTGAACGGGCAGCCCGACGCGGCGCTCACCGCGTTCGTGCGCGAAGGCAGCGCGTTCGCTATCGGCCATCTCGCGCGCATCGTGCCGCGCCTCCTCGATGCGCTGGCGCGAGCGCGCTCCGGCGGCGTGCCCCTCGGCGACCTGCTGGCTGGCTGCGGCCGCCGCAGCGGGTTGTGCGGGCGCTGCGGGCACGGCGCGGCGGGTCGCGGCGGTGGGGGCCGGCTGCGCCTGGGCCGTTGGCCGGGCGGCGGGCTGCGGTTTGGAGGCGGGTCCCGGCGCCTTGCCCTCGGCGGCCTCGCGCAGCCGGCGCTGGACTTCTTCCAGCTCCTCGGGCAGTTCGACCTCCACGAGCGGCTCCCGGGGCTTCAGCAAGCCCCGCAGCGCCGGCCCCACGAGGAAGAAGAGCAGGAAGAGGATGCCGATCAGGTCGTCGATCTTCATCGGCTAGCGTTCGTCCTCTTCGCCAGCGGCCTTGCTGAGCGACTCGCGCATGTCGGTGTCGGCCTCGATGTTCTTGAGGGTGTAATAGTCCATCACCCCGAGGTTGCCCTGCTTGAGGGCCTCGGCCAGCGCCATCGGCACCGCGGCCTGGGCCTCGACCAGCTTGGCCCGCATCTCTTCCACTTTGGCGCGCATCTCCTGCTCGGCGGCCACGGCCATGGCGCGGCGCTCCTCGGCCTTGGCCTGGGCGATCTTCTTGTCGGCCTCGGCCTGGTCGATCTGCAGCTGCGCGCCGATGTTCTTGCCCACATCCACGTCGGCGATGTCCACCGAAAGGATCTCGAAGGCGGTGCCGGCGTCGAGGCCCTTTTCCAGCACCGTTTTGGAGATCATGTCGGGGTTCTCGAGCACGTCCTTGTGGCTCGAGGCCGAGCCGATGGTGGTGACGATGCCCTCGCCGACGCGGGCGATGATCGTCTCCTCGCCGGCGCCGCCGACCAGGCGGTCGATGTTGGCGCGCACGGTGATGCGGGCGGTGGCGAGCAGCTGGATGCCGTCCTTGGCCACCGCGGCGACCATCGGCGTCTGGATCACCTTGGGGTTGACCGAGACCTGCACCGCTTCGAGCACGTCGCGGCCCGCCAGGTCGATGGCCGCGGCGCGGTCGAAGGTGAGGTTGATCCCCGCCTTTTGCGCGGCGATCAGGGCGTTGACCACGCGGTCGACGTTACCGCCGGCCAGGTAGTGGGACTCGAGCTTGTCGAGCTCCACGGGGATCCCCGCTTTGGTGGCGTTGATCAGCGGGTAGATGATCCGCGCCGGCGGGATGCGCCTTAGTCGCATCCCGATCAGCGTGGTCAGCGGGACCCGCACCCCCGAGGCCCAAGCCTGGATCCACAGACCTACGGGGACGATGGAGAACAGGATGAAAAGTCCGATGAGCACCAGCCCGGCAACGATCAAGAAACCTATGTCCATGCCTTATCCCTCCTCCTTGCGTACGACGACGCGCGCGCCTTCGACTTCTACCACCCGGACGGTCTCCCCCCGGGGGATGAATTCGCCCTCCGAAACCACGTCCACCTTGCGCTCGCCGAAGCGGGCGGTGCCGGCGGGCCGTAGGTCGGTGACCGCAGTGCCGATCGCGCCCACGAGCGCCTCCAGCCGCTCCCGCGGCGGCGCCTGTTCGCCGATCGCGCCCTCGAGCACCAGCGCATGGGCGGCGCGCGTGCGCGGCAGGTAGCGGAAGACCAGCACCAGCCCCAGCGCCCCCGCCACCACGGCGATGGCGCCCACCATCAGCGCCTGGTCGCCGAACGTCAGGTAGATCGAGGTCCCGATGGCGACGAAGCCCGCCACCCCCGCGACGCCGAAGCCGGGGATGAGGAACATCTCCACCAGCAGCAGCGCAATCCCGCCGAGGAAGAGCGTCACCTCGAGCACCCCGCTCATGCCCGTCAGCACGCCGCCGGCGAAGTAGAGCGCCAACGCCAGCAGGCCCAGAAGCCCCGGCGCCCCAAAGCCCGGGGTGAAGAACTCGACGATCAACCCCAACAGCCCCAGGGCGAGCAGGATGGGGGCGACGTACATACTGGTCAGGAAGCGCGCCACCTCGATGCGCGTGGGCACCTCGAGCATCACCGTTTCGGAAGCAAATCCTGCCTGCTCGAGCGCTTCACGCAGGCTCGCAGCCTCGAAATCGGCGACGCCCAGTTCCACGGCCTTGGCGGCGGTGAGCGTGAGCGGCTCGCCCTTGCCCGCCAGCCCCTCGACCTCGATCTCGGGGTCCACCATCGCCTCGGCCAGCCGCACGGGGCGGCCGCGGGCCTCGGCGACGGCGCGGAACTTGGCCTTGAGCGCGCTGATCACCTTGCGGTCTGCCGCCTTGGGCTCGGTGACCGGCGTGACCAGGATGGGCAGCGCAGCGCCGATCTCGGAACCGGGCAGCATCGCCACCTGCTCGGCGGAGAGGGCGATCAGCGCCCCCGCCGAGAAGGCGTTCTTCACCACGGCCAGGGTGGGCAGCGGCGAGGAGAGGATGGCGTCGGAGATGCGCATCGCCGCGTCGACGCGGCCACCCGGTGTGTCGATCCAGAAGACGACGCCCGACGCCCCCTCCCGTTCGGCGCGCGCCAGCGCGTCCTCAACGTAGGCAGCGAGGGGAGGGTCGATGGCGCCCTCGATCTGCACCACGTAGCTGGTGGCCAGCGCCCAACCCCAGATCAGGATGAATAAACTAAGGAAAAATCTCGGTTTCACCACCCCCAGCCTAACCGATCAGGCGCGGTCCCGTTTGCAGTGGATCACCAGGACCGAGGTCTCGGTGCGATGAAGCACGCCTTCGGTCACGGAGCCGAGGATCAGCTTCTCCAGGCCCCCGCGTCCATGCGTGCCCATGACGACCAGATCGTAGTCGCGCGCGAACTCGACTATCGTCGGGACCGGCTGGCCCTCGTGCATTATCGTGTTGGCCGAAACGCCCGACTCTTCGGCGATCCTTCTCGCTGCGGCCAGCACCTCTTCGGCGGCCTTCTTCAGGTCTTCGTAGAGGTCGGCCTCGTAGGGGATGCCCTCGGGGAGCATGGGCAGCGTGAGCAGCGGATTTTCGATCACGTAGAGCACCGTCGCCTCCGCGCCGCACGACTTTACCAGCTCGAAACCTTCCCGCAGGGCCTGTTCGCTGCAGGGCGAACCGTCGGTGGGAAGCAGCACGCGCTTGTACATAACGCCTCCTTTTCTTTGTCTTCATTATAGCGCGGTTAGCGGGTGCGGTAGCCGATCGCCTCGAGCACTTTCTTCCCCGACAGTTTCTCTTCGGCGCTCACGAAACCCAGGCGGATGGCGCCGCCCTCGTCGCGGATGTTGAGGACCTCGATGTCCTTGATGTTGACGCCCGCCTCGCCCAGCGCGGTGGTAATGCGGGCGAGCTCGCCGGGACGGTCGGGTACGGCGACGACCAGGTCGTGCTGCACCGGCAGCAGGGTGCGGCGCACCACCGGCAGGCTGTCGCGCACCCGCTTGGCCTCCTCGGCGTAGGCGAGCAGGGCGTCGGGATCGTCGAGCCTTTCCACTAGCTCGTCGAGCACCGCCTTGAGGTCGTGCGCCGCCTCGCGCAGCGCCGCGCGGTTGGCAACGACCATGTCGCGGCTCATCCGTGGCGAGCCCGAGGCCACCCGCGTCAGGTCGCGGAAACCCCCCGCGGCCAGGAACATCAGGGTCTCGCGGTTGGGGTCGGCGTCCACGATGCGGTTCAGGGCCACCGCGAGCAGGTAAGGCAGATGCGAGACCCGCGCCACCAGCCGGTCGTGCAGCTCCGGGGCGACCAGCAGGGGGTAGGCCCCCAGCGCCTCGACCAGGCGCTCGAGCCGCTTCAGGTCCTCGGCGGCGGTGCGGCGGGAGGGGGTGAGGATCCAGGCCGCGTTCTGCAGCAGGCCGGCGTGGGCGTTTTCCACGCCGGCGCGTTCGCTGCCGGCCATGGGATGGCCGCCGACGAAGTGCGGGAATAGGGGCTCGAGCGCGGCCACGACCGGCGCCTTGACGCTACCCACGTCGGTCCAGAGGGTGGTGGGCGCTGCGTAGCGGGCGACTTCCCGCCCCAGAGCTTCCAGCGCCCCCACCGGTGCGGCGAGGACGCCCAGATCCAGCTCGCCGATCCAGGGACCCAGACGGGTCTCGATGCGGTCGGCCGCGCCCAGGGCGCGCGCGGCCTCCAGCGCCGTGGGGTCGGGGTCGTATGCCACGACCTCGCGGGCCAGGAAGCGTTCGCGCAGCCCCAGACCGACGCTGCCGCCGAGCAGGCCCGTTCCGAAGATGCCGACGCGCGCGAACACTGTTTTACGCCTGCGCCGCCAGCGCCTTGTCCACCGCGGGAAGCAGTCGCCGCACCGCTTCCATGAGCGCGGCGAACTCCTCCTCGTGCAGCTGCTGAGCGGCGTCGGACTTGGCCTGTTCGGGGTTGGGGTGCGTCTCGACGATGATGCCGTCGGCCCCGGCGGCGGTGCCCGCGAGCGCCAGCGGCGTCACGTAGTCGCGCCGGCCCGCGGCGTGCGAGGGGTCGATCCAGACGGGCAGGTGGGTCTGGCTCTTGAGCACCGGCACCGCCGAAACGTCGAGCGTAAAGCGGGTGGACTTTTCGAAGGTGCGGATGCCGCGCTCCACCAGGATGACGTTGGGGTTGCCCTCGCTGAGCACGTACTCGGCGGCCATCAGGAACTCGTCGAGGGTCATGCTCATGCCGCGTTTGAGCAGCACCGGTTTGCCCGAGCCGCCGGCGGCCTTGAGCAAGGCGAAGTTCTGGGCGTTGCGAGCGCCGATCTGCAACACGTCGGCGTACTCGGCGACAACCTCCACCAGGTCGGGACTGGTCACCTCGGTGACCACCGGAAGGCCGGTCTCGGCGCGGGCCTCGGCGAGCAACTTCAACCCCTCGACGCCTAGGCCCTGGAAGGCATAAGGACTGGTGCGGGGTTTGAAGGCCCCGCCGCGCAGCATCTGGCCGCCGTGCTCTTTGACGTAGCGGGCGGCGGTGAGGATCTGCTCGCGCGACTCCACGCCGCAGGGGCCGGCGGCGACCATGAAGCGGCCGTCGCCGGTGCGGCCGGTGGAGAAGTCCACCACCGTGGGCTCGGGGTGCACCTCCCAGCTCGCGAGCTTGTGCGGTTTGGAGATGCGGATGACCTGGTCCACGCCGGGCAGGGCGCGGAAGTGTTCCATCAGCTCCGGGGTGGGCGGCGCGCCGACCGCGCCAATCAGCGTGTGGGACTCGCCTTCGGATACGTGCGGGGTGTACCCCTGGCGCTTGATTTCCTCGAGCAGGGCTCTGAAGGCTTCTTTGGAAATACCGGGTTTCGTAACGATCAGCATGAGCGGTGCTCCCTGGGTTGTGACGGGCTTGGGGCTTTATGCGCGCACGCGCAAACGGCGAACGTGCGGGGACGGGCGGGTATAGCCGGGATAGCCGTCTTCCATGGCTCCACCCCCCTCGCGCGGTGCGTTGCCTGCCGTGCGGCGCATATGCATAACCTTACATCAGTCCGCCGGTTCGCTGTCAAGCGCCGCGGGGCGCAACGCCAGGGTGCAGCGGCCGACGGCGACCCGACGGTGGCGGTCGTCGCGGATCTCGATCGCCCAGACCTGGGTGGAGCGGCCGCGGTGCAGCGGCTCGGCGGTGGCGACGAGGCGAACGCCCGGCCGCACCGGTCGCAGGTGGTTCACGTTGATTTCCAGCCCGAAGGCCACCTGCCCCGGGGGCGCGGCGACGGTGGCCCCCACGCTGGCCACGCTCTCGGCCAGGGCGACGTTCACGCCGCCGTGGAGGTATCCGAAAGGTTGAAGGTGACGCTCGCCCACTTCGAGCGCGGCGCGCACCCGTTCGGGACCGACCTCCAGGTACTCGACGCCGAGGGTGCGGTCGAGGCCCGGGCGCTCGAGAAGACGCGGGTCGAGTTCGGTCACCCCGCTATTCTATGCCAAGATACGGGGGTGGAAACGATCGCCTACCTGCCCGGTTACCTGAGCCCGCCGAGCGGTTTTCGGATGCTGGTCGAGCGGCTCGAGGGGTACGCACACGTCGAGCTCGAGCGCCGGCCCACCCCCGCGGCCCAGCTCGAGGCCTGGAGCGAAGCGCTGCCGCAGGACGCGCACCTGGTCGCCTCCTTCGAGGCGGGGCTGGCGGCGGTGCGGCTGGCCGTGGAGAAGCGGGCGCGCAGCCTCGTGTGGTTTTCGCCGTACGCCCGCGGGGACGCTGCTCTGAAGGCGCGCGCGCGGGCGCTCGACTGGGCGCTCGACCGCGGCGGCCTAGAGGGCTTTGTGGAGGTGGCGCGACCGCTACTCTTCGGAAGTCTGATGCTCGAGCGCGGCGAGGAGCTGATCGCCGCCTGGCGGGAAGGGCTCGAGCACGCGGGCCTCGCCGCATGGGCGCGGTCCCTTGCGCAGCTGGGCGACGAACGCAAGTGGCTGCGCACCCTCGACGAAGTGCCGGTCATGACCGTCGTGGGCGCGGAAGACGCCTTCGCCCCCATGCGCTACGCCCACGAGGTGACCGAGTGGGTGCCCGAGCTGAGGGGCATTCTCGTCACCCTCGACGGGGCGGGCCACTTCAGCTTCTGGGAGAACCCGCGCGAGGCCGTAAGCGTGGCCCGGGGGTTCATCGAGCGTTATCGCGAGTTCCTGGAAGGCCCGGCGGAGTGGCAGGCGGAAGAAGAGGAAGCGGCGCCGCCCCTGCGCTTCGACCCGGAAGCGCCCCGCTGAGATGCCCTATCTGAACGTTTATGGCAGCAACGTGGTTTACGACCGCTGGGGCGACGGCCCCGACACGGTGCTCGTGGGCTACTCCGCCGCCGACTGGGGCGACTGCGCTCTGCCGGAGGGGCGGCGCTACCTGGCCGCCGACCTGCCCGGTCATGGGCGCAGCGCCGGGGCCGCAAACCTGAGCGACGAGGACCTGGCCGAGCACCTGGTGACGTTGCTCGTGATGCTGCACCTCACCGAGGCCGAGCTGTGGGTGCACCCCCGTGCGCGGGCGATCGGAAACTACCTTTCCGAGCGGCTGGGGCTTTCGCTCGACATTTCGCCGTCCTGTGCGGACGCCTCCGCTTCCTGACTCAGCCGATCCATCAGTTCCTGCGAGGCGTAGGCGGGGCCCACCAGGATCAGCCGATCTCCGGCCTCGAGCCGCGTATGGCCGCGAGGAACGACGACCTTATCTTCCTTTTCGCGCATCACCGAGATGACGAGCAGGTCCGGCGGCAGGTCCAGCTCGTAGATGCGCCGCCCCACCCAGGGGTGATCGGCCGCGAGCTGGAAGGTGAACATAACCTCCTCACCCTCGGGGTCGAGAACCACCGGCTGTCCGGTTTCGAGCAGCCGCGCTACGTCGGGCAGCGGTACGTCGTTGGGAATAGGCAGCCCCCTTTCCTTGAGGTTCACCAGCGCCGCCCGCATGTACTCGTGGGCGTGCACCGGGCTGTCGATGCGTTCGGGCACCTGCGAGCGGTACAGGGTCTCGTCGGGCCTGAGCACCAGGTAGGCGAGGAAGCTGGAGAGCATGAGCGGCACCAGCAGGCCGTAGGACCCGGTCATCTCGGTCACCATCACGATCGACGAGAGCGGCGTCTTGGCCGCCGCGGCGAAGAAGGCGGCCATGCCCACGAGCGCGAAGTGCACGGGCTCCACGCCCAGGCCGGGAAAGAGCTGGTCGAAGACCTGTCCGGTAGCGCCGCCGAGCGCCGCGCCGATGATCACGCTGGGGCCGAAGACGCCGCCCGAGCCTCCGGACCCGATCGAGAAGGAGGTGGCCACCATCTTCCCCAGGGCGATGAGCAGCAGCACCCCCCAGGTGAAGCGGTTCATGAAGATCATCTGCAACCAGCCGTAGCCGCCGTCGAGCACGTAGGGCAGGGCCAGGCCCAAAAGCCCCACGGCCAGGCCCCCGACCGCGGGCTTGAGCACCTGCGCCAGCGGCCAGCGCCCGAAAACTTCGGCGAGTCCGTAAAACATGCGGATGAAGAGCCAGGCGCCGGCGGCGCTCACCAGCGAGAGCAAAGCGTAAAGGGGCAGCAGCTGGGGGTGTGAAAAGTAGTCGGTGGGCGTGAGGAAGAGCGACCCGAAGCCGTGGAAGTAACCGACGATCGAGTACGCGGTCACCGCCGAGACGATCGCGGGCACCAGCACGTCGGTTTCGTAGTCGAGCTTGCGGTACAGCACCTCGGTGACGAAGAGCGCTCCGCCCAGAGGGGCGTGAAAGATGGCCCCGATCCCGCCCGCGGCCCCCGACATCACCAGCATGCGGCGCTCGCCATCGCTCAGCCGCAGCAGGCTCGCGAGCACCGAGCCAAAGCCCGCGCCAATCTGGGCGATGGGGCCCTCGCGGCCGCCGGAGCCGCCCGAGCCGATGGTGATCGCCGAGGCCAGGGTCTTGATCAGCGGCACCCGGCCGCGGATGCGCCCGCCGGCGTGATGGTAGGCCTTGAGCACCGCGTCGGTGCCGTGGCCCTCCGCCTCGGGGGCGAAGGTGAAGACCAGCCAGCCCGCGATCAGGCCGCCCAGCGTGGTGGACACGGGGATGAGCCAGCGCCCCCAGGGAGCCAGGGCTTCGACCAGCTCGCCCCCTTCGCGCGGCAGTCCCGGCGGTCGGTAGCCCGCCAGATGCAGCAGGAAGACTTCCTTGGAAGCGTCTAGTAGCAGGTTGAAGAGTATGGCTCCCAGTCCACTTATCGCGCCTACCAGCAAGCTGAGAAGGAGCATGCGCCCGGTTTTCCCGAGCCGGGGGGAGGCGAGGCGGGCACGCACGCCCCTCATCTTAAGCCGCCGCTGCAAAGGCCGTGTAGTAGGCTTGTCCCCATGGAATGGGAAGAATTGGCGCAACGAGCGCGCGAAGGCGGTCTCGCCCTGCCGCGGTTGGAGACCGAAGGCTGGACGACCGGGCGGTTTGGGCGTTCGCACTCGCCGTAGTTCGCGAACTGACTCTGCGCGGCCTGCTGCCCCGTACGCCGCGGCCGACCGGCCCGATTGTTTCGCTGTATCCCGCCGCGCTTGACCCTGCCGGCGGCCGCCCACGCGCCGCGTTTTGCAGGTCTTGCAACGAAGAAATGGACCGCGCTTCGGCCTTTGCGCCCGCCGCTCCCGGCGAGCCGAACGGCCTGCCTGCCCCTCCACGGCCGCAGCGACCCGTACGGCCCCTGCGGCTTCGGGCCAAGCGCGACCGTTCGGTTCAATGGGGGCTACCGCTTTTCGGCCCCGCCTTCGTCCGCATCCCCGGGGCCGTCGGCCTCGGGGTTCTTTTTCATGACCTCGCGCAAGAGGGCGGTGGCGTAGGCGCCCTTGGGCAGGAAGAAGGCAAGCCGGAGCCCCCCGTCCACGGCCTCGACCGTCGCCTCCTCGAGCGGGAAGCGGATGGGCCGGCGGGCGCCCTTGCGGGCGCGGAACTGCTCGCGCGTCAGCTCGTAGGCCGCCAGCACCTCGTCCTCGAGCGCGCGGGCCGCGTCCCGGGCCTCGAAGTACTTGCGCCCGTGCAGGGGGCCGGTGGCGCTGATCTCCAGCGCCGCGGCGCGCGGGTTCTCGGCCTCCGGGTCTTCCACCAGGAACTCGCCGCGGGTGGCGTGCTTTTTCGCCACGTCGCCGGGCAGCACCCGGTCGTAGAGGCCGCGCTCCAGGCGCAGCGCCAGCCAGTCGTTGAAGAGCAGGCTCTGCAGCGAGCCGATCAGGAACTTCTTGAGCCAGGGGCGGCCGCGCCCCTTGCCACGGGTCACCAGCTCGTAGCCGCGCAGCGGGTTGCGCCCGCCCAGGCCGAAGCGCTGGGGGCCGTAGTAGTTGGGCACGCCCAGGCGCTCGAGCTGGAAAAGGACCTTCTGCGCGGTGCTCAGGGCTTCGGGAACGACGTCACGAACCACGATCTCGAAGCGGTTCCCGCGCAGGTGCCCCACGCCCAGCTTGTTGGTGTGCAGACCGGTTTCCAGGATGCGCACGCCCGGCAGCTGATCGAGCTGGCGCAGCCGGTCCGCATAGCGCGCGGGAAGGCTGATCCACTGCCGCGTCACCGCGTGCTTGTCCTTCAGGCCGGCGACGCCGATGGCCTTTTCGGGTATGCGCAGCTCCTGGTGCAGGTGGTCGAAGATCTGCCGCGTCGTCAGGCCGCGTTTCTCGAAAAACACGTAAAGGTGTTCGCCCTCGCCCGAGGGCCGGTAGGCGGGCACCTCGGTGACGGCGAAGTCCTCGGCCTCGGCGCGGATGCGCCCGCCGGTGCCGGAAAGCGCCGCGGTGAGGTAGGGGTAACGGTCGAAGTCGAAGGTGAGCCGGCTCGGGTCCACGGCTCCAGCCTACACGGGCGGTAGCATGAGGGCGTGAACGCTTTGGAGCGGCGGTTCGAACGGCGGCTCGCCGCGCTCTGCGGCGAGGGCCGGGTGGTGGCCGCGGTGAGCGGGGGTGGCGACTCGGTGGCCCTCGCGGTCTTGCTGGCCGCGGTGGGCCGTGAGGCGGTGATCGCTCACCTGGACCACGGCCTCAGGCCGGAGTCGGTGGAAGACGCCCGCTTCGTCTGCGAACTGGCCGGACGGCTGGGCTTCCCCTGCGAACAGCGGCGGGTGGACGCGGCCGCCGTGGCCCGGCGCAAGCGCGAGAACCTGGAGGCCGTGGCCCGCGAACTGCGCTACGCCTTCCTGGCCGAGGTGGCGCGCGCCCACGGCGCGGCCTGCGTGCTGACGGCGCACACCCTCGAAGACAACGCCGAGACCGTGCTGCTGCAGCTCTTCCGGGGCGCGGGGCGGGCGCTGGGCATCCGCGCCAGGCACGGAAGGGTGGCGCGGCCGCTACTGGAGGTCTCGCGCGCCGAGCTGCGCGCCTACCTGCGGGAGCGGGGCGAACGCTGGCTCGAAGACCCCAGCAACGAGCTCGTCTGCCGGGACCGCAACTACCTGCGCCACGAGGTCTGGCCGCGGGTGACCGCCCGCTTCGAACGCGCCGGAGAGGCGCTCTTGCGCTACGCCGAGAGCCAGCAGGCCGACGACGCGGCGCTCGACCCGCTGGCGCGGACGCGGATCGTCCCCGACCGCCGCTTCGAGCCGGTCTTTGCGCTGCGCGCCGCGCCGCTCTCGCGGGCGCCCGAGGCGCTCCGCCGCCGCGCCTTGCGCCGGGTGCTGGAGCGCCAGGGCCTGCGCCCCGAGCGTCGCTACCTCGAGCTGGCCGAGCGGGCGCTGGCGGGCGAGAGCGTGAGCCTGGGGCCCTTCGTGCTGCGCCCCTCGGCGGGGGGCGTGGTCTGGGTGCCGACTCAGCCCGACCTGCTGGCGGCCGCCAGCCCGCCTGCGGGCCTGGCGGCGCGCACCGCGCGGCCCGGCGACCGGGTGCGCGCGGGGGAGATCCACAAGCGGCTCGTGGACTTCCTGGCCGAGCGCGGCGTGCCCCCCGAGCTGCGCCGGGTCTGGCCGGTGGCCGAGCGGGAGGGGGAGGTCGTCTGGGTCTGGCGCTTTTTGCCCGAAGAAGAAGACCTGCGCTGGATGCGGCGGGCCCTGGCGCTGGCCCGCGAAGCGGCAAATCGGGGCGAGGTGCCGATCGGGGCGGTGCTGGTGCGGGAGGGCGAGGAGCTGGGCGCGTCGGCCAACGCGGTGGAGGCGCGCGCCAACGCCACCGCCCACGCCGAGCTGCTGGCGCTTGAGCAAGCCCTCGAACGAGCAGGAGAGAAGGTGCTGCCGGGGGCGACGCTCTACGTGACGCTCGAGCCCTGCCCCATGTGCCTGGGCGCGCTGATCGAAGCCCGGGTGGGCCGGGTCGTCTGGGCGACCGAGAACCCCAAGGCCGGCGCGGTGACCCGCTACGGCATGGCCGTTCCGATCGAGCTGGAGGGTGGACGTCTGGCGCGCGAAAGTGCTATGCTCCTAAAGGGTTTTTTCGCGGAACTGCGCGAGCCCAGAAGCTGAGTCTGGAGGGGTGCCGGAGTGGTTGAACGGGCCGGTCTCGAAAACCGGTGTGTCCGTAAGGGCACCGCGGGTTCGAATCCCGCCCCCTCCGCCAAAAAGGCCGCCAGCAATGGCGGCCGGCCCTTTTGGCCCAGGAAGCGATATCGAGTGGGTGCGATTGCGTATATGTATACACTTTTAAAAACAAATATTACGTAAGAATCTAAATTAAGCCGACGTAATCGCTACAACTTCGTGGGTTCGTTGAAATGGCTATTACAGCATGCCCAGATGTTATTGCGTGTCCTTAGCGCGAATCCACGCCCCCATGCTCCCCACGGCATGTTCGGCCGAGCCGGCTCCCAGAGAGCACCGAGGTGCGACTTCGTCATCCTTGAATACCCCTCCAATCGCCTCACAATTCCTCCGCGACAGCTCCTTGGGATACTGCACCAGGTAGAGGTAGCGGCCGCGCGGGGGCACCACATCGAGCCAGTAGAAGTAGTAGCGCTCGCCCTGAACGTCGTAGATCTTTGATTCTGAGCCATAACGACAGGCCCAGCTGAGCACCCCGGAGGTCCCCCGCCCCTCGAAGTCGTCCCAGAAGCAGACGGCGGTGTAGTAGTCGCCGAACAGGTTGGGTTCTTCCACGAACCCCTCGGCCTTGAAGGCCACCAGCAGCTGCCGGCCCTTGAAGTTTCCG
>Ga0256835_1001348_pt1 | contig 14991 bp, 11 predicted proteins | sample PIR30metaG_FD_185972 | JGI IMG/M metagenome (GOLD analysis project Ga0256835, IMG submission 185972) | Hydrothermal vent microbial communities from East Pacific Rise, Pacific Ocean - PIR-30 | ecosystem: Environmental > Aquatic > Marine > Hydrothermal vents | place: Pacific Ocean: East Pacific...
CTTCTTTTTGTCCTTCTTTCCTATCTGTGTCATGTATAAAAGATCCGAGATAAGGTTTTTCATATAATCAACATTTATCTGTATGTTCTCAATATGATTTTCTATATTCTGGAAGTTCTTCTGTTTTATAAGATAAAGGTTTGTTGCTATAACAGTCAGAGGTGTTCTAAGATCGTGGGACACATTCTGTGTAAATCTTTCCTGCTTCTCAACAGTTTCCTGAATGGGACGGAGTATTCTCTTTGATATAAGAAATGAAAGAACAAGGATTATGGTAGATATGGCAAATGTTGAGTAAAAAAGTATGAATTTAAGTTTTTCAAGATTTACAAGAACCTTTATCAGATTTTTACCTACATAAACATGGTAGTAATCAAAGCTCTTCTGTATCTTGACCCCGTAAACAACCTCACTGCCTATAAGCCTGAATCCTGTAAAATGCTTGTTTATCTCGCAAAGCTTCCCTTTGTAAAATATCATCGCTGCATTGTGGTTGAAAACACAGAGATACGTATCTGGTGGTATCCTTATCTGTTCAACAGCTGAAAAATCAGTTACAGGATCATCAAGTTTTTTTGATATCTCAAAAGCTATGCTTTTAAGCTCATCTGTTATCCCGTAAACGATCTGCTCTTTGTAAAAGTAGTAGATTGTTCCTGAGAACGCAGCTATGATAAATGTTGATATAAGTGATATAAGAACTGTTATTTTAATTCTGGCTTTTAAAAACTGGTCAAATTTCATTCTATTTTGTATCCCACTCCTGACACGTTATGGATGATATCCCTGTCCTGGAGTATCTTTCTCAGTAGCTTTATGTTTGCCCTTACTGTCTCCCTTGTTGGGTAATCATTAATATCCCAGCATTTGTTCATTAGGGTCTCGTATGTAACAACCTTTCCTCTGTTTCTCAGTAACTGTTCAAGTATACAGAAAAGTTTTGGAGTTATCATAAGTTTTGTACCGTTTTTTTTGACCTCCCTTCTGTTCAGGTCTATAACGAACTCTCCTATTTTTATGATATTACTTTTCTCAGCAGAAGCTCTTCTTATTAACGCCCTTACCCTTGCTATAAGCTCATCTATCTCAAAAGGTTTTACAAGATAGTCGTCAGCTCCTATATCAAGACCTTTAACCTTGTCCTCAAGTCTGTCCTTTGCTGTAAGCATAAGAATAGGTGTGTTTATTCCTTTGTCCCTTGCAAGCTGACATACCTGATAGCCATCTATCTTCGGCAGCATGATATCAAGTATTATAAGATCGTACTCTGTTGCGTTAAGGTAGTCCAGTGCCTCTTCACCATCAAAAGCTGTATCTACAAGATATCCGTTTATCTCAAGAACCTCTTTAAGCGTATCGTTCAGCTGTACATTATCCTCAACTATCAGTATCTTCATGTTTTTAATATTAATTTTTTAGATGTGAAATATCGGTGAACTACCATCCCTCTCTTAATGCTTCAAGCTTGTTTTTGTCAGACCTTTCCTCTTTTTCACTTGGTTTAACACCTTTTGGCCTGTAGTAGTTTGGGCTTTCTGAGATCTTCCCTTTATAGTATTTAGGTACTTTTTTCATATCACCTTTGTAATACCCCGGTGTATTTCTTATATCCCCTTTGTAGTAATTAGGAATCTTTCTGTGATCGGGTTTGTAGTATCTCGGCTTTGACGCCTCATAGAATTTATACAGACCATAACCTATAACAATAGCGAACATAACACTTATCGCAAAGAAAGTTAAGTTACTGATTTTCATATCTCATTTAATTTATATTTATTTTTCAGATACTCAAGGGCTTCTCTTCTGTTTTTTATCTCGCCGTCAAGATATTTAAGGAAGATCTCATCAAGTATCTCTTTAAATAATGGAGATGGTTTAAGCCCGAGTTCCTTCAGATCGTTTCCTGTAATGAGGAGCTTTCTCTCTTCCTCTTTTTTAAGAATGTAGATTATTCTTTCAGATATCTCAGCAGGAAGGTATGAGCATAGAAAAACGAGAACATCCTTTTTTATATTTTTAATGATCATGTAAAGCTCACTGTTCTTTTCAGGTATCTTTCGGAATCTTCCCTTCACAGAAAAGAAAAGCTTAAAGAGCTGTTTTCCATTTGAAAAATGGTATCTTTCCAAAAACTGGTAAGAAATATCAAGAGGAAGGTGATACATAAGTGCAAGAAGGTAGTTTGCAACCCTGTCAACTTTATGTCCGAAGAATATCTCAAATGTTACTATCATATCCCTTAACCTGTTTATAACCTCCTCCCTCTTATCATCAAAGACAAACTCAGGTATAAGCTGGTGAAGTATTTTGTATCTGTTCATAAGGTAGATGATCTCCGTTGCCTTCTCCTCATTAAATGAGTATGAAAGCTCTGTATTCACCCTTCCTGTTGGTGCAACAAGTAAAAGATTCTCATCAACAGCAAGCTTTAAAAGTCTTTCAGTCATCTTACCTATCTTGAATCCAAACCTACCTGCAAACCTTACTGCTCTCAGTATTCTGACCGGATCTTCAATAAAGCTGAGCTGGTGAAGTATCCTTATAACCTTATCTTTTATATCCCTAAGTCCATTAAAGAAATCTATAAGCGTCCCGAAGTTATCCTCTGTGATCTCAATAGCAAGTGTATTTATAGTAAAATCTCTCCTGTATAGATCCTCTTTAATACTTGCCTTTCTGACTTTGGGGTATGCTCCCGGATACTCGTATATTTCCTTTCTTGCCGTTGCAAAATCTATCTTGAGACCTGAAGGAAGTGTGACCTGAGCTGTCATAAACTCCTCAAAGTAGTAATACCTGTAGTTGTTCTCCTTAGCATACTTTTTAACAAGTTCTATGGCATCACCTTCAACGATTATATCTATATCAAGATTCTTCCTTTTCATAACGATATCCCTTACTATCCCCCCGACAAGATAAGCCCTGAAGCCTGATCTTTTTGCTATAACTCCTATCTTTTTTAGCTCCTGTATAACATCATCAGGAAGATGCTGTTGCAGTTTCTCTCTGTAGTTCAGATACTTTGGTTTTATCCTTTCCCTTGTTATGAAAATATCCTTCTCAAAATCAAAGACCTGTCCGTGGAGAACCTTTAAAAGATAGTTCCTTGATACTATCCCTACAGGATAACCTTTTCTTAAAACAGGAAAATAGTCCTGTGATGAGTTAATAAGATATTTCTCAGCTTCTGCAACGGGCATACTCTCTTCAAATGTGACCACATTGTCTATAACAAAGTTTTCAACGGAGATATCATCAATACCATGTCTTATACTCTCTTTTAAAACTTTTGATAATGCTATACCTTCAAACTTTCCTTCTCTGTTTACAACAAATATGACAGGTACTTTCTGGATTATATCTTTCAGCTCTTTTATAATCCTGCTTTTCTCAACCTTTATAACATTCCTGTACATTATGTTTGATATCTTCTGATCCCTGTAAAACTCTCCTATAAGTATGTTCTCAAGGTATGTTTTTATCTCCTGTGTTGTCATACCTTTTATCATCGCACTTCCTGCAGCGTAATGCCCTCCACCCCCTAAGAATGAAAGTATCTTCCCAACATTTATATCTTTTGTTTTTGATCTCCCTATTATGCTTATCTTTCCAGATGCGTTTATTATCGCAAAGAAAGCATCTACCTCCTGAAACGGTTTTATTAGATGGAGATGTGCTGATATATCAGGTATGTACTCTTTACTGTAAGCAACGGATATTATTATCTTTTTATCCTTTACAGGGAAGTACTGTATATTTTCGATAAGCTGCTGGACTATATTTATCTGCTTCTCATCAATCCTCCTTTCAAGGATTGTCCTTACAGTCTCTAAATCAGCACCTCTTTCCAGAAGAAATGCTGCAGCTTTTAGATCATCAGATGTTGTTATATTGTAAGTAAAAGAGCCTGTGTCTTCATATATGCCTAAAAGAAGAAGGGTTGAATCTTCAGGCTTCAGCTCTACCCCTTTTTCTCTAATTTTTTCTACTATAATGGTAGTAGCACTTCCTGTTTTCTTTATGTACAGATTGAGATTTTCTGATTTTCTCAGTTTTGTAGGATGGTGGTCGTAAATATCTATTGCCGTTTTTTCTGTTAAATAGTTTTTAAGGTACTGTCTGGCTTTTTTAATGTTCGATGTATCTACAAGGAAAAGCCTATCTATCTTTGATAGATCCTTTTTCCTGATAGTCTTCTTATCAAGAAGATCCTTAAACCTGTTAATAGTGAGTCTTACAGAAGGTGATAAAGCATGTGGAAGAAGTATTTTTGCTTCAGGATATAAAAGTGTTATGCCGTAAGCTGAAGAGAAGGCATCAAGGTCTGCTCCTTCCTCTATATAAACCACTTGCAAAATTGTCTCCTTTTTCATATAATATATTTCCTCACTCGCCCAGGTGGCGGAATTGGCAGACGCGCTATCTTGAGGGGGTAGTGCCCGAAAGGGCGTGCGGGTTCGACTCCCGCCCTGGGCACCATTATTTTAATCTTAATTTAATCTCTTCCGGAACTGGTATCATCCTTCTTGTATCTCTGTCTATACAGCAGTGTCTTGTTTCTCCTGTTGAGACTGTATCATTCCCCTTTCTGATGGTGTAGAAAAATCTGAAGAAATACCTGTTTTCCATCTTCAGCTGTGTGAGTATCTCAAATCTGTCCCCGTAGTAAAGGGGATGTCTGTACTTAACATGAAGTTCAAGAAGGACTATATCAGTGTTGAGCTTTTCCCTGACATCAGGGTATGGAAATCCTATACTTTCCAGGAAAAATCCCCTTGCCTCCTCAAAGTATCTCGGGTAGTTAGAGTGATGGACAACACCCTGTGCATCTGTCTCATAAAAGTTCACCTTTCTTGGGTAAATCACTTCCATATCTATTCCTCATGTTCCCCTTCCACTTCCTCACTTACAGCCTCCCACATTCTTTCAGCACCTGCTATATAACCTTTTAAGAATGGATCAAGCTCAATTGAAATTGTTATAGCATCATGAACGTTTCCGTGGTCAAGGTCAAACTGTGTAAGAAGTGCAACTGTTATCACACCTTTCTCAGAGAGTGCGTCCCATGCTTCTCCGTAAGGGAAAGCCATAAATATCTGGCCGTTATCCTTTAAAAGTGTAACCATAAGGTATGGTTCGTGTTCCTCCTCATCATAGTCAACATCAACATCAACTTCCCAGCATGTTTTATCGTTTTCTATCATCTCCTGTATGTAGCTGTCAGGTTCAACGATAGCGATAATCTCTTCATCCTCGGTCATCCTTACATCAAAAGGATGGTAAATGTGCTGTTCCATCTTTATCCTCCAATCAATGTTTTTGCTTCTTCTAATATCCGGTCAACCTGAGATCTCTCAGGCATCTCAACATAAATTCTTAAAACAGGCTCTGTCCCTGATGCTCTGAAAAGAACCCATCCGTCATTCTCAAATATGAACTTCACACCATCTGTAAGATCTGTTTCCTTTATCTTCAGACCGGCAAGCTCTTTAAGTGGCTCTTTTTTCAGTCTTTCAACAAGAATTCTGCCCTCATCACCATTTACTTTAAGGTCTTCCCTTCTGTAGTATGCTGTTCCAAACTCAGAGAATAGATCCTCAATAATCTTTGATAGAGGTTTTCCGTGTAAGAGTATCATCTCTATGATCATTAGACCTGATAAAAGCCCATCTCTCTCAGGTATGTGGAATCCAAAACCGTATCCACCTGACTCCTCCCCACCAAATGCTATCTTCTCTTTCAGAAATATATCAGCTATATACTTGAAGCCTACAGGTGTTTTGTAAAGCTTCCTGTTCTCTTTCTCACATATCCTGTCAACCAGATATGATGTTGATACAGTTTTTGCTACAGCACCTTCAACCTTCTTATTTCTTAATGTGTGAAGAAGAAGAAGAGCATAACCTATCTGTGTGCTGACAAACTCACCTGCCTCATCAACTATTCCTACCCTGTCTCCATCACCATCATTTGCTATTCCAACTAACGCTTCCTCTGCAACGACCTTACCTTTCAGTAATGATAGATTTTTGTCTATAGGTTCAGGATGGTGTCCACCAAAGTAAGGATCTCTGTAGTGGTTTATCTGTGAAACATCTATGAAGGTATCTTCAAGTAGCTGTGATAAAAGCCCCATCGCTGATCCGTGCATTGGATCGTGAACGACCTTTTCCATCTTCTGTCTGAAAAGCTCAGGCATGATGTATCTTTTTAATCTTTCTATATAAAGGCTGTTCAGATCAATCTCTTCCCATCTTGTTTTACCCTTTTTTACCTGTGATAATCCTATTTTCTCTTCAATATCCTTTATTATCTCAGGCGTTGCAGGTCCACCGTAACTTCCCTTTATCTTGTATCCGTTATACCTGTATGTATTATGTGATGCGGTTATCATAACACCTTCATCGGCGTTTAGCTCTTTAGTTGCAAGTGCAAGTGCAGGTGTTGTACAGACTGAAGAGGAAAGGATGACCTCAAAATCGTTACTTGATAAAACCTCAGCAACTATATATGCAAAATCCTCAGACATAAATCTTGGATCGTAGCCTATAACAACCCTTTTCCCATTTTTTTCCTTTAAATGATCAGCATGAGCCTGTGCAACTTTTGCGACAGCGTCAAATGTGAACTGGTCTGCTATTACAGCTCTCCATCCGTCAGTTCCGAACTTGATAGACATGATTCCCTCCTGACTTGTGTTAAACACAATTTTAACATTAATGATAAGATTGATAAATCTTGAAATCAAAGTGATCTTTAAAAATGGCTTTCAAGCTGATATACTAAGGATTAGCTTTTATCACTGAAAGAGGTAATTAATGGGAAGGAAAAAGTTTTATGTAACGACGCCTATATACTATGTGAACGATCTTCCTCACCTTGGCCATGCCTACACAACGGTTGCAGCTGATGTTCTTGCAAGATACTTCAGACAGAAAGGGGTAAAAACTTTTTTCCTTACAGGAACCGATGAACATGGTCTTAAGATACAGAAATCAGCTGAAGAGAAAGGTATATCACCAAAAGAGCTTGCAGATATAACCCATAAAAAATTTAAAGAGCTGTGGGAAGTCCTAAACATTTCTTATGATAGATTCATAAGGACAACAGATCCTGATCATATAAAGGCTGTCCAGTACATATTCCAGAAATGTTATGATAACGGGGATATATACCTCTCAGAGTATGAGAGCTGGTACTGTGTAGGCTGTGAGGAGTTTAAGACTGAAACTGAGATAAAGGATTACGATTATAAATGTCCAGTACATCTAAAGCCCTGTGAGAAGGTAAAGGAAGAGAGTTACTTTTTCAGACTTTCAAAATACCAGGATAAACTTTTAAAGCTCTATCAGGAAAAACCTGATTTTATAATGCCCGAGTACAGAAAGAATGAGGTTGTCTCATTTGTTAAACAGGGACTTAAGGATCTTTCTGTTTCAAGAAAAAGAGAGAGGGTAAAATGGGGGATACCTGTTCCTTTTGATCCTGATCACACGATATATGTATGGTTTGATGCACTTACAAACTACCTTACAGCTGTAGGTTATCCACCTTCTCCAAATGAGTTCTGGCCAGCTGATGTACATATTGTTGGTAAGGATATTCTCAGATTTCATGCTGTTTACTGGCCTGCCTTTCTTATGAGTGCAGGTATTGAAGTTCCTGAGATGGTCTTTGCACACGGATGGTGGACTGTTGAAGGACATAAGATGTCAAAATCTCTTGGAAATGTTGTTGATCCATTTGAGGCTTCACAGAAATATGGTGTTGATCAGCTCAGATACTTTTTAATGAGAGAAGTTCCTTTTGGTCTTGATGGTGATTTTTCTAAAAAGGCTGTAATAGGCAGGATAAACTCAGATCTTGCGAATGATCTTGGCAATCTTTTCTCAAGATCACTCTCAATGATAAATAAGTTCAACAAAGGCTTTGTTCCTGGAGCTGGAGATATTTCACAGCTTGAGGAAGAGTACAAGGAACTTTACAGATACACCGTTGAGAATTTTGATAAACATATATCAAAGCTTGAATTTAATAAAGCACTTGAGATTGTCTGGGAGTTTATAGATTTTCTCAACAAGTATATAGTGAAAACTGAACCTTGGAAGCTCAAAAAGGAAGGTAATAGTTATCTGAATACTGCACTTTATACAGTAGCTGATGGTCTGCTCCTTATAACTTACCTTTTAAAACCATTTATGCCTGGTAAGATGGAGACAGCTTTAGAGTATCTCGGTGTTGATAATCTACCTTCAGAGATGGAGCCTTATTCGTTCCCTGAAGGTGTAAAGGTGAAGAAGAAGATAAAACCTCTATTCCCGAGGGTTGAGATTGAGGAGGAAGAGAAGTTGGAAGAGGTAAAAGAGGAAGGTGTTGTAACCATTGAGGATTTTGCAAAGCTCAAGTTCAGGGTAGGTAAGGTTTTAGAGGCTGAGAAAGTTCCTAAGGCTGATAAGCTTTTAAAGCTTACAGTTGACCTTGGTGATGAGAAAAGGACGATAGTTTCAGGTATTGCACAGTTTTACACACCTGAGGAGCTTGTAGGCAAAAAGATTATCGTTTTTACAAATCTAAAGCCAAGAAAGATATTCGGTATAGAGTCAAAAGGTATGGTTCTTGCTGCCAAGGATGATAAAACATTAAGGCTTTTAACCGTTGATGGAGATGTAGAAACAGGAGCCTACGTTTCTTAAGGGGAGATAATGGGAGAGTATATATATCTTACACCTGACATTTTAGAGAGGATAGACAGGCATCTTAATAAATTTCCCTTTCCACAGCAGGCGATAATACCATCCCTTCACGATATACTTGACAAATACAGGGATATACCTGATCAGGCTGTATTTGAGCTCGCTGATTATCTTAAAGTTCCACCATCTGATATTGAGGGTATAGTCTCATTTTATGATATGTTCAGGCATAAGAAGAATGCCAGAAACCATATAAGGATATGCAGAAATCTCCCATGCCATCTTGGTAAATATCAGCTACTACTTGAGAAGATAAAAAATCTTACAGGTGCTGATATTGGCAAGAACAGCCCTGATGGAAAGTGGTATATAGAGCTTGTTGAGTGTATAGGAAGCTGTGCTATAGCTCCAGCATTCCTTATAAATGATGACCTTTACGACGGCAGTAAGATAGTGTCCGAAGAAGATCTAAAAAAAATACTGAGCAGGTATGAGTGATGAGTATCAGGGATAAAATTCCTCATCTACCTGAGATACATGTTGAGAGTAATCTAAATCTTCTTCTTAGAAGGGCGAAGGAGAACAGAACTGTCGATATTGAGGAGTACGTTACTACAGGTGGTTACTCTGCCTTAAGGAAAGCTCTGGAAAGACTGAAACCTGAAGATATAGTTGTTCTTGTTGAGGAGAGTACGCTAAGGGGAAGAGGTGGAGCAGGATTCCCAACGGCGAGAAAGTGGAGATTTGCACTTATGAACCCTGAACCAAGATATCTGATATGTAACTGTGATGAGTCTGAGCCGGGGACATTCAAGGACAGGATAATTGTTGAGAGAGATCCACACCTTTTACTTGAAGGGATGATAATAGCAGGATATGCACTTGGTGCGAAGGAAGGTTATATATACATAAGGGGTGAGTATCCTGCAGGATATCTTATTCTTGAGAACGCTATTGAGGAGGCTAAATCTTACGGGTTTTTAGGTGAGAACATACTTGGAACGAATTTCTCTTTTGATATAAAGGTTTACAGAGGTGCTGGAGCGTACATATGCGGTGAGGAGACAGCACTTATTGAAAGCCTTGAAGGAAAAAGGGGACATCCAAGACTGAGACCACCATATCCTGCTCAGGTAGGAATATACGGAAAGCCTACAGTAGTTAACAATGTAGAAACCCTCTCTAATATCCCAATTATAGTTACGTACGAACAGTACTTTATGAATATAGGTCCTTCAGGCTTTTATGGACCGAAACTTTTCCCTATCAGTGGAAAGGTAGAAAAGCCGGGTGTTTATGAAGCTACAATGGATATCACTCTAAGAGAGCTTATCGATATGGCCGGTGGTATTAAGAATGGAAAAAGATTTAAGGCTGTATTTTCAGGGGCTCTCGGTGTTTACTCGGAGAAGGATCTTGATATGCCCATGGATTACTCACCAAAAGGATTTGGTGGAACAGGAACAACGATAGTACTTGATGAGGACGACTGTATAATAGATTCACTTCTTGTGGTCGCAAACTTCTTTCATCATGAGAGCTGTGGTAAATGTACCCCCTGCCGTGTTGGAACTTACGAACAGATGAACATACTAAAAAAGATAAAGGAAGGAAGGGGAACAGAAAAAGATCTCGAGTATTTAAAGCATCTTTCAGAAAATATACCTGCAGGATCAATATGTGGACTTGGTTTTTCAGCTCCCCAGGCTGTATCAGACGCGTTACGAAAATTCCCAGAGGAGTTTGAAGCCCATCTTAACAGAAGCTGTAAAGTCTGTTTCCCTGATAGTGGATGATCAGGTTATATCAAGATTCATAACCTTATCCCACGCCTCAACAAAATCCCTTATAAATTTTTCTCTGTTGTCATCCTGTGCGTAAAACTCAGCCTGAGCCCTCAGTTCTGAGTTTGAACCGAAGATAAGATCAACCCTTGTTCCTCTGTAAACAAGATCTCCTGTTTTTCTGTCGTATCCTTCAAAAATATCACGATTATTTACCCTTACAGGTTTCCATACTATACTCATATCAAGAAGATTCACAAAGAAATCGTTGGATAAAGTTCCTACATTATCTGTGAAAACACCGTAATCTGTTGAGTCATAATTTGCACCGAGAACCCTCAAACCTCCCACAAGAACACACATCTGTGGAACTGTCAGGTTTAACTGATCAGCTTTATCAATAAGAAGATACTCTTCAGGTATATCACACTCTGGCTTTATATAGTTTCTGAATCCATCTGCTACTGGTTCTAAAAAGCTGAAAGATTTTATATCAGTCAGCTCCTGTGTTGTGTCATTCCTGCCAGGTCTGAAAGGAACCTGTATATCAAAACCTGCTCTTTTTATAGCCTCCTCAACTGCAGCACATCCAGCTAAAACTATAAGATCAGCAAGTGAAACCTTTTTGTCTGAGGACTGCTTGTTAAAATCTTCCTTTATCTCATTCAGTATCTTCAAAACCTTTGGTACGTGTGTTTTATTAACCTCCCAGCTTATCTGGGGCTCTAAAGCTATCCTTCCACCATTTACTCCTCCTCTTCTGTCTGACTTTCTGAATGTTGATGCTGCTGACCATGCTGTATATACAAGCTCTGTTACTGTTGCATCCGATTTTAATATCTTTTCTTTTAGATTTTTTATATCATCCTGATCTATAAGCTGGTAGTTTATCTCAGGTATAGGATCCTGCCATATGAAATCCTCTTCCGGAACTTCAGGTCCAAGATACCTCCATTTTGGTCCAAGATCTCTATGTGTAAGCTTAAACCAGGCTTTTGCAAAGGCATCTCTGAAATATTCCGGATCTTCTAAAAATCTTTTTGAGACCTCTGAAAGCTCAGGATCAAGTTTTAAAGCAAGATCTGTGGTGAGCATTATCGGTGGATGGTATTTCCCAGGTATGTGAGCATCAGGAACAAGATCCTCCCTGTCAGGATTTACAGCTACCCACTGCCATGCTCCCGCTGGGCTTTTCTGCAGATTCCATTCGTACTTAAAAAGTATCCTTAAAAAGCTGTTATCCCATTTTATAGGTGTGGGTGTCCATGCCCCTTCAAGACCGCTTGTTATAGTGTCTTTCCCTTTACCCGTTCCATAACTGTTTTTCCATCCTAAACCCTGCTGTTCTATCGGTGCTGCTTCAGGCTCTGGACCTAAATATTTTGAAGGATCTGCCGCCCCGTGGCATTTCCCAAACGTATGTCCACCTGCGATGAGAGCTACAGTTTCCTCTATACTCATCCCCATCTTTCCAAAACTTTCTTTTATATCCTTTGCTGCTCCAAGTACATCAGGCTCTCCATTTGGACCTTCAGGGTTTACATATATCAGCCCCATCTGGACAGCCGCTAAAGGTCCTTTAATTTTTCCCTCTTCTGAATGTCTCATATCAGCGAGCCATTCAGTTTCAGGACCCCAGTATGTATCAATCTCAGGCTCCCATATATCTTCCCTTCCACCGCCAAAACCTATCGTTTTAAAACCCATATCCTCAAGGGCGACATTACCTGCCAGTATCATCAGATCAGCCCAGGATATCTTATTACCGTACTTTTTCTTAACAGGCCATAAAAGCCTCCTCGCCCTGTCAAGATTTACGTTATCAGGCCAGCTGTTTACAGGTGCGAACCTCTGATTTCCGCCGTTTGCTCCTCCCTTGCCGTCTATAATTCTGTAAGTTCCAGCACTGTGCCAGGCCATCCTTATAAAAAGAGGTCCATAATGACCGTAATCTGCTGGCCACCATTCCTGAGATTCTCTCATTATCCTTCTTATGTCTTCTTTAAGCTCAAAGTAGTCCAGTTTTGAAAATTCTTCCCTGTAGTTGAAGTTTTTATCAAAAGGAACAAGGTCTGGATTGTTCTGCTGAAGTATTTTCAGGTTTAATCTGTGAGGCCACCATTTACTTATCGTATTTCCACCTTCAACGGCGTATAAAAAATCATCAATACTGAAACCGCATTCTTTCTTATCCATATTATTTCTCCAGTTTTTAGATTAAGGTGGTAGTAAATAGATACAAAGTCAATACGGAAGCTGGAACTACTGAGTATCAAAGGAGATAATCTTTCAGTCTCCTGACCCCTTCTTCCATATGTTGTATATCCCTTGTGTATGCAAATCTTATATACCTGTCTGTTCTGTAACTTCCAAAATCCACACCTGGAGTAACCGCTACATGTATCTTTTCAAGAAGCTCTTTAGCGAACTCAAAAGAGTTGTCAGAGTACTTCTCTATATTTGCCCAGATGTAAAAAGCCCCTTCAGGCTCAACATCTATTGTGAAGATCTCCTTAAGCTCTCTAAAAAGAAAGTCTCTCCTTTTCCTGAATATCTCTTTATTCTTCTCTAAATGTTTATGATCAAATGCTCCAAGTGCTGCATACTGGCTTATAGTCGGCGGTGAGATAAATACGTTCTGTATTATTATCTCCGCCTTTCTTACAAGCTTTTCAGGGAGTATTATCCATCCAAGCCTGAATCCCGGCATACAGAAGTATTTAGAGAACCCGTTTATAACTATAGCATTATCTGAAAACTCAACTGCTGTATGCTCTTTTCCTTCATAAACAAGTCCGTGGTATATCTCATCGGATATAAAGTATATCCCTTTTTCATCACAGTACTCTACAAGCTCCTTTAGATTTTCTTTTTTATAAATATTTCCTACAGGGTTTGATGGTGATGATATATGAACAGCTTTTATATCACTGTACTCTCTCAGATGTTCTGCAGTAAGCTGGTATGAACTCTCTCTCCCTACAGGTATAAAAACAGGCTGTATATCAAGAAGATAAGCGAAATTTTTATAACATGGGTATGAAGGATCTGGAAGAGCTATCTTATCTCCTCTATTGAGAAGCATTGAGTATGCAACAAGGAAGGCACCTGATGTTCCTACTGTAAGAGCTATTCTTTCAGGTGCTATATCTACACCGTATCTCTCGTAATAAAATGAGGAGATCTTTTCCCTCAATAGAGGGAGTCCAAGACTTTCAGTGTAGTAATTAACCCTGTCCTTTACAGCCTTCTCAGCAAGCTCCCACACCAGAGGGGAAGGCTGAAGATCAGGCTCACCTATCTCAAAATGGACAGCATCTTTTATTTTTGATGCTTTTCTGACAATATCCATAACTATAAACGGTCTGATCTTTTCAGTTCTTTCCATAACTCACCTTTCAAATCTTTTATAGCTGAAAGTCTGGGTGTATACACTTTCCTTCCTTTCAACAATAAGGTCTGATATTATCTTCGCTGTGACAGGTGCAAGGAGTATCCCATTTCTGTGGTGACCTGTGGCGATATAAAGATCTTCTATCTTGGTTTTACCCAGTACAGGAAGAAGATCAGGTGTTGAAGGTCTGTACCCGTACCATATCTCAATAAGATCTCTATATTCCATATCAGGTAAACTACTTACAAGCCCTTCAAGTAGCTTTTTTATTCCCCTGACTGTATTCCCCTCCTTAAACCCCACATTCTCTTCCGTTGCCCCAACAACTATTCTGCTTCTGTCTTTTCTCGGTATGATATAAGCCTTTGAGCTGTAAAATATTTTATCAAGAGGTCTGCCCTCTGTACTGACAGCTAACATCTCCCCTTTAATAGGGTAAACAGGTATATCAACTATCTGGCCGGACCATGCACCTGCACAGACAACACAGAGATCTCCTTCTATATAACCTTTTTCCGTTTTTATCCCAGAGAAGATACCGTCTCTTTCTTCTACTTCTAAAACCCTGCAGTTATTGATGATCTCAGCATTTAAATTTTTTACAGAGGTTACAAGGGCTTTAAGAATAGCTCTGCTGTCAACCTGACCATCCCTATCGTAAAGAACTCCTCCTAAGATACTGCTTCCAAGCGGTGAGTAAATCTCTTCCAGCTCTTTTCTATCAAGCCATTTTCCTGTAAGTCCTTCAGATCTGTATATCTCCAGCCTTCTCTTAAGCAGATCTGCCTCATCCTCAGAGAAAGCAGGACAGACTATACCTGACTCCCAGTAACCTGTTTCTACACCGGTCTCATCTTCAATCTCCTCTATAAAACCCCTGTACATATCTCTGCTTTCTATACACAGATCAAGAAATACACCTTTATCAAGTCCTTCAGACTGGGGAGCAAGCATACCTCCAGAGGTCCATGAGGCACCTCTGCCTATCTCATCTTTATCTATTATTGTTACTGAGTATCCCTTCTTCAGAAATGATCTTCCAATGGAAAGGCCAATAATCCCACCGCCTATGATGATGACTTTCATACTTTCCCCTAAAACTGTATTCTCATTCCGTCTT
>Ga0256835_1001349_pt1 | contig 14986 bp, 8 predicted proteins | sample PIR30metaG_FD_185972 | JGI IMG/M metagenome (GOLD analysis project Ga0256835, IMG submission 185972) | Hydrothermal vent microbial communities from East Pacific Rise, Pacific Ocean - PIR-30 | ecosystem: Environmental > Aquatic > Marine > Hydrothermal vents | place: Pacific Ocean: East Pacific...
GGAGCTCTATTTGAGGCAATGCAGATAATAAAGCAGCTTCAGCCGGATGTTTTCAATGAGATAAAAAAACTCCATATAGTATTTGGAAACTATAGGGGAGAAATAAATGCCGGAAATGGAGAAAAGGTAATTTTTATGGGCGATTGTGCCAGATTTAAGGGTAAGATACGGGGAAAAGACGTTGAGATACCTTTTATTTACAGAACAAGGGATAAAATCACCCCTGAAAATGCCAGGGGTTCTGACATTGTGGCAAAAATGGTAAGTACAATATTCAATCTTTTAAGAAGCACGGGGAAGACTTATATTAGAGCAAAGGGATGTCCTGTCTCCGTTGCAGAAAATGTGCTTTACCTTGCTTTTCTCGGGAGGGTAAAAAATCCGTATTTTCACCCGTCGATTTTGCCATTCTTTGTCTGGTATTATTTTATTTCAAAGCTGGCAAAGATAAAGAACAGAATAAAGCGTAAATTTAAAAACAAAATACAGGAATTGTGATAGAACCGGTGCAATCCGCCATTTAATGCTTTTTGTGGTTCAGGATAACGCAGATTTTCCTTTTTTCCTGACCCCTCAGTCCTGTATGGATTATTGTTATTTTTCCATCCTGTTCTATCCATACTGGAAAAGTGGTTATCCAGGGACCCGGTGGTCCAGGATTTTTAACTGTGAAACAGAGATTTAATTTTTTATCCCCTTCTATCTTTGCAGGGATCTCAATCCTGGAAATTTCTGGCTTTAAATTTAAAATTTTACCTGTTTTTAAATTTATTTCCTGAGGATAAAGATTCCATCCCTCTATGAGTAAATAGGGTGTTGCGTTTTCGAGTTGTTCAGGTTTAAATTTAACTCTTATGATCTTTTCTTCTTCTGGCAGCAGCGAGAAGTAGTTGTCCGACCAGAAGGAAGGTAATACCTCTTCACCCATATGGTCCTTTAATACGCTTAAATGTATGAAGAAAGCCGGAGAATTTGATATATTGTATATTTTTATTTTTAAAGAGCTCTCTTTTCCTTCTGATTTAATTTCAGGTAATACCTTTAATTCTGCCCTTTCCAGGTTTTCAAGGGGAGAATAATCTCTGTCCCGGGATATCCAGTAGAAATTTTCAGATTCACAATTCCCATCTGCGTTCAGAAGTTCCAGCTTTACCAGATAAAATCCCTTTTTGATTGCATTTTTAAGGTCCATGATGGGTTTATACTCCATGGGTTTTAAATCAAGTTCTATTTCTTTATTTATTACTTCCCTCATGTCCTCTGTATATACTTTTATCCTTGCCCGCATTCTTTTCTTATTTTCGGGAAGGTGATTCACCGCTCCAGCGATGTAATTTACAGGGTCAAGCTGTATGTGTAGCTGTGAAGCTGCCCTTTTTATGTAATAGTAGGCAGGTATGGGTTTGAGAAAATAATCGTAAATCTGCCAGCGAACCTCCGGCCAGGCCGGGTTTAGCTTCCACAGCATAATTCCGCTGATATCCCCGGGTCTTGTATTTGCTGCTTCGAATATAGCCCTGTAGGAGTTTATCCCCATAAGCTGCGCCCTCATCACCAGGTCCTGCAGAGTTTGGGGGAAACCATATCTTTTTATGCCTTTGAGTTCGTAAAGGGCGAAGTGATATCGCCACTGCTTATTGAAAAAGGGGATGGTATATGTGGGGTCAGGTGTAAAGTCCTTTATAAACTTTGCCGCGCTATTTAAGGAGATCATGGAAGGAGTTCCTACCTCATCTTTAAATAGCCAGTCCTTTCCCTCCCGCACCCTGCGATAATATGTTTCCGGTTCCACCCAGCTATAAGGTCCGCCGCTGTAAACTCCCGGGGGGCCATTGTCGGGCAGGGAAAGTCCCCAATCACCTGGGGGTGTTGAAAAACCAGAGGAGGGAAGAAATGGCCTTGTGCCGTCGAGTTCTGAAATTATGCGGTTCCTCAGGGGGACGTAAATATTTTTCCCTGGATAACCCTCATTTCCCGCAGTCCACAGGAGGATGGAGGGATGATTTCTGAGCCTTAAAACCACGTCTTCAGCGTTTTTGAGAAATAATTCCGGTTCAACAGGCCAATCCTTTGAACCCTTTCCCCATGTCCCCTGACAGTCTCCTGTAGTCCAGAAATCATGCCAGACCAGAAGTCCCAGCCTATCGCATGCGTCGAAAAACTCCTCCGGGGGCGTTATTCCGCCTCCCCATATTCTGACAAGGTTAAGATTTGCCTCTTTTATAAGCCGTAGTTCGTCGTAAATCCTTTCTGTGCTCCTTCTGAGCATCATGTCCGGAACCCATGCCCCACCCCTTATAAATATCCTCTTTCCGTTTATGAAAAAATCCCTCCTTGCCCATCCGTTAACATATGTAACCTTTGTGGATATTTCCCTTATCCCGAAGTTTATCCGTTTTATATCGGAGATGTTGCCTCTGTATTCGAATTCCAGCAGGAGAGAGTAAAGTTCCGGTTTTCCATAGCCTGCAGGCCACCACAGGCGGGGGTGATGAATTACAAGCCCTCTGTATTTATCAGGAGAAAACTTCACCCTTCGCTGTTCTCCTGCTTTGAGGATAATCCTTTTTTTAAGTTTTGTTTTCCCGATGAATATTTTAAGATCCCCTGTAATGGTTTTTTCCGAAAGGTTTTTCAGTTCACTTGAAATGGTAAGGCGAGCAGGGCTTGTTCCGGGAAGGGGAAGGTCCGATACAACCACTGGCCAGCGAATTATAACCGGACCGGTCTCCTCTATGTAAACATCCTGCCATATTCCCATGTTTCTGTCCCTTACCGGCGGAATCCAGTCCCAGCCAGCAGAACACTGCATGGTTACGTTTTTGCCTATGTCCCCGGTTTCTCCACCATTCAGGTTTCTTCTGTACGGGGGCGAGGGAAGTCCTGGAAAATCAAGGGGATATATTTTTATTGCCAGATAATTCTTTCCATTTTTTGCAGCCTTCGTTATGTTGAACCTGAATTCACGGAACATCCCTGCCATTTCTCTGGAATCAGCTATATTCCTTCCATTTAGCCATACATCTGCTCTGTAATTAATTCCTTCAAACACAAGCCAGATGATATTTTCAGGGTTAATTCTTTCCAGTTCAAATTCCGTCCTGAACCAGTATGGATCCTTCCATGGATTTGTTTTGTTCGGAAGATAGCTGAATTTTGAAAGATCGTACCAGATATTATAGGATTCGCTTGCATCAGGTATTTTCAGATTGTTGAGGCCTGTGTAGGGGTCCGGGTATATATTGTTTTTTACCAGGCAGTTCAGCACTGTTGATGGGATCTTGCAGGGATACCAGTTTTCGGGTCTGAATTTGTCCGAAGAAATAAACCTGCCATCTTCAGGAACAAGGGTGGAGTTTTTAACCAGAGAATTTTTAAGGTAAAATTTTTTGCCGGTTTGTGGGGTCGCTAATAATAACGCCGCCAGTAGAAACAAAAAATAAATACCCCTTCTCATAAAATAATCATACTGAAACTCGGCTGGGATTCCAATTAATACTTTAATGACAAAATAAAGGAAAAAATCTATAATTTTTTAAGGAGGTGGAAATGAAAAGGATTATGGTGGGTTTTCTTATCATATGTTTCGGCCTGACAGCCTCTGGAAAGTGGAAAGGAAGAGTTTACACCGAGAACGGGGTTACAGTAGTGGAAAATGAAGGGGAGGGAATATGGAGTGAGGGAGCCATTGAATTCAGGGAAACTCTTTCCATAGGGAAGGAAGAGGGAGAGGATTATTATATATTAAACGGACAGTATCTTGATGCAGTAGCTGCACCTGATGGGAGCATCTACATTTTTGATGGAAAAAATTACAGGTTGCTCAAGTTCGATAAACACGGAAAGTTTCTGTGGCAGGTAGGGAGAAGGGGAGAGGGTCCCGGAGAGTTCAGAAATATCTATTGTGATATATACGTTCTTCCAGATGGTGGGGTTCTGGTCGTCGATGAGGTATTCCTTAATTTCTTTTCTCCGGATGGAAAATACAGGAGGACGTTAAAACTGGATAGAATGCCCCTGTATGTGGAATTTATTGGAAAGGAAAAGATGTTTGTACAGGTTTTTGTTACCGGACAGCCGGGAATAGCCGGAGCGTTTTATTCACTGGATGGAAAGTTGATTTCGAGACTACCTGTTGAGTACAGATATGGACCAAAACTTTCTCCCAATGTAGGTGCTTCCATTGGCGGGGGTAGTTTGAGGATATACGGAAAAAAAGTCTTTATGAGCCTTCCCGACAAATACGAGATAAGGGAGTATACACTGGATGGAAAACTTCTCAGGGTAATAAGGCGAAAATTCAGGATAAATCCCCCCAATATAAAGGTTATATTTGGGGGAAGAGGGGTAAGGGTCTATCCTTCAGACTCTTCCGGTCCAGCTTGGCTGTATATGAACAGGTACATAGTAAACATGGTAAGGAAGGTCTCAAAGAAGGGAAAGAAATATGATATAAAAAGGTATCTTGATTTCTTTAATCTTAAGGGACAGTATCTGGGCTCTTACAGATTACCCGAGGATACAGAATTTTGTTATATAGATGCAGAGGGAAACTTTTATTTTGTACAGTCTGATCCTGTTCCCCGGGTATATAGAGCAAAACTTATAGTTCATTGATTCTACATATGTAAAAAAGTGGGTAAGGATAGAATAGTCCGGATAATGGAACGGGGAAGCTTTACCTGATGTGTTTATCTTTTTAAGAAGAGCTCAATTACCGGAATATCCACCGGGGGTTTTTGAATCGGAAGCTTTAAGATCAGGGTTTCAGGTTTTACCTTTTCGTTCAGGACATTCCAGTGCTTTGGTTCGGTAAATTTTATTTCGGATGCATCATTGAGAAGCTGGGCATATTCCACCTTTCCAGCGAATCCTTCGAGGTAGAGTTTCCCTGTGGACGGCCATACAAGCACATGAACATAAAGTCTTCTGGTATCAGGGTTATAGGTAAGAAGACAGTTTTCCGGTTTTTTAAACTCCCGGGGGGCCCGGGTGCATCCGTAAATGGAGCGGCTGTGGAATTTCATCCAGTTTCCTATTCCCCTCAACCTTTCCACTGTCCATGGGTCAAAGGTTCCTCGTGCAGTTGGCCCTACATTTAGCAACAGGTTGCCTCCTTTGCTTACAGTTTCTATCAACATTATTATGAGCTGTTGCACGCTTTTCCATGATGACCCGTCGCGGTAATAACCCCAGTAGCCCGAGATGGTCTGACAGGTTTCCCAGGGTACCCTTTTGCCCCTGTATGTTACCCATTGCCGGGGCATAAACTGTTCCGGGGTTCTGAAGTCCCAGCCTCCCGGTACATCCAGGAGGTCCAGCCTGTCGTTTATAATTATTTGAGGTTGTAGCGTTCTAACGAGCTTCAATATTTTCATGGATTCCCATTCTTTTCTACCCTTTCCGTACTTCCCTGGAAAAGAATAATCAAGGAAAAGGAGGTCAATTTCTCCGAATTGGGTAAGAAGTTCTCTTAACTGATTTCTTATGTATCTGGCGTATTTTTTCATATCTCTCCTCTGATTTTCCCTCTCCCGGTATTCTTTGTTTATAAACATGGGATGATATTTATCTATTGGGTATTCTGGATGGTGCCAGTCAAGGAGAGAATAATAAAACCCAACCCGCAATCCCTCCTTCCTGAAGGCTTCCACAAAGGGTTTTAAAAGGTCCTTACCATAGGGAGTATTGGTAACTTTGTAGTCTGTATATCTGGTGTCCCACAGGCAGAAGCCTTCGTGATGCTTTGCGGTTATTACCACATATTTCATTCCAGCGTATCTGGCAAGTTTTGCCCATTGGGCAGGGTCGTACATGTCAGGGTTGAAGTGTTTGAAATATTTTGAATACTCCCTGTCGGGAATATGTTCCCGGTATTTTACCCACTCGTTTCTGGCCCCCAGGGAATAGGTGCCCCAGTGGATGAACATTCCAAATCTGGCCCGGGTCCACCATTTCAATCTTTGAGCTTTTTGTTCCGGGGTTTCGTGCAGGAACCAGTTTTTGTCCCTTGAAAACAGGATATCTGGAGTCAGGATAAGGAGCAAAATTAAAATTGAATTTAAATAAAATTTATTTGATTTTTTCATCGTCCCTCCTTTTCTGTTTTTATCAGCCTTAAAAGTACAACACTATGGGGTTTTACTTTAATTTTTAGTATTTTGTCTGTTTTTCCCACAATTTTTCCCTTCCAGAGGTCTTTAATTCTGTATTTGTTATTCTGGAAATTAAAACGCTTCAGTATGTATTTCCACTGAATTACAGCATTTATGGGAATAAGTCCTCGATTCAGGAGGGCAACCGCAACTTCCTCGCCGGACAGTTCCTTTACCCATATTTCGTAATCTCCTATGTCTGTAATTTTAAAGCCCTGTTTTCCCAGAGGGTCCTGGTCTATGGCGATTACCTCTTTATTGGTGAGGATTTCTCTTATTTTCCCGGACATGTGTCTTATGTCGTTTCCAGCCATCAGGGGAGCTGCCAGCATGCACCACATACTGAAATGAGCTCTGTATTCTTCAGTCGTCATGCCTCCATTTCCAACCTCCAGCATGTCCGGGTCGTTCCAGTGTCCGGGACCTGCATAGTGTTCGAGTCCCACCTGTTTGTCCAGTATCAGGGTCCATCCCATTCCTCCCCATTCGTTAACGCAATCCCAGCAATCCTGAATGTCCTCTGTGGTTCTCCACAGATGTCCAATGTCCCCTGCCCAGAGCCATGGTTTTGTGGTACCCCATTCACATATGCTGAATACAATGGGTCTTCCAGCTTTATAAAGGGCATCTCTCATCAACCTGTAAGAGGCCTCTGAATTTTGTTTTCCATGATAGCACCAGTCGTATTTCAAATAATCCACTCCCCATTTAGCATAGGTTCTTGCATCCTGATATTCATATCCACGGCTTCCGGGAAGCCCCTGGCAGGTTTTTCGACCAGCATCGGAATATATCCCGAACTTCAGTCCCTTTGAATGGACGTAATCCGCTACGGCCTTTATTCCGTGGGGAAATTTCTTCGGATTGGGTATTATATTTCCGTTCTCATCCCTTTTCCACTGCCATCCATCGTCTATTACCAGATAAACGTATCCTGCATCGCGCATACCGGTACTTACCATCGCATCGGCAATTTCCTTTATGAGCTTTTCATTTATGTTGGGTCCGAAGCAATTCCAGCTGTTCCAGCCCATAGGGGGAGTAAGGGCAACATTCTTGAATTTCTGGGCAAAAAGTCCTCCTGTCAAAAATACCAGAATAATTGTAAGGAAAAAGATTCTTTTCATTTTATTCCTCCCTTTTTTTAAATAAATTTATAGAAATTTTTGAAAGTTTCTGTACATTGTCCGGTATCAATTCTTTTTTTTCCAATTGAACAGGAACAACAATGAATGAATAGGAATAGGAACGGGTTGGATAAAGCATGTACTCGGGATGGGGAAGTGCTCCCCAGCTATTGTCGCCGCCTACCCCCATCTGTTTATAGTCTATGTTAAAGGTGGTAAGCGGTCTTCTTATCAGCTGACAGGCGTGACGATTCCGTTTTACCACTCCTTCATCAAAATCCTCGTTGAGAAAGTGAAAGGCACTGAAATTAATGAGGGGCATACCTATAAAGAGAAGACCGTATCCCTTTTTCCCGGTTATAGCCACCCATCTGACATCTGTTCTGTTTCCATTCTCCTGTGGCCTTATGTAGGGGAAATATAGTTCATCTACCGACATTCTGTAGATTCCTATCCTGGCACCGTATTTCCTGTCCTGGTATGTTTCGTGGGGACCCCTTCCGTACCAGATTACACGGTCAAAATCCTCGGGAAGTACCATGCTCATGCCTATTCGTGGAATTTCCGGAATGTTGGGATATATGGGGTGAAGGGTCATTGTGGTTCTTATAGTGCCATTTCCCTTTATTTCGTAAACGATGGTGAGTCTGGAGTTTCCTGCGGGAAGGGTGGAGTTTTCCTGTATTCTTACGGTTTTTTCATCCAGTTTCTCTATCCTTACGCTTTCAATCCTTCTCCTTTTACCTGCATACTTCCATGCTCTGCAGCGGATCTGCATTCCATTGCCAAAATCGTTATCGGTGGGTGCTCTCCAGAAATTCGGTACGGGTCCGGATTTGATAAATTCTTTTCCCATGTAAACCATGGAGGTGAAAGTTCCGTTTTTCTCGTTGAATTTGTAGGTGAAGTTTTTAGCCTTTATTATGGTGACATCTCCGTTTTTTTGCAGCGACAGATGGGGTATGTTATCAGAGATTTGAGCCTGTAAAGGTTTATAGAAGGGTAGTTTAAACTGTTCCCATGCCACTTCAAAATTAGAGGGGAGAAGCTCAGTTGCCTTTATTGTTCTTACACTTATGTCGAGGTAATATTCCACACCCGGATCAGGGGAAATTCTCGGGATAGCCAGTTCTATAACAGCTGATTTATGGGGAGCAACGTCAGGGGCATTGGTGGAGTTTTTGTAGATCTGTTTTCCATTTGCCAGAACCTTCCATACTATCCTGAAATTTTTGAGATTGGTGAAGTCATACCTGTTTGTAACCTTCACCTCCCCATGTTCCAGCTCCAGTGGTTCAAAGTTCACATACTGATAGACTTTTTTTACCTCCCGGAGTGCAGGATGAGGTTTTCTATCAGGATGAACGAGACCGTTAAGGCAGAAATTTCTGTCGCTGGGGAAACCCTCGGGTCCATAGTCGCCGCCGTATGCCCAGCATTTTTTCCCGTTTATTTCCTTCAGAAGTCCCTGATCAACCCAGTCCCAGATGAATCCTCCCTGGAGCACCGGATACTTATATATAACGTCCCAGTAATCCTTTAAGTTACCGTTGCTGTTTCCCATTGCATGGGAATATTCGCACATTATAAGAGGCCTTTTCCCTGGTTCTGGCTTTGATGCGTATTTAATAAGATGTTCTATGGGAGCGTACATTGGATCATAGATGTCCGTATGGGGACCGAGAAGTGCCCTTTCGTACATTATGGGCCTTGAGGGGTCCCTTTGTTTTATCCAGTTATAGGTTGCCTCAAAGTTTACTCCGTCACCGGCTTCATTTCCGAGGGACCAGATTATAACGGAAGGGTGATTTTTATCCCTTTCTACCATTCTCATTGTCCTGTCGAGATGCGCCCCTTTCCAGAGAGGGTTGTTACCAAGGGTTCTGTCGGGTCTGTAGCCCATACCATGGGATTCTATATTTGCCTCATCCACAAGGTATATTCCATACCTGTCACACAGGTCATACCACCCTGGATCATTGGGATAATGGCTGGTTCTTACAGCATTTATGTTGAACCTCTTCATGAGCTTTATATCCTGGAGCATGGAATCTACTGAAACCACGTGTCCTTTTATGGGATCGTGTTCGTGTCTGTTAACCCCCTTTATGTAGATAGGAACACCGTTTAAAAGGAGCTGTCCATCTTTTATTTCCACCTTTCTGAAGCCTATATTGCTGGATAAAACTTCCAGAATTTTTCCCGAGTCATTCTTCAGTATAAGGATAAGGTGGTAAAGATTGGGGAATTCTGCTGACCATTTTTCAGGGCTGGAAACGTTCCAGTGGACACCAACCCTTTTTTTTCCTTTTTTGGTGAGGAAAACAGGAGAGGAGTATCTGGCTATTCTTTTGCCCTTTTTATCCAGTAGATAGGCTTCCAGAATGTATCTCCTTGATTGAGCTTCTGAAAACTTTCTAAGAATTATTTCCAGGTCAACCACCCCATCTCTGTAATCGCTGTCAAGGTCTACCCTGGCAAAGTAGTCCCATATATGCACCGGAGGAACGGCATATAGAAAAACGTCCCTTTCTATACCGCTGAGACGCCAGAAATCCTGATCCTCCAGATAGCTGCCATCGCTCCAGCGGTAGACCTCCACTGATATAGAATTTTTTCCAGGTCTGAGGTATCGGGTTATGTTAAATTCCGCAGGCGTTTTGCTGCCCTGGCTGTATCCCACCCTTTTGCCGTTTATCCAGACGTAAAATGCTGAGCGAACCCCTCCAAAGTGAAGGATTATCTGCCTGTCCTTCCATTTTTCCGGGACCGTGAAATATCTTTTATATGAACCCACAGGATTATAGTTGTGGGGGATATGGGGAGGGGTGGGTGTAAGGGCAGGGGACAGGAAGGGATAATCCGAGTTGTCATAGATGGGAAACCCATATCCCTGCATCTGCCAGTCAGATGGGACAGGAATGTGGTTCCACCTGCTTACATCGTAATCCTCCCTGTAAAAGTTTACGGGCCTTTCCGATGGCTTTCTTACCCAGTAAAATTTCCATGTTCCATTCAAAGATTTAAAATAAGGAGATTTTTCCCATATGTTTTCCAGAGCTTGCTTCACGGATGAATAAGGAATATAAAATGTATGGGGTTCTTCCCTGTTTATGGCAAATACCAGGGGATTTTCCCAGTCCGGTGTCTGTGCCATGCACGGAATAAAAACCATTATGGTGAGAAGCCCTGATAAAAGAGTTCTCTTTATCATTTTACCCTCCCGGGAGCTGTTTGCTGTTATAGTTTGATTTCTGCCCTTAACCTTATATCCCTTGAGGAGCTTCCCACAAGAAATGTGTATTTACCCCTCTGAAGGACCCATTTATTTCTTTTTGCATCAAAATACCTGAGATCTTCCGGGTTAATAATGATTCTGATCACTTTACTTTCACCTGGATTAAGGAATACCTTCCTGAATCCCTTCAATTCCTTTTCAGGTCTCGGAACATTCCCTTCGGGTGGTGCTACATAAACCTGAACCACTTCAGCGCCGGGTCTTTTTCCCGTGTTGGAAAGCTCCAGGGAGACCTCTATATTTCCATTGAGTATCCTCTGTACCTGAATATTTTTGTAGCTGAAGTTTGTATAGGAAAGACCATAACCAAATGGGTATAGTGGTTCGATATCGTTTCTGTCGAGATAGCGATATCCCACAAAAATTCCTTCGTGATAAATTGCTTTGAGGCTTTTGTCTTTGTATCCTTTAAATCCCGGACAATCCCGGGGACTTTTAAACCATGAGAAGGGAAGTTTTCCCGAAGGATTGTAGTCACCAAAGATTATGGAAGCAATTGCATTCCCTTCTTCCTGTCCCGGATACCATGCCTCGAGAATAGCTGGAACCCTGTCCACCCATTTGTTAATCAAAATCGGAGAGCCATTTATTAAAATCACAGCTGTTCTTGGATTGGCCCTGACTACTTCAAGTATGAGCCTGTTCTGCTCTGGAATTTCCATGTCAGGGCGATCCCAGCTTTCGGTTTCAAAATGGGCAGAAAGCCCGGCGAATATAAGGGCTACATCAGCCTTTTTTGCAATTTCTACAGCTTCCCTTAGAGGGTCCACTCCCGGAATTTCCCACCCGAATTTGAACTCGGAGACTGCCCAGGAGGCAGAGTACTCGATTTTGATGTCGTATTTTTTACCACCCTGCAGTGGAATTTCCACGCTTTTAAGGGAAACCACCATGTTTCTGGCAGGGTCCTTCCAGTTTTCCAGTACAACCTTGCCGTTCAGATAAACCCTTATGCCCCCGTCACACAGGAATTTAAGTCTATATTTTCCAGATACCGGAGGCAGCAGTTTTCCTGTCCATCTTATAGAAAATTCATTTCTATCATTTCCCTGTTCTATTTCCGGCTCAGGTGGGTCATAGGCCCAGTTGAAGTAGAGTTCCGGATCGATCCTCTTTATTACCGGCTTACCCTTCAGGCTTCCGTTGTTGAAATACTCTCCGAGCAGGCCGTTTTTTCCAGAGTAGAGGAGGTATCTGGTATCCACAGGGAGAACGTCGTCCTTTATCCCTGTTCCCGGGGCATAAAAAACCTTTATTGAGTTTCCAGCTCTTTTCTCGATGGCTTCCAGAGGAGAAACTTTGTAATAGGGTTTTACCATGGAACTTCCACCTCCCCCTGTGCGGGCGTACCTGGCGTTTGGACCAATCACTGCAATGGAGCGGATTTTATTAAGATCAATGGGAAGAAGATTATCGTTTTTGAGCAATACCATGGATTCCTGTGCTGCCTTCAGTGCAAGAGAGTTGTGGGACCTTATAATTTCCCTCTCAGATATGTTCTCTTTCTCTTCTTGCGGTTCCAGACTGAATAAGCCAGCTTCGAACATTACTGTAAGTATTCTTTTTACCTTATCATTGATTATGGCTTCGCTTACACTGCCTTCCTTTACCGCTTCAAGGAGCTTTTTCCCGAAATGTTTCCCATAGGGCATTTCTATGTCCAGTCCCGCAAGGGCAGCCTTTACAGTGCTGTGGGTTGCACCCCAGTCAGATACCACAAATCCCCTGAATCCCCATTGTTCCCTGAGTATGTCTATGAGAAGATGTTTATTTTCAGAGCAGTAGTCACCATTTACCTTGTTGTATGCTGCCATCACACACCATACTCCTGCATCCTTTACCGCTTTTCTGAAGGCAGGGAGATATATTTCCTGGAGGGCTCTTTCGCTTACTATCACATCTATTCTGGTTCTGTTCCATTCCTGATTGTTGGCGACATAATGTTTTACACATGCGATAACCCCTTCCTTCTGAACTCCACGGATGAATCCCTCTGCAATTTTTCCGGCAAGAAAGGGGTCCTCCCCATAGCTTTCAAAATTTCTTCCTCCCACCGGAATTCTGTGAATATTTACACATGGTGCAAGAAGGACGTTTCTTCCCTTGGCCTTAAGTTCCTCAGCCATTGCATTTCCTATTTTCTCTATAAGTTCAGGATTCCATGTGGCAGCCATTGCCACAGGGGCCGGAAATGCTGTTGATTTTCCCCACCTTACACCGGCAGGGCCATCGCTCATCTTAAGGGCAGGAATTTTTAACCTTTTGTTTTCGGGAACCTCAAATCCTGTACCGCTCAACAGTGCAATTTTTTCCTGGATTGTCATTCTCTTCATTAGATCACTGATTCTTACGTCTATGGGATACGACGGGTCAAGGTAAACCGGTTTTTGATTTGAGGCCAGTAAAACAAGGGAAAGAATTGCAATAAATAGAAATATTAAAATAAGCTTTCTTGACATTTTACCCCCTTTCTTTATTTTTTAACCTTTTTCTAACTTCTTCAAATGATGAGAAACCGGATTTTTTGAAGAGGTATTTATAGGATTCCTCTGCAAGGTTGATTCCCTTTTCCCTGGCACTTTTCACGTCTATAAAATAAAGTCTCAGGGTTTTTTCGGAAAAGGTTTCAAGTTCGCATGCCAGGTAGGTCCTGAATTTCTCGGGGTTCCGGGAAAAAAGTTCCGGGTATTCTTCGGATAGTTCTTTAATCCATTCCGATTCTATTTCTACAATTTTATGAATTACAGGATTTTCCTGAAGGGGAGGTATAAGTCCCTCTATCCTTGCGTATTTTTCCGTTAGAAGATTTCTGCCCTCAACCTCTGCCCTGAGCAGGTCATCCAGATAGGAGGATAAGGTTTGAGTTGATAAAGGGAAAAACCTTGCTTCCCTGTTTAGTCTGAATGCTTCAGGGGATTTTCTGCATTCTTCACTGGAAGTATTCATTTTCAGAAACATGGAGTATTCAATTTCAACGATTTCCTTCAGGATTTTTTCCTTTTTACCGCCTCCCAATTCAGATGCCTCCTTTGCCGCGGGAAACGAGATATAGCTGGGAGATTATCATACCTGCAAACATCAGTCCGCATCCCATAAATTCCCTCACAGAAAGTCTTTCTCCCAGTATAACCCATCCTCCAAGAACTGCAAAAACAGTTTCCATACTGAGGATTATGGCGGCATGGGAAGGGTGGGCATCCCTCTGGGCAACCACCTGAAGTGTGTAGGCTATGCCAGCAGAGAAAACCCCTGCATAGATTATGGGTATCCATGCGGCGAGTATTTGGTGGATATTGATCCTTTCGAAGGCCAGGGCGGTAAGGGTGCTGAGGAAGGAAACAGTTAAAAACTGTAGAAAGGCGAGCTTTATGGTATCCATTCTCGGGGCGAAGTGACCTATAAGATGCACGTGAACTGCCCAGAACAGGGCCCCTATAAGCACCAGAAGATCTCCCCTTTCCATTTTTAGTCCTGTTTTTACACTCAAGAGGTACAAACCGACTACCGCCAGCATGGCACCTGCCCATACTCCTGTTCCGGATTTTTTACCCAGGAAAAGACCGAGTATGGGAACGATGATCACATATAATCCTGTAATAAAGCCTGCCTTTCCTGCAGTGGTATAAACTATTCCCACCTGCTGAAAGGAGACGCCCATAAAAATGGCAACTCCTGCGATCAGGCCTGGAAGCAACAGGGAACCGGATGTTATTTTTTCTCCTGTGTTTCGAATCATTATCAGGGGTATAAGTACCACGCTCCCCAGGGCAAACCTTATTCCGTTAAACAGGAAAGGTCCTATGTGTTCCATTCCTGCCCTCTGTGCTACAAAGGCAAAACCCCAGATTATGGCAGCAAGGAGAAGAAGAATGTCTGATTTTAATGTTCTTGTTCTGGGATCCTGCATAATCAAATTAAAGGAATTTCCCTTCCAAGGTTCTTACTCTCAGAGTTTTTTAAGGCTATTTTAGCCGACACAAGGTCCTGAACAGCATTCCCCACGGATTTAAAGAGGGTTATTTCTTCCGTGCCGTTTCTTCCCTGTTTCTTTCCCGCAATGATTTCCCCTATTTCCCCATAAATATCTTCCCTTTTGATTTTCCCTTCCTTTAAAGGAATGATCAGGTCTCCGGCTTCTGTAAGGCAGGATTCCATGTGGTCCACCACAATTTTTGAGGCAGCCACGGTTTCTGCAGGAATTTCCCTGCCATCCGGTTTATATGCCCCCACCGCGTTTATGTGTACCCCTTTTTTTATTTCGTCGTGGGAAAACACGGGATTTTTTGAGGTTGTCGCTGTGCATATTATATCGGCTTCCCTTAGCACCTTTCTGGAAGCGGGGACTATGACCTCAATATTCAATTTTCCTTCCATTTCCCCTGCAAATGTTTTTGCCTTTTCTTCTT
>Ga0256835_1001350_pt1 | contig 14985 bp, 13 predicted proteins | sample PIR30metaG_FD_185972 | JGI IMG/M metagenome (GOLD analysis project Ga0256835, IMG submission 185972) | Hydrothermal vent microbial communities from East Pacific Rise, Pacific Ocean - PIR-30 | ecosystem: Environmental > Aquatic > Marine > Hydrothermal vents | place: Pacific Ocean: East Pacific...
CTGTTCGTCAGGAATCTCTTCAAGTAATTCAGTATAACGCTACGGCCTCTCAGACAGATCGTTTTCTCTCTAGGGACGAACCCCTTCTTATAACGTGATAAGAGCTCCTGGACCTTGGCTATGTTCTCCTCTAATTCCTTTAGTTTAAGCACTAGATCTTCACGTAGCTTGGCCATGTAGTTCGACAACGCTATCTCCGGATCAAGTGCTTCGAACTTCAACGGCCTACCAGGAATTGTTGCGACGAGGCCTTTCTCCTCCAGCTGGTTGAGGACATCATATACTCTGGTGTAGGGTATATTGCTGAGGTCGCTGAGCTCGCTGGCGGTAGCTGTTCCTCTCATGAGTAGCGAGACATATACTCTTGCTTCATACTGTGTGAAACCCAGTCTCCTCAACACATCGTATAATTCTCTACTCATATTACTCGCCGCTCTCAACGATTCTAATCCTGCCTTTCTCGAAGTAGTAGCGGAGCTTTCTCTTCTCGTAAACAGTCTTCAAACACTTGTCTATCCACAAGTATAAAGCTACCCTATCCTTCACCCATTCCTTGGCAGTCCTTATGACCACGTCGGTTGTCTGGGCTAGGAAATTCTCTATCTGTTTATCCTTAACGTTCTCATTATATATGAATAAGTATACACCGTTAAACTTCCTCGTATCAGCATGCATTCTCTCCATAAACTTTATGATCTCTCTGCGGTGCCATGTGAACATTATTGTTGATAAATGGCTGAAAACCACTACACCCCCATTATCTCTCAGCGTTTCTCCCTCGGCGAATAATAGGGAGTGAAGCGTATCGTCCACGCTGAACGGGTCATTGATAATATATTTCGCCATTGTCTCTAAGCCTACACGCGGGGAGAAGCCATCGACAAATACTAGTTGGCCCGAATCAATATAGGGCCTCGGATCCCATCCGAAACTCATCATATTCCTAACTATATCTGTAGGAGGTGTATCAACGGTTACATATAGGACTGTTTTCCCCTTGTTAAGGCATGACCATACGAATCCCTGAGCTAGGGACGTTTTTCCCGTTCCTATAGGTCCTATTAACAATATGCTTGAAGGCCAGGGAAATCCACCGCTAAGCATTTTGTCGAGGATCTCGTAGCCTGTGGAGATTCTTTCCTCCTGTTCAGGTATATCATATATAAATGACATAATTGCTCGCCTAGTATTTAGACGTTACATGTTTATTCACTAGTGCTACGTGAATAGAATTGACTCTTATCTGATAAAAGGTCTTTGTAATAGTGTTGAGTAATCTTTTTTTAACTCTAGAGTTAAAAAATTGCATGGTGACAACATGAATAAGCTTGGAGTAGTTGCTATTATTGTTGTCATCGCAATAATAATTGCTGCCGCAGCATATTACTACTATTCTACACAGCAGAGCAAGACCCAGAAAACAGTTACAATACACCTCTACACGTCTATGCCGACTAATATCGCTACGCAGCTAATCCAGATGTTCGAGAAGAAGTACCCGAACATACATGTAGAGCTATACCGATCAGGAACTTCTAAGGTATTAGCGAAACTACAGGCAGAGATAGAATCGGGTCACGTCGTATGTGATATCATATGGGTTGCTGATCCGAGCGGTATAGTCCAGTTGAAGGACAAGGGATACCTATTAAAGTTTACGCCCAACGATGCCGACAGGATACTCTATAAGGATCCGGACGGCTACTGGTATGCTGGCAGAATAATTGTCCCTGTCATAGCGTGGAACACCCAGATCCTCAAGAGCAATCACCCAACATCATGGCTCGACCTAGCAAGCCCGCAATACAAGGCTACACTTCCATCACCATGGAACAAGGCCTCAACATGGGCTGCAATACCTAACCCGTTATACTCTGGTGCAGCAACCGTTGTAGCCTACGTATTATCGGAGAAGTATGGATGGAAGTACTTCGAGGAGATCAAGAACAACGGTGTCACAGTAGTTAAGAGTAACTCCGCAGTACTCAACGGCATAATCAACAAGGAGTATCCTGTCGGTGTAACACTGGACTACATGGTTAGACAGCACAAAGCCAACGGTGATCCCGTAGACTACGTGTTCCCGAAGGATGCAGTCATACTAATACCTAGCCCAATAGCGATCCTCAAGACAACGCCTCACCCTGATGCTGCAAAAACCTTTGTCAACTTCATTTTATCCAAGGAAGTACAGGAGTGGCTCTCACAGCAGGGCTTCATCCCTGCACGTAGCGATGTAAAGCTTCCGGCAGGAGTACCTGCCCTCAACACGCTTAACGTTGTACAGATCAACTGGGATCAGGTGGCTAAGAACCTCGAGAACGTCAGGACACAGTTCCAGAACATTATGATGAAGTAATAGGGGTGGTCATGAATGGCCTATATGAGTAAAAGTTTTTTCGACTTTAAATATATTGTCTGGATACTCGCAATAGCCACTCTACTCGCATCCGTAGCATATCCCTTATTTATCCTTATTTACTCGAGTTTTATGGTAAATGGTCATTTCTCCCTCGCATCGTACCAGAGGGTTTTCAGTTCTCCAGAAACATACGAGTATACCCGTAATACTTTGATTTTGGGTGTTTTAGTCACAATAATAGCATCTATAATCGGTGTTTTGCTCGCCTGGATAGTTGTCAGGACAGACCTACCCTATAAGAGATTGCTAAGCACACTAGCAGTACTCCCATTCGTATTCCCACCATATATAGGAGCTATAGCGTGGATACAGCTCGCCGCACCATATGTAGGCTATCTCAACAGGATACTCATGGCTTTCGGCCTCCCAGGCGATACGATCAACATCTACACGTTCGGCGGCCTCCTAATGGTTATGTCGTTCAGATTCTACGTCTACACATTCCTAACGACAAGCGCAGCGCTGGAGCAGATCGATCCAAGCCTCGAAGAAGCTGCCCGTATGAGCGGTGCCCGTATGATGAAGGTGGCCAAGGATGTGACGCTGAGACTAGTGGCTCCGAGCATAGCTTCCGGAGCACTGCTCACATTCATAGCTGTGATCTCGAACTTCGGTATCCCGGCACTAATAGGGATGAGGGCTCACTACTATGTATTAACGACAATGATCTATGCCGCCTTCTCAATACCGGATCTCAATAAGGCAACTGCTTATTCGATGATACTACTGGTCATAGCCGCCGTAGCCCTCTATGTGCAGAGGAGAATGTTCCGCGAACAAAAATACACGACCATAACCGGTAAAACCGTTAGGCCGAGCGTGGCGAGACTGGGTAAGTGGCGTATACCTGTTTTCGCCATTGTCCTCATATTCGTAACCATAACAGCGATAATACCGTTAATATCCATAACGCTCAGCGCGTTCTTGAAAGAAGTCCGTCTCAACCCGTTGAATCCGAGCAGCTGGACGTTGAAGAACCTCTACGAGGTATTATTCGTCAACCCAGACACCACTATTGCTATAAAGACAAGCCTCTTCCTCTCAATATCGTCAGCAACAATTATCACGCTGTACGGAGCACTACTAGCATACCTAATAGTCAAGACTAATATTAAGGGCCGCTCATTCCTCGACTGGCTCTCATCAGTCCCCTACGCTTTGCCTGGAACAGTTGTTGCAATAGCGATAATCCTAGCATTCATTAAGACACCGCTCTACAACACTATATGGATACTTCTCCTAGCCTACTTCATCAGGTACATGTCATACGGTGTACGAACCATTGTCGGCGCATTGATGCAGATCGATAAAAGCCTTGAAGAAGCCGCGAGAATGTGTGGGGCCTCATGGCTCGGAACAATGAAGGATATCGTACTACCACTCCTCAAGAGCGGCTTAGTGGCGTCATGGATACTCGTCTTCATGCCGACGCTCGGCGAGCTAACTGTATCAATAATACTCTATCCACCCGACAACCCAACGATAGGTGTAGCAACATATAACTTGATGGAGGAAGGCCTCTATTCATGGGCGTACGCCCTCGCCTTCATAGTCTCGATCATAGTCATAATTGCTCACGTCGTAGTCCGTAAGATCACGGGTAGACTAGGTGTTAGGGGTGTCTAGACCTCATGGTAGGTATTAGGCTTGTAAACCTCACAAAGGTCTTCGGGAAAGTGACGGCTGTAGACCATATCAACCTCGAAGTAGAAGACGGAGAGTTCATGACGCTCCTCGGCCCTTCGGGCTGTGGTAAAACAACGACTCTGAGAATGATCGCCGGACTAGAAGTGCCTACAGAGGGCGAGATCTATATTGGAGACCGCCTGGTATCGAGCAGTATCAAGAAGGTCTTCATTCCGCCTGAGAGAAGAAATATTGGAATGGTATTCCAGAACTACGCTGTCTGGCCACATATGACTGTTTTCGACAACGTTGCTTATCCATTGAAGATCAAGAAGCTGCCGAAAGACGAGATCAAGAGACGTGTAATGGATATACTGAGACTCGTCCACCTTGACGGAATGGAGAACAGGTATCCACACCAGCTATCGGGTGGCCAGCAGCAGAGAGTCGCATTGGCGAGAGCACTAGTTATGGAGCCCGACATCCTCCTTCTCGACGAGCCATTGTCTAACCTAGACGCGAAGCTCAGGGAGGAAATGAGGTTCGAGATAAGAGCTATTCAGCAGAAGCTGGGTATCACGGTCGTCTACGTAACACATGACCAGTCGGAAGCAATGGCGATGAGCGATAGGATAGCGGTGATGAATAAGGGGAGGATACAGCAAGTAGGAACCCCTTACGAGATATACAAGTACCCGGCAAACACGTTCGTAGCAGGCTTTATCGGCTTAGCCAATTTCATCAAGCCCGACAGGGTCGAGATAAGAGATGACAGGGCATACGTCGAGATATTTAACAATAAGCTCAGACTAGAAGTCGCTGCGCCTCTCAAAGAAGAGGGCGAAGTAGTCCTAATCGTTAGGCCTATGGATATAGACCTCTCCAAGAAGCCTGCGCCACAGACAGTCAAGGGCGTGATTAAGAGGGCGACTTTTCTCGGAGACATAATGGATTATCTGATTGATGTTGAGGGGACAACGATCCGTGTTCAGGACAAGTCCCGCGTCATATACGATAAGGGAGAGGAAGTGTACCTCCGCATAATCCACGGCGTTCTCGTCAGGCTCTAACCCACACAAGTTGTTTACGCGTGTTTCCCGTGTATTTTTGGAGGTGAGTCGTATGAGTGGAGAAAAACCCAAAGCCATAGCCCTAATTGATGGAGAACACTATATCCCCGTATTGAAGGGAGCGATCGAGTATGTCCGAGAACACTATAAGGAATTCGAGCTGGTGGCAGCGGTATTCCTGGGTGGGACCGAGAAGATCGGCACCCCCGAAGATGTGAAGAAAGCACTAGACATACCCGTTGTGATAGGAAAGGGTAATCCACCGATAGATGATATAGTCGAGACAGCTAAGAAGTACGGTGCGAGCATAGCGATCGATATGAGTGACGAGCCCGTCGTGGACTATGAGAAGAGATTCCTGATCGCATCAGCACTGATGGCGATCAATGTAAAATATCTCGGAGCAGACTTCGAGTTCAAACCAATAGAGTTCCACAAAGTAGCAAAGTACCCATCACTGAAATGCATAGGTCTAGGCAAGAGGGTGGGTAAGACAGCGATATCGATGTACACGGCCTACATTCTTAAGAAGATGGGGCGGAAGCCCTGTGTCATAAAAGCTGCTAGAGGAGGCCCTGAAAAACCAACAGCGCTATTCGGCGACAGGCTCGAACTAACACCTGAGTTCCTCCTCGGAGAAGTAGAGAAAGGAAGACATGCGGCCTCAGACTATTACGAGGAAGCACTTATGGCTAAGATAGTCGCCGTGGGTGCGAGGAGATGTGGTGGCGGAATGGTTGGTAAACCGTTCTACTCAACCGAAGTAGAAGCAGTAGAGTACGCGAACACTCTACCAATAGACTTCATCATCGTAGAGGGGAGCGGCACAACAGTTCCTGCAGTATACACTGATGCCACCGAGCTAGTGGTTAGTGCACTGACACCGCCTGAGCATGTCTCGAGCTTCTTCGGGCCCTACAGGGTTAAGATCTCCGATCTAATAGTTATAACGATGGCCGAAGAATACAACAAGCCGAAAGTAGAGAAGCTCGAGAAGCTGATCAAAGAGCTAAACCCCAACGCAATGATATCAGAAGTGGTCCTGAGGCCGAAAGTGCTAGGCGATATACGTGGAAAGAAGATCGTGTATGCCTCAGTAGCTCCGCCCGAGGCTCTCGAAAAAGCGATAATACCTTATATCGAGGAGAAATACGGTGCCAAGGTCGTCGGCTATACAAGATGGCTCAGCAACAGGCCAAAGCTACGTGAAGACCTCGAGAGGCTACTGCCGAAAGCAGATGTCCTTGTAACCGAGCTGAAGGCGGCAGCAGTAGATGTTGCAACACGTATGGCTGTCAATATGGGTAAAGAAGTAGTCTATGTATGGAACATCCCTGTCACGACAGGAGGAATGAACATAGACGAGGCTATCAAGAAACTCGTGGAGCTCGCGATCAAAAGATTCGAAGAGGCGCAGAGCAAGGGATGACCAAGAAGACATGGAAGCCCAAGGAGACCTATCGGGCAATAATACTCATAGAGGACGGGGTAGGTGACCGCCCAGTACCCGAGCTAGGCGGTCATACACCATTAGAAATAGCGCGTAAACCACATATGGACACGATAGCGGAGCTTGGAGCAACCGGGTTAATGGATCTGATAGAGCCTGGGGTTAGGCCCGGTACCGATACAGGTCATCTAGCCCTTTTCGGCTACGACCCCTACAAGTACTATCCCGGGAGAGGCCCGCTAGAGGCAGCGGGTATAGGTGTGCCTCTCAAGCCGGGCGATGTAGCATTACGGTGCAATATAGCTACTGTCGAGGAGAGGAATGGGGAGCTTATAGTTGTCGATAGGCGTGCAGGGAGGATAAGGGGTGATCATGTAAAGATCCTTGTCGAGGCGCTCAATAATGCTATCAAAGAAGTTGACGGTGTCAAGATAGAGTTCTACCCTGCGACAGAACATCGCGTAGTAATGGTTCTCCGAGGCGAGGGATTATCGCCTCGGATATCCGATAGTGATCCGGGCACCGCTATGGAGGGTCACCCGATTAAGAAGGTTGTCCCGCTAGACGATACTCCTGAGGCTAAGAGGACGGCGGAGATAGTGAACAAGGTTCTCAGGCTGGCCCACGAGGTTCTCAAGGATCATCCCCTTAATAGGGAACGGGTTGAGAAGGGACTACTGCCTGGCAACGCCATTATAACCCGTGGGGCCGGTATGGTTCCGAGAGACCTGAAGCCTTTCGAGGAGGTATTCAAGGCTAGAGCATATGTTGTAGCCGAGGAAGCAACGATCGTAGGTATTGCTAGGATACTCGGTATGGGCGCCGAGATCCCGCCGGGATCTACTGCGACGCTCGACACAGACCTGGACTCCATACTGGAAGCAGCTCTCAAGGCTTGGAGGGAGGGCTACGACATAGTATATATCCATGTAAAGGGACCGGACATCGCAGGACACGATGCCGATCCCTATGGTAAGATAAGGATAATTGAGAGAACAGATGAGATGCTCGGCAAACTATTGAAGGAGATAGAGTGGAGGAAAACAGTGATAGCACTGGCAGCCGATCACTCAACACCATGCTTGGTAAGGGATCATAGTGGCGACCCAGTACCAGTAGCCATATACGCTCCGACAATTAGAAGAGATCACGTCAAGAGATACGATGAATACAGTTGTAGCAGAGGTATTCTCGGCAGAATAAGAGGAGTAGATCTCATAAAGATAGTCTTGGACCAGATGAATAGGCCCTTGAAATGGGGTGCTTGATAAATCCTTTTTTTAATGATACCGTTCTCCCACTCCAATACTCCCATTAAACCGTTTTTGCCCTGTCATCTTGTTCTCCACGGTATTTTACGGGTTTTTGTGCATTTGCGCAAAATTTATAGTGTGCTATAGCACAAAAATAGAAGCGGGTGAGAAAAATGGCCTGGTTCCCAGGATACGGCTGGAGAGGAGGCTGGGGCTGGAGAAGAGGATGGAGAGGCCCCTGGCCAGGAAACGGCCCGTTCAGCTACCTACCGCCATGGCTGAGACCTGGATGGCTATACGGTAGAGGATGGTGCTGGAGATACTACTGGTGGTACGGCTGGGCACCCAGAACAGCTTACCCATACCCCTACACATGGGTTCCCCCAGCATACCCTGCATGGCCCTGGTGGTGAAGAATGGCCTACTGGTGGTACAGGATAGCCCGTAGACTATACTACCCGCCGCCACCGCCATACTACCCCGTCTACTCAGTGCCGCCCGCACCAACATACCAGCCATACACTGGCCAGACAGGGCAGACAAGCCAGCAGGCGCAAACACCACAGCCAATACCACCAGTGATGCCGCCATACATCCCTCCGCCACCATATCCGCTGAGACCCGAGGACGAGCTAGCAATGCTTGAAGACTACAAGAGAGCATTAGAGGAAGATCTCAGAGAGATACAGGAAGAACTCAGAAGCGTTGAAGAGAGGATCAAGGAACTGAAGAAAATGCTTGGCCAAGAATAACGTTTTTCCAAAAACCTTATCATGAAAATTGTTTTTCCCTAAATTTCTTCTGATCGAACATATACGAATAAGATAATTTACCCCATATCTTCCCCTATACACCGGTGCCTGCGAGCATGTATCCTGTCATTGAAAAACTATACAAGTACGTTGACCCTTCAAGAGCAGTGTCAATTCTTATTGAAGGATATAGGAGGAGAATAGTTAGGCTGAGACCAGATAAGAGTATAGGCTACATCACGGCGGAGCCTATCTATGCCGAGATAGACAGGCCTTATGCGAATCTCTCACATGTTGATGGATGGGCGGTTAGATCAGAGGATACAAGGACTGCTTCATCGGAAAATCCCGTAAAACTCAGGGTAAAGGAAGAGATAGATTCTAGGAGGGCTGGCGAAACAGTTCTTGCCCCGGGAGAAACAGTCTTCGTCGAGACAGGGTTCCCCATACCCTCGAACGCTGACGCTGTTATACCAGTGGAATCAACACGCAGGATAAACGGATACGTATACATCTACGCCCCCGTACCTAGAGGATACAATGTATTCCCCAAGGGAAGCGATTTCCGTAGAGGGGAAGAACTACTGCCCAAAGGAGCACGGATAACTGGTTACGCCTCAAAACTCCTCATGGACGCAGGTGTTTGGCGGGTAAAAGTATATGATAAACCAAGAATAGCAGTCTACAGCACTGGGGTCGAGCTCAAAGAAGAACCAGCACTACCGGGCCAAACATACATTCCAGACTCGTCGAGGCTTTTTATAAATAAGGCCGTAGAGATGCTTGGCGGAAAGATCATCGATACGGCAAACATACCTGATTCCAGCGAATCAATAGCCGGCGTAATCGAGGAGGTCCTAGGCGATGCAGACCTGGTCATCACGATAGGCGGAGTATCAATGGGTCCAAGAGATATGACCTGGACAAGCATAAAGAACAGGATCAAGTACTTAGAGGTGTTCAGAGGCACAAAAATGCATCCGGGAAGATCAACGAGTGGATTCAGAACACCGACAACATCAATAATAAACCTGCCAGGCCTGCCCCAATCAACGATAGCAGCAACACTCCTAATCCTATCACCAGTCATAAAGTACATGGCGGGCGGTGAGCCCGAAGCACTTAAGCCGGACTACATGGTTAGGCTCGCCGAAGACTATAGGAGCGACAAATACCTTGGATTCCATAGGATAAGATATGTTGATACGAGAGAAGAAGGAGCGGCCATCATCGAGAATAATCCAATCTACAATGTATCAACACCGCTAAGATACGCTGGTATAACAATTATACCGCCCGGTAAGAAGCCGTCTAAGAACGAATTAATCCCCGTCTACAGGCCCCAGGTAATCTATGGCCTGGAGCCCTAACACTTAAAATTAATTAGGTTCTATAGCACAACACTATACCAAAGTAAACTATACCCGATAGATTATGGAGGTAATAGTTTTTGAAGCTAGGCTTCTTCACGGAACGACAGATAAAGATACTCTATCTAAGAAACAAAGGCCTACTCCTAAGAGACGTAGCAGAGATCATGAAGACCAGCTACCAAAACATATCACTAATAGAGAAAAGAGTCTACAGGAACATCAAGCTAGCCAAAGACACAATCCTAATATACAGGCTCATAACATCCCCAGTAAAAATAATACTGCCAACAGGATCACACCTAGCCGAAATACCGCGAAAAGTAATACTCGAATGCGACAAGAAAGGAGTAAAGCTCAAAGCGGACTTCACGCTCATCTACAAGCTCATAAGGTTCAGAACCTCCGAGAACATAAGGGGACAATACATTATCAAGCCGATCCTACTAATAGTTGATCTCCAGGGCCAGCCATACGTCTACGACTACGAAAGCGTCGAACCATACGTAGATGAGATCGAGAGGATCGTCGGGGAAAAGATAATTGAGAGATAAGAAGAAATGAAGAAATAAGACGTCGGCATCCGGCTTCTCCACACAGCCCGCCAAGGGCTTCGGAGACTCCCTTCATCCCCATCATATAAGAATTGATCATAGCTATAGGGGAAATAACCTTAGCGTCCTGGAGAGGCCTGCTAGCCCGTATTGTTTCTCGTAGCATTGTATATTCTCATAGCCTCGCTTATAGCGTTGGGGCAGGGGGAACCCGCGCCTGTACACTCCCCGGTTGACAGGCTCGAGTCCACACAAACCCTAACCAAACCCTCACCTATAAGATCATCAAGCAGATCCTCTATCTCCCCACAATACATACCCGTATAGGTCAAACGCCAGTCACAATCACGAAAACAAGGCGTAAGCCCATACTTATACGTAAACAAGTATACAAGATTGTGCAGCATAATCCTCGAAGGCCTATAGATCTCTATCAGTTCGAGCAAAACCCTCTTCTTCAGCATCCCCTACTCCCTCCCAGAATATAGAAGAGCCTAGTTTTAAAAAGAGAAAAGAACAGGAATACCCCGCACACCCGAGAAGAGAGGAAAGAACAAGCTATTCTATCCAATATAGAAATAACAGGAGTTAGGAAGATATGTTAAAGCTGATAGCAAATATAATAGTGTTTGTCAGCTGGTCTCCGGGGGTTTCTCCTCGGAGGCCCGACCTATAGCCTCATCAATTATTTCTTTAGCAAGAGAAGTTGCCGCGGCTATCTCGTTGCTTGTCAAGCTCTTGTATTTCTCCCTATTAATATATATGAGGAACACAGCCTCCGGGATTATGCCGTGTTCGCGGGCGAATTTATCCAATGGTATCTCGTGGAGATCATATATTCTTCCCGCAGCTGCCTTTACTACGAGGAGATACTTGAACAGATCCTCCGCTGCTGAGGGGAACACGTCTATAGATATTATGGTTACCTTGATATCCTCCTCCCTGAACCCCTTGTCTTTGAGTAGACTGGATAGCTCGGTGCTTATCTGCTTACTGATAGCTGATTGTATGATGTCTTTGAACCGTTTCGAGAAGATGTGTTTGGCGTCATTCTTGTTTATAGTGTACTTGGCTAGTAGCTTCCATGCTGGCTTACGGATGTAGAGGAGGTTCTTGAGAGCCTGTCTTCCCAGTTCGCGGTACTGGTCGCCGCATATGGCTCCTATATCGCCGCTCGCCATGATGTTCTGGAGTAATCCATATATGCTATAATCTGTCAGGGACATGTATGCCTCAAGATCGCCTTCTACCACCCTGTCTATTATTCCCACGATATAGTGTTTGAGGCAGCCGAGGAGGACGCCTATGGTTTCGCTGAAAGCCAGGTTTACATGGTGTAGGTACACGTTCTTATACATGAACTTCCTAGCATTAAGCAACCTCACAAGGTCGTCCACACCCTTCGATTCTATGCCGGGGATCAATAGGTTCTCGTAGGGTATTAAGTAGGTGTTCAGTATTAGCCAGTCAATATTAATCTCTCCAAGTGGAAGGCCCGTGTAGTAGCTATCCCTCTTCAGATAATCAAGTATGTCTGCAGGATAGAAGAAATCCCTAACAGCAAGCCTGACCACCATGTGGGCCGCAAGATCCGGTGATGGCCTGAAGAAATCCTCGCTACTTAATAAGCCCTTGGCCGGGAGATCAGTGTATTTAGCCATACTATAGGGGGGCTTCATAGCAGTATCAAGCAGTTCAATAACAGTGTCAGGATCAATGCCTTTACCACTATCCCTTATAACCCTATGGATCACGCTACGGAGATAATCACGATAAAGCAGATAACCCATGACCTCATGATTACCAAACCTGTAGCCGAGGAAATCCTTGTTGCCGAGAACGTATTTGTCGAAGGCATGGCTGAAAGGCCCATGGCCTATATCGTGGAGGAGACCGGTCAGGCGGGCCGCCAGGATAAGTTCCCTGGCATGCCTGATCATGTACCTTCCGGTTTCTCCCTCATGGTGCTCGATAAGCTCCACGCTCCTAAGCAGTTGATCCATGAACCTATAAGCGATATGCATAACGCCTAAACTATGGTTAAACCTTGTATGCGTCGCCGAGGGATAGACGAAATGAGCTGCTTGGAGCTGGAGGATATAGCGGAGTCTCTGGATAGGCCAAGTATCTATAACCCGGTCCTCCAATCCCTTGACATACCTGATATAATTATAGATCACATCCCTGATCTGTGCGTCGAAAGGCATAATCCACAGCAGACTAACCTCACGGGCACCGTGCTCCTCGGTTTTCGCCGCTCTAGCGTGCTGCTGGGAGGCCACGGTATTACCACCGATCAATTATTCGGATAATGATCATTATAAATTTTTCATAGGGCATATAAACAATAATATATTCGGAGACCACTAATCTTGAGGGCCTGGTGAGGACAACGATACATATGAGGATAACGGCATTACTATTACTAATAGCTCTACTTGTCACAACGGTAACCCCCGCGATCACCATGCAGCAACCAATGATAAAATACATCGAGTACAGGTTAACGGGAAGCTATAAATGCCTCGGAAAAGGCCAAGTAATAGGCACAGGAACCTACAACATAGTAATAAACATAACAATCTACCCCGCCAATCTACTCCTCGAAAAACAAGCACAAAACATAACAGAAATAATCTCTCCCTACGAGACAATCGGGGAAATGCTAGTAGACACGCGATACGCCTACGCAGACATAAAGACAACAGGAGACATCTACATAATGGACAGAGTATTCAGCCTCCTCATAACACTCGGTCAGACAAAATACATGGCAACAGGCACGTGGAAGCCCGCAAGAAGCCTATACCAGGGGATCACAGCAATATACGTACCACCCGAAATACTTGAGATAATGAGCGGTCAAACAATATATAACCGGACAACATCATAGCTAACCAGAATAACAAGCAACACAAAAGCATACATATCCAGGACAAACACTAACTACGAAGCAACAATTACAGCGTCAACCAAGCACTTCTACCTAAGAACAATACAGCAATACACAGCACAGGGATGGCTAGCCCAAGCAACAATATACATAGTAACAACAATAAACATCAACCCAGCCCAACTACCATTCATATACTGGAAAACAATCCAAGCAACACTAATAATACAAGCACAGCTCAAAGCAGAGAAAAGCAACATAATAAACATACCCGAAAACCCAGTCCAAACAATAATAAAATACAGCGGAGCAATAACCATAGCACTAATAATAACAGCAATAATACTAATAAAGGAAAAACTAGCACCACTCATCAAAAACAAAATATGCAAACAATAAACCAGGCAAAACCAGAAAACCATTATATCAAACAATAAAATATCCCTAATCAAGGAAACCAAACAAAACCTCAAACAAACATACCAAGAAAACAACACAAAACCATAAATTCTGACTGATCGACTAAACAATACACCACGCATGAAACACTTTCGATTCTATTTGTTTGATCCCATGACCTTCAAGATAGATCAGCATGTAGATAATGCAGTTACCTTTCAATTTTATTTGTTTGATCCCGTGCTAAGTGTGGGCATACTTGTAGGTACTGATACGGGATATCTTTCAATTTTATTTGTTTGATCCTTGTTTTAGTTGCTGGTATAGTTTTTCAAGGTACATGTCTTTCAATTTTATTTGTTTGATCCCCATATCCCATCCACGAAGCCCTACAGCATCCTCAGGGTTCTTTCAATTTTATTTGTTTGATCCCAATATCTTGACAGCGACCTATACGATCTAGACGAACACATTGCCTTTCAATTTTATTTGTTTGATCCGAACCCCTTGCCAGAGCTGATCACGAAGCGATACTTATACACTTTCAATTTTATTTGTTTGATCCTCATAGCTTTGGCTAATAAGATAAAGTATGTTATAGCGAACTTTCAATTTTATTTGTTTGATCCATGGGTGTAAACCGGGGGGTTACCCCATCATGTGTACACTTTCAATTTTATTTGTTTGATCCAAGCGGATAGAGCAGTTGGAGAAGAAGCTGGAGCAACAGCAGACTTTCAATTTTATTTGTTTGATCCTTTTCTTGGTTTTTGTTTTGTTTGTTTTAATATTTAATGTTGTTGTTTGGTTTTTTAACCCTTGTTTTAGTTCTTTTCATGAGCATTATGGGGATCATAACCATGTAATGAATTAATAGATGCACATAGCGTTCCCGGATTGATCCGGGAGGAGATCCATGGTTCGATAATACAGTGTATACATGTGTTATGTAGTGTTCTATATGATTATTTTTTGAAACAATACCAATGTAAGATGTGTTTCCCATGTTTTCCCTGGTTTTTCTGGGAGTTTTCTCGGGGTAAGTCTTTTAGGGTTTGTGCGAGTGTTATATTTTGATTAATATTATGGCTTTACTGTAAGGGTGTGTCGTGTTGGGTTGTAGGCATTGGATTGATGAGTTGGCTGATGAGCTTGAGGAGAAGCTTAGGTCTCGCGGCAAGGATGTATTAGTGTTT
>Ga0256835_1001351_pt1 | contig 14974 bp, 16 predicted proteins | sample PIR30metaG_FD_185972 | JGI IMG/M metagenome (GOLD analysis project Ga0256835, IMG submission 185972) | Hydrothermal vent microbial communities from East Pacific Rise, Pacific Ocean - PIR-30 | ecosystem: Environmental > Aquatic > Marine > Hydrothermal vents | place: Pacific Ocean: East Pacific...
GGGTTGAAGATCGTCCCATCCAAGACGAGTCGAGCCGACGAGCATATCCATTTCCGTATAGACAAGTACCTGGTGCGGAGCGGGAGGAAGGTCGGGACCTTCGATTTCCTCGCCTACAGGATAGGGTTCGACACGCATGTCTGCCTTTCCTCATTTGTCTGGCTTCCTGGTGGCAGAATCGCTGTACTCGATGGCTGTCAGGACATGATCCACATATACAAGCAGGAGGGTGCCCTCGTCAAGAAGATCAAGATGCTCTCCGAGCCGGACAGCGACTACCAAGAGGTGGATGGGGTGGTGGTGAACAACTCCCTGATAGTTTCGAGCGACGGGTACGGAAGGATCTTCAAGATAGATCTCGCGACCTACGACGTCGACGTGATACTGGACCTCCCCGGCGACCCGGACCTCACATCCATCGACTACGCTGGGGGATACTATTACGTATCGGACGATAAGCGAGTGTACAGGTTCAAGGAGGGAGATGAGTCCCTAACCCTTCTGGCCGAGATCCCGACCGAGGAGTGGATCACCTCCATCGCCGTGGTGGACGGCTACCTCTATGCCTCCACCAAGAAGAGGGGCCTCCCGCAGAAGCAGCCGGAGGGAGGTCAGATCTTCAGGGTGAACGTAATCACTGGTCAGGTGGAGCACTTCGCCAAGGACCTGGGTTACATAGAGGACATGGAGGTCTACTTCCCCCACGGCCCTCTCCCCGTGCCGGAGGTTCCAGAGAAGGTCGTGACCCCTAAGCCGACCGAGAGCACGACCCGGCCTGAAACTAGAACTAGCACCACCCAGACCAGCGTGGAAGGCTTCCACCCGCCGGCCGAACCCGAACCCACCCAAGAAGAAGGACTGCCCGACAATACCTATCTGCCCCTGCTAAGCGCGTTAGGTGCCGTGGTAGCGGTAGTGATCTTGGTCTTGGTGGCTCGGAGGGTCTTGAGGTCGAAGGAGGCAGATAGAGGATGCCCTGAATCGCGCGCTGACGGAAGTGGATAACAGTGAATAACCCTGATCCCGCCCGTAAAACGGGCGATCATCACCGTAACCGTCGCAAGAGGGGCTTAACTCCCCAAAATTTACCTCAAAGCTTATATTATATGGATGGTTCATTAATGTCTAGATACGGATGATCCGATCTTCTATCATCTTCCTAGTGGCTCTAACGATGATTCCTCTAGTTTTGACGCTCGCAGCTCCCTTAAGAGCTTCCAGCGAGTCTCACATGAAGATACAAACGGAGATCACCGTGGCTCCCCTCTCTCCCAGGGTCGTGCTCGAGCTGAGATACCCTAACGGGGGCTACACGCTCTACGAGGGAGACAGGATACCAAGCTCGGTGACCGTAGATGTAGGGGCGAGGGTCGAGCTGAGGCTCTTCGCCAGGGTCAAGGAACCGGGGATCTACACGGTGCGCGCGGAAGCGAGCACCCTAGTGGATGTGCCCAGTGGGTACAATGTGGGTTTGGGGACATCCGCTCAAACCAGTAACGCGACGGGGAATGTGGACGCGGGAGCCAATTTCATGATTCATGATTACTTCCCAGGGCTGGCTGCTAGGCTCGAAGTCTACTATCAAGCATTCTTGAACGATGGTTCCAGCGACAGCCTGTACAAGATAGTCACGGTGAGGGTGAGAGCTCCGCCCTCATCAACCCAGTCTCAAAACCAGACTGGGCCCGTGACCATGACCCTAGCCACATTCGTGTCGCCTGGGAACACCTCCTCCACCAGCACTAAGTCCGCCAGTACCTACTCTCCCGGCACGGTCAAGTGGATAACGAGGACCATAGAGGTGAGGGACCTGAACGTTAACCTGTCGAAGAGGGAGGTGAATGCCGGTGACATAGCTGCCTTTGACCTCTGCACGTCCCTCGACTCACCGAAGTTCAGGGTGAAGGACCTCCCGGTGGGGTACAGGTACATAGTAAGCAAGGGAGGGGAGTGCTACAAGCTGAAGATATTCACCCATCCCCTCTCGTACGGGACCTTCGAGATGGATGTCGTGGCCTACCAAGGGAACGTGGAGGAGAGGTCCACGATAACGCTGACCGTGAGGAAGGTGAAGACCACCACATCTCTGGGTGAAACGACGAAGACGGCGACCGGCACACCCACGCAACAGAGCAGCGTCAAACCGACACTGGAGACCCAGCAGACCTCGCAGGCTCCCCAGAGCGTCCAGACGACGAGCATCGTCACGGTAGTAAAGACGGTACCCGAGAAGAGCTTCCCTCTGACCGAGGCCTTGGGAGCACTGACGGCCGCACTGGGCTTGGCTCTCATCATCCTCCTCGTGAGGAGGAGGTCCTGACCCTACCTAACCCAACCTTTTTCCAATCTTCGACACGTGATCATGTCCCCCAGCCGGCTTCTTTCCCTCCATTCTTCGTCGTGGGGCCTTTGAACCCGCTGGCTTCCTCTCCTAACCTCGATCGCCGGCCCGTCCACAGGCCGCTGAAGACACCCTCGACTTCAGCCCTCCACTCGATAAGTACTGCTCGGCTCGCTATTCTTGCTCGAGCCTCCTCTTGAGAAGACGGAGCCTCTCCGTCTTGGATAGGGGTTCCAGTTCCTCCTGCAGCTCCTTCTTCAGATCCTCCAGCCTGAAGTGGGCGTACAGGGCCTCCCACAGCATCATTCCGATCCTCAGCGTCTCCTCATCGCTCCCCGTGACGAACCTGAGACCGTCCAGCACGGCCTTGATCCCCCTAGCTTCTGGAGCCCTGTCCTCCTCCCCCTTTATGTCTGCAGCGTGGACGATCTCGGCCAGTCGCCTCACGTAGGGGTCGTCTATCGAGTACTTCTCCACGATGACCTCGAAGGTGCACTTACCGTCCCTGTGCCCGTGCTCCACCCCCTTTATGTCGAAGGGTATCCCGTGTTCGGGCTTCAACTCCTCCTCCGGCCAGTCGATGAAGGTGAACTCGGCCTCAGGATCGACGAACCTCCTTATCAACCAGGCCGAAGCGGTCCTATCTACGCCCGGGAAGGAGCGGGTCACCCACCTCATCCTATCCCCCGGATTAGCGGAGGGCGGGCTTATAACCCCTCGAGGTCGGAAAGTTAATACGTGGTCCTCCCCTGTAGGGACATGCCAGTCGATCCCGTCTTCTTAGATCTCATCAACTACGGGATATGCCGGGTCCTGAACGAGAGGTTGGGGAAGGAGGCCACGGAGGAGATCTTCAGGGAAGTGGGGAGGGTGTGCTACCGGAGGGCTAGGGAGAGAGGGCTCATAGAGCGGAGGGAGGATCCCCTCGACACCCTGGTGGAGGTGGCCAGGTTCTTGGAGAGGGCGGGATACATGGAGAGGATCGAGGTGACCAAGGTGAGCGAGAACGAGCTCGTTCTCGACATGTACGGCGTGTCGGTGCTCGAGTCCTCCATAGAGCTGGTGGAGTCGGGGATGGCCCCGTCCCACTACATGACCAACCTCATGTTCGCGGCCCTCGAGGAGCACGGCATAGCTGCCGAGCTGATAGACCTTGGATTCGATCGGGAGGGGAATCACGTCAGGGAGAAGTGGGTGCTCAAGAGGTGAGATCGTCCCCAGGGGCGAGTAAGCTCGACTCAGCCGCCATTCTCACTCGGGGGAGCTCACCTAAGGACGCCCTCCCTCACCAAGTAGGTGAGCTGATAGGAGAGCACACGCCTCCTAAGGTAATTGAGGCGACCCACCAGCCTCACACCCAGTTCCTCCGAAGGACCAGATAGCATACCGTACCGGGATAGGAGCCATCTGTGGATCCTCTCGAGCTCGTCATCGAGGGTCGTGTTGAGTGAGGCGTCCATCAGATAAACGAGGAGGTCGGAGTGTGTGGAGAAACCCCTCATCAGGTCCATCCTCCCGCTTTCCGAGGATCTCTCGCCGATCACCCTGTCCTCCATCATGTCCGCTATCTTCCTGCCGGTCGCCTCGTCGAAAACGATCAGCGGCGCCTCCTTGGGAAGGAGTTCCGCGATGAACGAAGGAGGTGCCCTCCTCAGGATTCCCTGGGCTCTCTCGATGATAGGATCCCCAGGGAGGAAGGGCATATCTAGGAGCTCCCGACCGATCGGGACTACCTTCAGCATCCCCGACGCCTGGCTTACTTCCGGGGCTTCAGGAAAAATGTTGGTATTCCACGCGTCCTTTTACGCTTATACGAGGACTCGATGAATCGGAAAAATTACTAAATAGTTCCCGGGACGGAGGAGGGGATGCGCTGGAACAGGAGGCTGGGTGTGTTCGCGGCCCTAGTCGCGCTACCCCTGCTGCTCTCAGCTACTGGACTGGAGGAGATGTACTCAGCCGGCCCCCTACCTCCCGGATGGGGGGGCGACGCGTATGGTCACCTCTTCAAGATATGGAAGCTGTACTCTCACGGTTACTCCCCGTGGATAACGGACTGGTACTCGGGCTATCCCTTCCTCAGGTTCTACCCTCCCCTCTCCTACCTCATCGCTTGGGCGATGTCGGTTCCCTTGGGCGATCCTGCCTTGGCCTACAAGGTGGTCATAACCTTGAGCTTGGTGATCGCCTCCCTCTCCGCCTACCTCCTAGGTAGGGAGCTGGAGTTCTCCGAGGTACCCTCCCTCATCATGGGGATCTCCTACTCCGTGAACCCCTGGCTCCTCAGGATGATATCCCCTGAGGGGAACTTTCCCAGGATCGTAGGGGCCTCTCTAGCCCCTCTTTTCGTTGCTTGTTTCGTCAGATTGGCTAAGGAGAGGGACAGCAGGCCTCTCTGCGCCCTTCCGATTGCGGCACTGCCACTGACGCATCACTCCTTGGCTGTCGTGGTGGCACCGCTCGCTGGTCTTTTATGGCTCGGGGCCCTGATCGACGAGTCACCGGGGCTGGAGGACCTGGCCCTGAGGATCAGGAACACCTTCATTACCTCGGTGTGGGCCGCCGTCATCGCCTCCTTCTGGATAGTTCCCTTCTTCCTCGAGAGGAACCTGGCTCACTTCCTGAACGAGAATTCCATCGACTATCTCTTCGCGAGACAGAGCGTCCCTCTAACAGGTCCCTTCATCGACGAGGGGCCGTGGAGCTATTATCAGGGTGATCTCAGGATTCTGTCAGCCATTCTAGCCCTCCCAATCTCATTCGTAATTATGAGGAGATCTAGGGGGTCAGATATACGTGTCCTGTCTGCCTTTCTCTCCTCCTCAATGGTCCTGATCTCCCTTCTCCTGAGCCTTGGGGCCCAGGGTCCCGTTCCCTGGCTGAACAGGCTGCCCCTCCTTGGCATGATCCCGCCCTACAGGTGGCTGGACCTGACCCAGCTGTCAGCGGCGGTGGCACTGGGGGGTCTGCTGGAGATATTCGCCAGCCTTTCCAGGAGGAAGTGGTTGCCTGTCCTCCTCCTTCTCCTACTGATCCCCCTCTACGCCGAGTCAGCACCCAGGATGAAGTACCTCGCAGGAACGGACTTCGATCCGGACCTGAGGAGTGCCCTCCAATTGGTAGCGCGGGATCCCGACACGTTCAGGTTCCACCAGCAGGGAATCATATTCAGGCTCGGCTCCATGGTCTCCTACTCTCCAGCGTTGTCGGGAAAGCCCTCCTTGAACGGGTGGTACAGGCAGGGAGATCCGCTCTACCCCCAGCACACCCAGATGGAGTGGGAGATCGAAAACGGCAGGAAGGAAGCTGGTGAGAAGCTGGCGGCCTTCGGCGTGAAGTACGTGCTGGTGGATCTCAACATCAGCAAGGGCCTGAACCTCCTCAGGGACTTGGGATTCAGGGAAGTGGGTAGATACGGCAGCATAGTGGTGCTGAGATGGGATCGTGCGTCGATGCTGAGCTGTGATGGGTGTAAGTGGAAGATAGAGGAGTGGGGAGATGGTTACATCAGATTCAGGTGCAGTTCCAACTCCAGCGTGGGAGTGAGGGTCTCCGAGGCCTGGTATCCCCACTGGATCGTCAGGGTTGACGGTCGCGACGAGGGAAAGCCTGAGAGGGACGAGTTAGGCCTAATCCTCGTTCATCTGGAGCCGGGAGATCATGTGGTGGAACTAGTGTTTTGGGACCCGATGCTCCTGCTCACGCAGTTGATTTCCTCGCTGTCCATTGCCTACGTGGTTGTTGGGTCACTGATGCCGAGGAAGGAGAGGTGGAGGAGACCGTGGATCTGATATGGGCTGGTCCAATCCCTCCCAGATCCTATGCTCTCATTCGACGAACTAAACGTGGGGACTGGAGGAAGAGGTGATCTCCCTCTCAACCCCGCGGATCAGTAGGCTTGTATCTCCTTGCCATCCATGACCACGAAGGGCCTCCACGCCACCGCGACCATTTCCACGTTTATATTGCCCCTCTTCGGCTTTATCTCGATCTCCTCCACCTCGTCCACCACGCCATCCCACTTCCTCCTGATCTCGTCGATCTCCCTCTTGAGCTCGTCCTCCAGTTCCCTCATCTCAGCAGTTATCTCCTCTATCTCATCCTCCAGCCTCTCGATCTTGGCCGTCAGTCTCGCCTTCCTGGTGGAGCTGCTCCTTCTCCTCCTGGGCTTCCTCCCCATGAGGTAACCCACCAGAGTTCCACCGAGATCCAGGAGCTCCTGATTCCTCAGGGCCTCGTATTCAGCTCTCTTCTCCCTCAAGGAGAGCCTGAGCCTGTCCAGCTTGTCCTCCAGCTTCTCCAACTTCCTCTCATACTTCTCCCTGATCTTGTCTATCTCCTCGTCCCTCCTCTCCCTAGCGACCTTCATCAGCCTGGCGAAGAAGGCCTTGGGATCCTCTCCGGGCTGCTGATACACCTTAAGCTTCTTGTGAACCCTTATCCGTAGCCTCTCGGTCCTGTAGAGGAATGACTTGAATTTCCTCTCGAGCTTCCTGATCTCCTTTGGCGAGTTAGCGTAATCCGGAGGTTGAGCGAACAGGGCTCCCGGGACAGGCTCCCTCTCGAACTTCGGTTCTATCGGCTCGGAATCCTCCCAGTCACCTTCTGAGAGGTAGGCCCTCCTCACCTCGTGCTCTATCCCGTACCTGGAGGAGGAGTAGAGCACCGTGGCGACGCCCACAACGGCAGGGTAGTAGCGGATTTCCCCTCCCACCTTGGCGGGGAGAAACACCTGCTCAACATCGGGGATGAGGGGTGGTGACGGGGAGAGCTCACCGATTTCCTTCCTCTCCTTTCCCTTCCTCCTCTCTCTCCGCCGGACCGCGCGACCCTCCATGAGCCTGCTTATCTGATCTTTCGTGAGCGGGCCTCTCAGGTAGCTCATGGCCCACCTCGTCCTGAAAGTGACCAGTCCCTCTTCGTGGACGTTGTGCATGAGGAACTGCCTTTTCTCCAGCGACGAAATGGTATCCTTGAGTTCCTTGGTGGAGTATCCAATGCCGGCGGTCTTCAATCCCTGCACGAGTCTCTCCACATCCCTTTCCGTCTGGAGCCTCCCGATGAACCACGTGCCGGCATTGCTCAGCCCCTTGTAGTCCAGATCCACGGGGTTCTGCGTGACCAAGACGAGTCCGATCCCGAAGGCCCTGGCCTGCTTGAGCAGCGTCAGGAGGGAGCGCTTGGACGGGGGCTCCTTAACTGGGGGCATGAACCCGTAGATCTCATCGAAGTAGAGGAGCGCCCTTAAACTAGTGGTACCCTCCTGCTTCCTCATCCAAGATATGACCTGCTGGAGTAGCAGGGAGACGAAGAACATCCTCTCCCTGTCGGAGAGGTGGGCCAGGTAGATTATGGAGTGTTTCGGTCTCCCGTCCTCGGTGTAGAGGAGGGAATCGACGTTGAGTTCCTCTCCCTCGATCCAAGAGCTGAACGACGGGCTGGCCAGCAGGTTGTTCAGGAGCATCGCCAGCTCCAGCCTCTCCTTCTCGGGATAGAAGGTATCCAGATCGAAGACGCCTAGCTTCTTGAAGGGAGGATTCTGTATCGAGTATATGAGCTTCTCGAGGGTGATGTCCTCGCCCTTGCCCCAGAAGCTATCGAAGATCGAGGAGAGCAGTATGAACTCCTTGCTCTTCAGCGGATCGGCCTCGATGCCTACGAGCTCGAGCAGGGCTAGGACCGTGTTGGTTATCATCCCCTTCCTTGTCTCCTCGTCCACATCAGGCGCCCTGAGACCACCCAGAATGTTTATCGGGACTCCGGCCTGGGAGCCGGGGGTGTAGATGACGAACTCCGTGTTCCTCTTGACCTCCCTGAGCCTCTCCTCCGTGATCCCCCACTTCCGCAGGCCCTCCCTCCACTTGTTGGCTATGTAGGCGGCATATTCCTCCTCGCTCATTCCCTTCCTGACAGCTTCCTCCTTGTTTATCCAAGGAAGGAAGTCCTCAGGCCTGAGATCGGGGAATATGAGCATCAGGTTGGTCATGTCTCCCTTCGGGTCTATTATTATCGCGGGGATCCTGTCCAAGGCAGCTTCCTCAAGTACTATGATCCCAAGCCCCGTCTTGCCGCTCCCGGTCATCCCAACTATCACTGCGTGGGTCGTGAGGTCACGAGCGTCGTAGGCTAGGGGTTTCTCGTCCCCTCCCAAGTAGAATAAGCCTATCTTTTCGGGAGGAAGTTCCATTAAATCACCTCATCACTTCAACCTCTCGTTTAGGGTTCTATAAGATTTTTCATCTGATGCGCTGGGAAGAGCCAACACCTCGTATGATCCCCCGCTTACCGCGTGCCTTCTATTGAATCTAGCGGGACCAAGCAGAGGCACAACACGACACGTGTGTTCGGTCATCCTACTCGAAGCTACGAGGACTCCCACCAACATCGCAATCACTTGAGGTAGTAGAATCCCTAAGTGAGGAGGGCCCGCGACTAACGTGGTTTCACTAGGTAAATGTGCCGTCGTTATAGGCGATGACACGGTCGATCGATTCTCTGAAGCCCCTCTCTGGCTGAGAGCTGGGGGCGTCAAACTTAACAGAGGCCAGGCACTCACATACTCCCTTCTTCGCGCGCTTGCGATGTCATGCTTCTGATTTGTCTCATATCCAGAGCCTTTTGATGCCTATCTTATCGAAATCCTTGTCCTCACTCGCTATCGCTTGAAGCCCGAACACCTCCACTGTCGCTGCATGGATCGAGTCGGAAGGTTTCAGGTCGTACTTAACCATGTACTTCTTGGCCTCCAAATAGGCCTCCAATCCTAGCGGGAGCACCTCCACGTGGGGGAGCACCGCCTTGTCGATGAACTCCAGGGTATCGCTGAACGGTACGTCGTACTTCCTCCTCGATATGTATACCGCCTCATCCAGCACCAGCAGATTAACGAATAGCTCGTGATCCCTGAGCAGCCTCTCCCAGAACTCCTCGACGATCTCAGCCTCGTCATCCGGCATCCTCACGTTGAGGTAGATGAGGAGACTTGCGTCTACCAGTACCTTCAATCGAACTCCTCCTCCAAGTCCACCTCGACCAGATCGCCCAGCCTAGCTTCCCTCCCCTTTATCCTCTTCCTCCTCTCCCTTATCCATTTCAGGGTTTCCTCGATGCTCTTCGGACCTCTTATGGCTATCTCATCCTCTCTAATCTCCAAGAAGGCCTGGTCGTTCTCTTTTATGCCGTACTTCTTCCTGAGCACCTTGGGGATTATTATCTGGCCTTTAGGCCCGACCTTCACCTTTAGTCTCACCATTGGTTATACCAAGTATTACCTTGCGTAATACTTATAAGGCTATCGCGCGGCTAAGAAGGGAACGTCGGATCACCGCTGATGGGTAAAGGAAAGATTGATTGGGGGAAGTTCTCGTTATCCTCACCGCTGAAGCGGCTATGAAGCAGAGCCCATCACGCGAGTGTGTCGATCGCCTTAGTTAGGGATCTGTGGAGTCCCTACCTCGATGTGCCCGGGAGGCGCAGGTTCGGGCTGCCGCTCAGGCTGAAAGGTGACTCCAAACTGGTTAAACTTTTAAGTTAAACTTCAGGGTTTAGATAGATGAGCGTGGTCAAGGTCCACAAGAAGGGGATCATAGCCCTGCCGAAGTCTGTTAGGGAGAGAGCTGGGATAAAGGAGGGTATGCTCCTCGTAGTTGAGGTTAAAGATGGGAGGCTCATCCTCTCACCCCTCGACCTGTGGGAGAGGATATGGAGCTGCTGCAGCGGGAGCGCCGAGGAGGCTGAACTGGAACTTGACAGGGAGGAGGCCGAGAGGGAAGAGGAGAGGGAGGGTCGTTGGAAAAGGTAGTCGTGGACACTTACGCTTTACTTGCGATGGCTTTTGGCGAGCTGACGGAGAGGGCTGAGAGGGTCCTGATGGCCATCCGGAGGGGAGAGGTGGAGGGTGTAGTTCCCCCTACCGTCCCCTACGAGTTCACGGTACACTGGTCGAGGGGCAGGCTGCCCGGGCTGAGGAGTCCTGACGAGATCGTGGCCTTCTTCTCCGCCTACTTCACGGTGGTGGATCTATCGCTCAGAGACTACGTTGAGGTTGCGATGGTAAAGGCTAAAGGGGACAGGATACTCTCCTCCTCCGAGGATCCGAAGTTATCTAGGAGGAGGCTCAGTCTGGTGGACACCTCCGTCATCTACACGGCGAGGAAGGTTAAATCGCCCATTATCACAGGTGACTTGGATCTGTCCCACGTGGCAAGCTCCATGGGTTTGGAAGTTATATGGTAGTTCCGAACCTCGTACCCGATGAACTCCATCTTGAGCCCATGTCCCTTGAATACGAAGTCCGTGTCAAGGGTCACGAGCAGCCCGCATAGATTATAGGGGAAGAAGTTGTGAGGAGTTCTTTGTTCGGGTCAACGCTTCAAAGTTCAGAAGAAGGAGATGTCTCGCTAAGAGAGCGATCTTCAACTCGTTTTCTTTTTCTTGTGCGTTTATATAACTGCATGCATACATGGTGTCATCAGACGTGATCAGTATCGGGATGTCAACCGGAAGGAGGTGATCTTAGAAGCTATAGAAAGTAAGATCAGACGGCTCGAGACTCAAGAGATTCTTGCGAAGATAGATGAACTCGACAGAGGCCTGGAGCCAACTGAAACACCTGCATGGAAGCTGATAAGGGAGGACAGGGATGCTGATCATTGACTCCAGCATATTCGCCAGCGTGATCGTGAGGGACGAATTCTATGAGAAGTGTAAGTGTAGGGAGTACCTATCAGCTGACGGGCCCTGTCGACATGGCCTTCGCTGAGGCGGGAATTGTGCTCTGAAAGCATGTGAGAATGGGTAGGATCGAAAAAGAGGAGGTCAAGAAGAGAACAGAACTGCTCAGAGCCCTGATAAGAGCGTCCAAAGCGTACAGCTCAGATGAGCTACTTTCGCCGTCCATGAAACTGGCTGTTAATCGTGGGATAACAATCTACGATGCCCTCTTCCTGTCTCTAGCCATTCAGCTGGACACCAATCTCGTCATGACGGATAGAAGACTGCATGAGGGGCTCTCCACATTCCCCTAAACCCTCCACTCGCACTATTCAAACCCCGACTCCTAGGAGCCACTTCCAGAGTGGGACAACCCTTATCTCAACTCCATTCTCCTCCGTTAGACCTTCTTGGTCCATCGTGATCAAAATGGCCTTTCGGCACCCTAGCTCCTTGGAGGCCCTAGCCAGGGAACCTACCTCCCTCCTGTATTGCCTGGGATCGCCCTCCCTCAGGTGATAGGTTACCTGAATCAACCCGATTACCTTCCTGCCCTCTCTAACAACGAAGTCCACTTCTCTACCATCGCTCGTGAGGTAATAGAAGAGCTCCTCGTTGACCCCATACCTCCTAGCGAGGTGGAGGAAAACCACGTTCTCCATTATCCTACCCAAGTTCCTCGTGGCCAGAAGGCCTGCCTTCGTGTGGAAGCCCACGTCTATCGCGTAAACCTTCCTCATAGACCTCTCCACCTCCTTTACCTTCGGAGAAAGTCTCTTGAGAAATCTTACCACCCTAGCAGTTTCCAGATATTCACTGAACCTCTCTACAGTCCTCAAACCAATTCCCAAGCTCCTAGAGAGCTTCCTCATGGATACTACCGTGGCAATGTTACTCACGTATATCCTAGCTAGGGATTCCAGCTTCCCGACCCTCCTCACATTGTACCTCATCGTCACATCCTTCGTGACTATGTCCCGGAAGTAGGTACGCAGCAGCTCCTCCTTCACGGCCCTAGATTCTTGGAGCGTCACCTCGGGGAAGCCTCCGTACTCCAAGTACTCATCTAGCAGGGCCCTTATCCTACTCCTCTCCTTTAGAGCCTCAGCTTCACTCCTTACCTCCACTCCCCTGAACCTCAAGAATTCCTTGAAGCTGAGGGGAAAAACCTCAACGCTCACATGCCTCCCCGTGAGAAGCGTCGCGTATTCCTCCCCCATCAGCTTGGAAGAGCTTCCGGTCACCAGCACTCTAGCTCTCTTAACCTCTAAGAGGTAGCGGACGAACCTCTCCCATCCACTAACTGACTGGACCTCATCCAACACTACCGTCGGCCTTTCAGCGCCAGTGATCTTCAAATACTCCTCGTAAAGCCTGACCAGTTCCCTGGAGCCTATACCTGAAAGCCTCGGATCCTCGAAATTCAGGATCAGCGTTTCCTTAGGGTCAAGTCCGCTCTCTATCATCTTCTTCAGATGTCCGTACGCTAGATAGCTCTTGCCTGCCCTCCTCACCCCGAATAGGATGAGAGCTCTGCCTTCTCCCACGAACTCCTGCAAGGAGTAATCCCTGTCCAAGTAGTTGATATCGTAACCGCCCCAGAAGTTCCAGTCGGAGAGGACCTCCTCGTACATCGTATCTGACTCATAATAAGAGTCAAATAATATAAATATGACCCTTACTATGAGCCTAAAACGCTCCACTGAAACAGAGCAGTAGACCCCTTCAAGAGGTCATCGCCACTGGTGGGGGCTCCTTAACTCTTCGGAGAACGAAATGGTCCCCTAAGGCTTTAGAGCATGCGGTCAAAAGCACTAAAGGAGATCGAGGACGATGGCAGGATGAGAAGAGAGCTACGTTGGTCGGGAGGACCTTTAGAGATAGAGAATGATTGAAATCGGGAAATTGGTGGCGCTCTATCGGAGATCGACGTTAAGAATGCTTGACGCCTCCCAGGGGAATATCCTTGGAAGCGCGCGATCGACTTGGAGAAAGGAGCTGGGATCGTATACCGATGAGGTTCCCATTTACATCTAAGACAGCGTCGATAATGGATTTAGTATCCTCCTAAGCGTGCATTCCGAACCTTAAGGAAATCTACCGGTGCCTTTTCCAAGATGAGGAATCTCCTTTCCCCAAAAGAGAGATCATCCAGCTTGGTCTGCCTGAGGCTGCAAGGGGGTAAAGCACCGCCTCGCGCGATACTAGGCTGGATACTTCCTTAATCTATCACATGCCCGCATATCACCTTGATCCCGAGCTCCCTGGCCCTCTCGTAGGCTTCCTTATCCACGTTAACGGCGACCACTATTACCTCGTCTACCTTCCTCCCCAACGCCTTCTCCACGAACTTCACCTTCTCGGGCAGGTACTCCACATGATCCAGCTCCACTCTGGATTTGACCTCCATAACGTAGAGCTTCGAGTCCCTGACCAGGATGTCTATATCAACGATTCTTCCCTTGACGCCAGTGACGGTGCCGTCCTCATCCTTGAAGCGGAACTTCCTCACTTCACCGGGCTCTATCCCCTCCCTCTCCAGCACCTCCCTGAAGATCTCTAACACCATCCTCTCCAAGTCCGAGCCCCAGCGCCTGCCCATACTGCCTATTGTGACCTCGACCCTAGCAGCTAGCTTGTTGAACTCCTCCTTCATCCCTTGGAATTCCCTCTCTAGTGAGTCCATGCGTTCCTCCAGCCGTTGCTGCCCCTCCTCCAGCGAGACTATGCGTTCTTCAAGCGATACTATCCGCTCCAGTATCTCTTTATATCCAAGGAGGCCCATCACTGCATACCTGAACTCCTTGTCCTTCTCCAGCAGCTCGAGTAGCTCTTCTTTTAACGTCTGCATCGGTATAATGGCGTTTCTCATCCCTTAAAATGTTAGCTGCCGAATCCAGAGAACTACTTTCGTCTGACTGAAAACTAAACCGGTAATGGAGGGTCAGATAATATGGGAGCTAGGAAGAACAGGGGGATCCCTAGATGGATGATGCTACGCAAGTTACTGTTGGTGATGATCTTAAAGGGATTATTCGTCACGCCGTCCTGATATGCCCACCTTTTATTTCTCGAAATGTAGCAATCTCGTGGATTCTGGGGAAACGTAGGACCTCACTGCTGTGGGTAAACTACGTTAAACTGCCTCTCCAAATACCTTAAGCGTGAAGTGAGTGACTAGAGGGATCACCGAAGTTCTGCCAGAATTCTCAGAAGGCGTTCCCTGAGAACGGGAACCTTGTTTCTAACCACATCCCAGACTATATCGAGGTTCACGCCGAAGTAGAAGTGGATCAGCCTGTCCCTCATTCCCATTATTTTCTTCCATTCCACATCTCCGTACTTCTCCTTCAATTCCGTCGATATCCTCTTGGCGGCTTCACCCAGTATCTCAATGTTACGCAGCACTGCATCCTGCGTTTTCCTGTCTCTTAAGAAATCTTCGTATGTCATTCCCGAGGTGAACTCCATTATCCTATTGCAGGCCTCCAGCATGTCTATGAGAAATTCTAAGTCACTCCTCCTAGACATAAATGACACTCCTCTCGATTTCCTTCCTGACGTGCGTGATTCTAATGTGTCTAAGTCCCTCCACCGTAATCAAGTCCACTCTTCTGCCTAACAGCCCCTCTAAATACTCTGCTAGCCCCAAGAAGTTATCGAGGGTGGCCTTGCCCTCCTCGAATTCCACTACCAGATCGACGTCGCTCTCCTCATTCTGCTCATCTCTGGCGTAAGAGCCGAACAGCCCTATCCTCTTAACACCGAACTTCCTTAACTCTTCCATGTGCTCCCTGAGCTTGCTCAGTACCTTAGTTTTCGAGTTGAGCATTTTCCAATCAAGCGATTCTAGCTCTGAGGACTTAAAAATACTAGTGAAATATTAGGGAGTGTCCTGAGGGCTATTTCACTCCCGGTCTT
>Ga0256835_1001352_pt1 | contig 14962 bp, 10 predicted proteins | sample PIR30metaG_FD_185972 | JGI IMG/M metagenome (GOLD analysis project Ga0256835, IMG submission 185972) | Hydrothermal vent microbial communities from East Pacific Rise, Pacific Ocean - PIR-30 | ecosystem: Environmental > Aquatic > Marine > Hydrothermal vents | place: Pacific Ocean: East Pacific...
CCCTTGCGATTTGCCACGCAAATTATTCGGTTTTCAATTTTTAAAATCGTTCAGGAATTTTTTAATTCTTTCCGCTGTTTTTTTGTTTGTTATTTTTTCCAAATCCTCTAAACTTACGCTTTTTATCCCTTCAACGGATTTAAATTCTTTTATGAGTTTTTGATAGGTTTTCTGCCCGATTCCGGGAATTTCAAGAAGAATTGAGTTTAGGTTTTTCTTTCTGTAAAGTTTTTTTCTGTATTCGTTGGCAAACCTGTGGCTTTCGTTTCTAACCTTTGTTATCAAACTTGCAAAGGGAAGGGAGAAGTCAAGTTTAATTCTTTCGGGAAAGTTTTTTGAGAAAACAATTTCTTCTTTTTTGGCAATTGAGATTAAGTCAACCCTGCTTTCAAGTTTTAATTCTTTTATTGCCTTTAATGCCGAATTCAACTGCCCCTTTCCGCCGTCAATAACGATTAAGTCCGGCAGGGGAATTCCCCTCTTTTTGTCGCTTTCAAGCCTTTTTTTCACCGCAAGGTAAATTGACTTGTAATCGTCGTTTATTCCCTCTTCAAGTTTAATTCTTCTGTAAAAACTTTTTTCTGGTTTTCCGTTTTTGAAGCATACGGATGACGCAACGGTAAAGCATCCGCCTAAATGGGATATGTCAAAGCCGTAAATTGTGTCTGGGGTTTTTTCAAGTTTAAGGTAATCTTTCAGTTTTTCAAGGCTTTTGCTTTGCTTTTCCTTTTCCCCGATAATGTAATTCAGGTTTTTTTCGGCAATTTCAACAAGTTTTTTGTATTTTCCCTTTTTTGAAATGTTTTTGATTTCAACTTTTTCTTTAAATCTAACGGTGTATGCCTCTTCAAGGATTTTTTTGTTTTCAATTTCAAAGTTTGTGAATATTGCGGGCACTCTGTCCTTTAAAGAGGCTATATACATTTCCATAAAATTCTGGGTGGATTCAAATTTGTCTTTTTCAAAAAACAACTCCTTTTTGTCAACAATTCTGTTTCCCCTTAAATAAAGGATTAAAACAAAGTGCCAGTTTTCCTCTTTGTGAAAGATAAAGTCCGTGTCCGGCATATCTATGAATACCGCCTGCTTTTCCCTGAATTTTTTTAAGGCAAACAGAGTATCCCTCAATTTTGCCGCTTTCTCAAATTCAAGGTTTTCAGACGCTTCCGCCATTTTTTCTTCAATCTCTTTTTCAAGTTTTTTTAGTTTTCCCTCTAAAAAATTCTTTGCCATTTTAACGTTTTCAAGATAGTCCTTTTTTATTTCCGGTTTTACGCAGGGGGCGGCACACCTTGCTATTTGGTATTTCAAACACGGCCTTGTGATTTTTGAAAAATCCGTTTTGCAGGTTTTGAGTTTAAAGTATTTTTCAACAATGCCAATAATTTTTCTTACGCTTGAAGCGGAAGGGTATGGGCCGAAGTATTCTTTCTTTCCCTGTTGTTTTTTTCTCATAAAGTAAATTCCCGGAAATTCTTCGCTTAAATCAAGGAAAACATAGGGATAACTTTTGTCGTCCTTCAACTGAATGTTGAACTCGGGTTTGTGCTTTTTTATCAGCGAGTATTCAAGAAGAAGCGCCTCAACCTCGTTGTTTGTCAGGAAAAATTCTATGTCCTCTGCCTTTGAGAGAATAAGCACGTTTTTGTAATTACTTCTGTTGAAATATTGTGAAACCCTTTTTTTTAAATTCTTTGCTTTGCCGATATAAATGATTTTCCCGTTTTCGGCTTTGAAAATGTAAACGCCGGGTTTTTGAGGCAGTTGTTTTAGTTTTTCTTTCACGACAAAGTTAATAAGTGAAATCCGATATTACACTGTAATCTTCATCTTCCAAATTTATCAGTTTTTCAAATAGTTTCAGCGCTTCTTTTTGTTTTCCCAAAGCAATGTTTACTATTCCCAAGTGATAGATTGTAAGAGAGTTGTTTGGGTCAATAAGCAGACTTTCTTTTAAAAGTTCTTCCGCTTTCTCGTATCTTTTAAGTCGGTAATTCGCCCATCCGAGAGCGTCCAAAGCGAAAGGCCTCAAATCCCTTGTTGAAAGTTTTAAAGCGGATTTTGCGTGTTCGGTTGCTTTTTCGGGTTTTTCAAGTTTTATTAGGTCAAAGGCTATTAAAATGTTTGCAAAAGCTTTGGCGTATTTGCTTTTTGCCTTTTTTAGAAAATTTTCCATAAGGGATAGCGCTTCCTCATGTCTGTCCTGCAAGGTAAATCCACGGTGCATTATGCTGTATGCGTGAAACAATGTATTTTCGTTTTTGGTGTTTTTTAAAACTTTTTCCGCAAGTTCAATTCCCTTTTGCGCGTCTCCGTTTTCAATTAAAAGTTCCGCGGTTGTAAGTAAAAGTTGAGGATTATCCGGGATTTCTCTAAGTATTTTTTCATAGCATTTAATCGCTTCTTCCGTGTTGCCTTTTTCATACTGTTTTTCGCATTCTTTTGTGATTTTGTTGATTTCTTCGTTTAATTGAATTCCGGAAAAATCGTATTTTTTGCCTTTTTTAAAAGCGTTGAGTTCAAATCTCAACGGATTGAGGGATAAAACTCTTTCAAACATTACCTTTGCCTTTTTGTGCCAATTTAAGTCAAGGTAAATCATTCCGAGGTGATAAAATGCGTTTTCAAAGTAAGGGTCAAGTTCAATTGCCTCTTTTAAAAATTTTTCCGCTTTTCTTTTTTTATTCAAATTTTTGTAGATAAGTCCGAGAAAAAACAAAATTTCCGGTGTTTTTCTTAATTCAAGCGCTTGAAGCAGAAAGAATTCTGCAATTCTGTATTTTTCTTCATGAAAGTAAATTACTCCCAAAACATAATAGGGCATAAATTCTTTTTGGTTTAGGTCAATAGCCTTTAAAAGAAACTCTTCCGCTTTTTGTTTTTTTCCTATTTCGTTCAATGCTATCCCGAGAAAGAGATTTGTTTCATAATCGTCGGGGTTTAGAGTGAAAGACTTGATAAGATGCTCAATAGCCTTGGCGTAATCTCTCTTTTTGTAGTAAACCTCTCCGAGAAAAAGGTGTAATTTGTAATTATTTTTGTGTTTTTTTGATGCTTTTTCAAGTTGCTCCACCGCTTCTTCTCCTTTCCCGGAAAAATACAGCGTTTCAACTTCGTTAAGGGTTTGAGCAAGTTGCTCTTTTTTTCTTTGGTTTTCCACAAGCAGAATTTCGTCTTTTAGAAACAGAAACTTATCTTTTTCCTTTTCAATAGCCATGTTTTGAAGCAGGTTGTCTTCCCAAACATGAGAGAATTTTTCCCTTTTTATGAGATTTTTTTCGGATAAAAGGTCAACAAGGGTGAAAAGCCCGCTTTTTAACGCAATAATTTCATTTTCAAGTTTTTCAGTCCTTGCGTTTAGAATGTCAATAGTCTCAAAAATTTCGGAAAAATTTTCTTCAAACCTTGATATAAGTTGGGTTACAACATTTTCACTGTCAAATTCGGATAAGTCTCCGAATTTCGGGTTTGTGTTTGCAAATAATTTTGCCCCGCAACTTAAACATATTTTTGTGTTTCCCGGATTTAAAAATCCGCATTTATGACAAATCATAAAATACCTCTTTATTTACTCTCTCATATTTTACCAAAGTTAATCCTGTCGGGGATAAAAAAAGCGGGGAAAATCCCCGCCGATTTTTATTTGTTTGAGTAATCGTAAAACCCTTTGCCGGATTTTCTTCCCAAATACCCTGCGTCAACCATTTTTACCAAAAGCGGGCAAGGTCTGTATTTCGGGTCTTTGAATCCGTCGTAAAGGACATTCATAATGAACAGGCATACGTCAAGCCCTATAAAGTCCGCAAGGGTTAAAGGGCCCATGGGATGATTCATTCCAAGTTTCATAACCTCGTCAATTGCTTCCGGTGTGCCGACCCCTTCCATTAAAGCAAAAATTGCTTCATTTATCATTGGCATTAAAATTCTGTTTGAGACAAAGCCGGGAAAATCGTTTACCTCAACGCCGACTTTATTCAGTTTTTCCGTTAACTCTTTCACTGTTTTAAAGGTTTCGTCGGAAGTCTGAGCCCCTCTGATTATTTCAACAAGTTTCATAACCGGGACGGGATTCATAAAGTGCATTCCTATAACTTTGTCAGACCTTTTTGTTAATGCGGCAAGTTTTGTGATTGAGATTGAAGAGGTATTGGACGCGATAATTACGCCTTCTCTCAACATATTGTCAAGGTCTTGTATTAACTGTTTTTTTATTTCAAAGTTTTCGGTAATTGCTTCAACAACAAAGTCGCAGTCTTTAAGTTGGTTTAAGTCTGTTGTCGGGGTGATTCTTGAAAGAATTTCCTTCTTTTCCTCTTCGGTCATTCTTCCCTTGTTTACCCCTCTTTGAAGGTTTTTGTCAATTGTTTTCATTCCCCTTTCAACAAATTCTTCTTTTACGTCTCTCATTATCACTTCAAATCCGTGCTGGGCAAACACGTGGGCTATGCCGTTGCCCATTGTTCCGGCGCCGCAAACTCCGATTTTTTTGATTTCCATTTTTTCCTCCTAAAATTAATGTGAGTACTTCTTTATTTTATGATTAAAACACGGTTTCAGGCAATTAATTTTGTGATTAAAATCAGTCTTTTTCTTTTTTTTTATTTTTTTAATAAAGGTTGTAATATAATATTTATCACAAAAGTATTTTCGGGGGGTTAAATGAAAAAATTTTGGGTATTTTTTACTGCTTTTTTTATTGGATTTTCTTTGTTTGCGTCCACTCCTGTTTCCGGAATAAGTGTTTCGGCTTCCGGCAACGGCTATCTTGAATTTGTTTTTGAGATGCCGGAGTATTCTTTGCAGGAAACAAACACAAAAAACGGTGTTTTTTACAAAATAAATTGTCCGGATATGGGATATGAGGCAACTTACGGCAGGCCTATGCTTCCTAAGGCAACGTTTTCTTTAATGCTTAAAGGCAATGTCATGCCTGAGATTGAAATTGTTTCTTATCAAAAGAAAACTGTAAAACTTGATTTTCCTGTTTTTCCGGTACAAAAGCCTTGGCCGAAATCAAGAAAACTTGAAGACAGGCCTTTTGTTTTTGACACTAATTTCTATCAAAACAGCACGGGCAATGACAAACTTTATTCCGTGGGGAAACCTTTTGTTGTAAGGGGTAAAAACGGAATAAGCATCACATTGTATCCTTTTGATTACAATGCCAAGGAAGGAATTCTTACTGTTTATTCAAAGATTAAGTTTAGGGTTAAAAATGTATCTGTTGATTCAGAGTATAATATAGACCCGGATAGAAAATTGTTTTCTTCCATGTTTTTGAATTACTTTGTTCCCGATTTTTCAAAGGGAAAAACCGTCTTAGGCAAGAAATTGCTTATTATTACACCGGCAAATTTCACTTCAACTCTTTCCGATTTCATTTCTCACAAACAGTCTCTCGGGTTTACAGTGGATGTTGCCACTCTTGACGATACCGGGCATACAAAAGATGAAATCAAGTCTTATATTCAGACAAAATACGACAACGTTGACACAAGGCCCGATTTTGTAATACTTGTAGGCGATACGGGTATTATTCCCGAATATGTGGGCAATACGACTAACAATCCACATACAGACCTTTACTATTCAACATTGGCAGGAAATGATTATTTTCCTGATGTTTATTTGGGAAGAATTTCTGTCAATAATGAGCAGGAACTGCAAAACGCTTTGAAGAAAATTATTGATATGGATAGCAGAATCGGCGGGTTGCCTAAAAAGGCGTGTTTTATTACTGCCGATGACAATTATCAGATTACGGAGGGCACTCACAATTACGTTATAGCAAATTATTTTAAGCCCGACGGATACGCATGCGACAAACTGTATGCGGAAACATACGGTGTAAGCGTTTCTGAAATTTCCGACACAATTAATGAGGGAAGAAATTTTGTTGTTTATTCAGGGCACGGAAACTATAATGAGTGGTCGATTACGTATTCTATTCGTTATCGCCAAAGCGATATAAGGAATTTGACAAACACTGTTTATCCCTTTGTTCTTTCATTTGCATGTCTTACAGGAAGATATGAATACACCGAATGTTTCGGGGAAACTTGGCTGCGGGCAGAGCACGGTGCATGCGCATTCTGGGGCTCTTCGGTTTATTCCTATTGGGATGAAGACGATGTGCTTGAAAGAATGGTTTTTAAGTCAATGTTTGTTGACAATATGAATCAGATTGGCCCGATGTTTGTTGAAGGAAAAATCTATCTTTACCAGTTTTACAACGGCACAGGAAGCACGGAAAGATATTTTCAGCAGTATAACCTTTTCGGAGATCCGTCAACATATACAAGTGTTTATGAGCCCGTAAGCATGGGTGCTCTTTTAATTGACAAAGAGCTTGTGTCTTGTTCGGGAACAGTTCATGCGGAAGTATGGGACAGCGACCTTTCTCAATCAAGCATTACCCTTTTGTTGAAAAACGTGAATACCGGGGAAGAATTTAATGTTGAGTTTCAGAAAACGGGCGAAGGCGTTTATTCCTGTGATATTGATTTTTCTCACTATGCTGACAAATCCTCTTTCTTTGTTTTGTCTTATACCGATGAGCATTACGGAGATTCCGGTCAGAAAACTATTTCAAAAGAAATTGCTTTGGACTGCGATGCTCCCTCCCCCGTTTATTTTTATGCAACTTCAAACGGGGATTCGGGAAGTGTTGAAATTTCTTTAAACGAGAAATGTTCTTCCGGCACTGTGTCGGTATATTCTTCCAGCAACAAAGCGGTTGTGGCAACCCTTGTTCTTGACGGGCTTAGCGAGGGCGTTTTGTCCATTCCGAATCTTTCTCAGAATGAAACATATTATGCGGATTTGTCTTTTACAGATTATTCCGGCAACTCTTATCAGCAAAACGGTGTCCGTCTTTTTAAATCTTCTTCTTTTCAAAACGTATTTTTTAATTCTTGCGACTCCGATGACGGGACGTTTTCTTACAACAATGTTGTAATAAATTCTTCTTCTTATCCCGGCTGGGAGATTGTGTCAAGCCGTAATGCAGTGTCAAACGGTACTTGTTGGTATGGGAAAGAATGGGATAAGTATGCCGAGGGGAAATTGGTATTAGGTCCAATTCAGGTTGGCGGAAACTCAATTCTTTCCTTTTATCATACCTTTTACCTTGAAAACGGCTACGATTACGGAGTGATTGAAATCTCTGACGACGGGGGAAATACTTATAAAAATGCAGGTGCACTAATCCTTCAAAACGGATATAACGGAAGCGCCGAGGTTGCGGACGGAAAGTACATGTCCGTTTATACCGGGGGTGAATTGGGTAAAATGAAGAAGGTTATAGTGTCTCTTTCGCCCTATACAGGCAAAGAGATTTATATACGTTTTAGGGTATATTCCGACCCGTCGGTGGCAATGCCTAATGGAGGATGGTATATTGACGATGTAAAGATTGAATCAATATCCGGCAAAACATATACCAATGTCCTTGTCAATCTCAATCAAGATACGGTTGTTTCCTTGATAGGCAAGTTGGCAACTTCCGCTGAATTAAAATTGTTTGACAATGCCGGAAATTTGTTTGTTACAAAGGATTGGACAATAAATTCTTATTCCGCAATTCATAAAAAACTTTCGGAATTATTTCCCGATGAAGAACTTAGCGATTCCCCGTACACCCTTGTTGTTGTTTCAAGTGAAAAACTCGGTGTATTCCAGATGGATGATTTTCAGGATTCAAGGGGAAATATGAGAAATTGGACGGAAGCGTGTTCAAACGTAAATTCCATTACATCGGTTGTTCCGCATATTGCTCCTGAAATTTGGTATTGGGATACTTTTGTACAGATGGCTTACATTGGAGAAAACGGAACATCAGGTTTTGCTTTGAGTTACTATCCTCTCAATTCTTTTTGCGAGTTTGACGGAAACAGTTACCATCCGTTTCAGTCTGTCGAGTTTGACGTAATTGACACGATTTTTAACAATGTTTGGCCGGAATATCCCGTTGGTATGGCAAACTTGTATTCTTTGAACAATGAAGGGAAGTTTACTTCTTTCTGCGCAACCGAAGTTTTTCAAGTTAAGGATAAAGATAATTCCGCAAGGCTGACTTTGGAACAAAGCAGAGGCAACACCTTGTATGTGGCTCATGTTGACAATTCTGATTATTGGTGGACAGGAGTGGCTATTGTTAATCCAAGTAGCGAGCAGTTGGCCATTGTGGATATTGTTCCTTTTGATAAAAACGGCAATAGATTTGAAGCGGGAAGGATAATGCTTAATCCGGGGGAAAAGTACGCGTTTGTTACTAAGGATTCTTTTCCTGCTGAATCCGCATGGTTTGTAATAAATTCAAATATTCCGGTTATAGGCTACGAACTTTTCGGCACAATGAACAGAAAACTTCTTGCAGGTCTTGATTTGATTTCAAGGCCTTCCGTTGAGGTTTTGCTTCCCTGTGTCAATTCAAGCAACGATTGGTTCGGCATAACCATAGTAAATCCTTTTGCCTTGGATAATGCAGTTACCGTAAAAGGATACTTAAACGGGAACGAAGTTTTTTCAAAAGATTTAACGCTTGACGCTTATCAGAAATGGGTTGGTTTGTTGTCCAATTTGTATGACGGGGATGTTGACCTTGTAAGAGTTTCTTCAAGCCTCGGCGTTGTTTCCTTTTGCCTTGAAGGAGACGGACATGACGATTCCACAATGACAAGGCTTGGTGGAGTGAAAGGATTTATTCCTTATTGATTTGGATAGAAAATTAAAGCCCGCGAAATGCGGGCTTTTTTTATTTTCTTTTGTAAATTCCCATCAATGTAGCCTGCTCAATAATGTGCCCTTTAATTGCGTTTAAAACTTCTTTTTTTGTTGCTCCGGGAAATAAATTAAGTTTTTTATCTATTGCGTAAAGTTTGAAAAAATATCTGTGTGCTCCCGTTATTTTAGGCGGACAGGGTCCCCCGTATCCAATTTTTCCCCAACTGTTTTTCCCTTGAATAATTCCGTTTTTTAACGTTTTCTTTTTAGGAATATCCGGTTGCAATTCTTTTGTAGAAGGGGGAATGTTGTAAACAACCCAATGAACCCATGTGCCCATAGGTGCGTCGGGGTCGTCCATAATAAGCACAAGGCTTTTTGTTTTTGGGGGAATTTCCGAAAATTCAAGAGGGGGTGAGATGTCTTTGCCGTCGCAAGTGAAAACAATAGGTATTTTTTCCCCGTTTTTTATTGCTTTGCTTTTTATTTTAAGAGCGTAACTATAAGAGACGAATACAACAAAAACGAATAAAATCATGAAAAATTTTCTCATTTTTGCCTCCCGAAAAGAAATTATAAGTTTATTATACCTCTTTTCGGTTTTATTGGGTTTGTTGAATTATTGTTTCTTTTTTAAAGTCGGGTCCTATTATGTCGTAAAATTTGTTATCGTCGCTTTTTATCACCGCAAAGGGGGTTATGGTTTTTGAACTGTAAATTTTAAAACTTTTTATAGATTGCGGATCCGAAAAGAATTCGTCTGGATTTACGGATTTTAATTCAAATTTGTTTAAAGAGATTACAATGCTTTCAATTTCCTGCCCTGTTTGGTCTATTCCGTATATTTTAACCTGTGCCGAATAGTTTTTTTCGTTTTTTATAAAAATGGTTGTTTTTAAATTGTGCTGGTTGATGTTTGGCATATAGTAAGTTATCATTCCGTCGTTTTTTCTCGGCGGAAGGTATGACGCAAGCATTCCTTGGTCATGGTCTCCGTATAGGGCAAATATGGATATTGCTCCTTGTTTTACTTTGAATTCTATTCTTTCCACGTCGTCGAGATTAAGGTTGTCGGGAAGAAAATTTTCAAAAACACCTACTTTTTTCTCGTGCGGGTAAAGAGTGAGGTAGTAATGATTTTGAGAATTGTCATTTCCGATAGCGGTTACATATAGTTTTGCGTTTTTATGGTCATACGGATTGACAATTGCTATCCCTGCCCAAGGATTGTCTGTTTGAGGCATTATGTCTTTTGTCACATACACGGTTTCGCCTTCTTTTACGGTTTGCGAATCTGCCGGGACATAAGCCAATTCCCTGTGGTTTCTTGTGCCGTAAAGCGCTGAAACAACCATGTTGTCTTTGCTGTAAAATTCAAGGTAACTTGTGTTGTCCATTTCAACGTCGGGAAAAAGGTTTTCAAAGACGTCAACAATTTTGCCGTATTGAGGCAGGTCAAAATATCCGTCTTTTAAAAGATGTTTGTTGTAGTCGTAAAGTTTGTAGTAAACTCTTATTTTTTTAAAATGGGACGGATTAACGATAACAAGACCGTACCACCAGTAATTTATTTCCGGCGGAACGTGGGGAAGAATAAACCTTTTTGCAGGATTGTTTGAGTAAAAAAGCCCCATTGACCCGTCGCCTTCCGATTGATAAAAACTTAATAATTTTATATGGTTGTCTTGGCAGTTTACTTTAATCCATAAAGGTATGCAGTCGTTAACGGTTAAAGGCAGTTCTTTAAATCCTGCCGTAAAATTTACGTTTTTTTCAATAAGTTGAGAGTTGTTTTCAAAAATTCCAATAAGCGTTCCCTCTGCCGAGTTTACCTCGGTTTCTTCGTTTGTTTCTTGGTTTTTTATCGTGTACGGGATAAATGCTCCGTAAACAAAATTATCCCAGAAAGAGGTGTCAAGTGTGTGAGGGATTATTATTGCGCTGTTCTTTTCTTCCGCCAAAATTGAATAATTGTCGTTGTAGTATCCTATTATCGGGTATTCGGCAACAAGGTAATAGTTTGTGATGTCGTCTGCATTTGCAAAGTTATAAAAAGCGCAACGTGATGCGTTGTCATAGGTAAAGTAATCTGAAAAATTTTGGTTATTGTCGTAAATTGTTCCCACGGCGTAGTTTGAATATTCGTTGAAATAAAGTTTTAAGGTTACGTTTTCTCCCGGTTCTATAAAAAAGTTAAAATAATCGTCGTTTTTTATTCTGTAAATAAAGTTTTCGTCAATGGGATGAGATTGCTCAAAATTGTTGTCGGGCTCTTTTGCATCGTCTTCCGACGTGTACTCTTTTGAAATTATTGTACGGACTGTTTCCAGTGAGATGTAGGGGTTGTCGGACGCTATATGCTCGGGATACCAAGCAAAGTCGGGATGGTCGTTTACCGAATTTCCTGTCCATTGTCCAGAAATAGGGTTGCCGTTTATGTCAAGCGTTAAATCGTAAGTGTATGTTTTTGTAAAAAAATGAGTATCTTCGGTGTCGTCCGGGTCAAGCACGCCGTTGTCGTAAATATCCGTAGCACAGTAAATTTTTAATGTTACATGCCTTGTGCTTCCCTCGTCTGTATATGAAAGTTCGTATTTGTAAAGGGGATAAGTCCAAATCTCTTTTGTCGGGTCGGCGTCAATAAGTATGGGAATTCCGTTGTCTTTCAGGTATGTTTCCAAAACATTCTGAAAGTCCAGCGGATTTATGTCGTTAAAAGCATCGTCTCCGTTGTCTCCCGTATATCTTGTCCCGTAAACCGTGCCGTAGGCTTTTTGATAACACTCTGCAAGAAGTCCTTTCATATCTCCCACATAAAAAACCACTTTATTGTAAGTTGATTTATGGGGTGGTTCTTCTTCCATTACCGCAGATGCCGCCCAGCCGTTGCAATGTCCCCACCAGTTCGGTGCTTTTGGGTTGTAATGGTTTTGCAATTCCCACATTGTTGCAAGATAGGGCTGTCCGGTTGCAAAATCGTACTTTTCCATAGGGGCGGGGTGCTGATTGTAATCAAGACCTGTGCACAATCCTCCGTTAATTATTGGCCACCAGTATCCGTTCCAAGGTCTCGGTGTTATTTCAACAACTTCGGTATCCGCAAAACAAAAAATAGTGAAAAAAATGGCAATTGTTGCAATTGCTTTTTTCATTCTTTTACTCCCGTAATTTTAAAAACTGTGTTGCCTTTCTTTTCTTCCGTTGCTTTTTTGCCGTTTAAAAAGTTGAGAATTAGGGAAAAGGGATAGAAGTTTGACTTTAATTCAAGATTTATTTTTGAAGGCGATGTTACGGTAAAAATCTTTTCCTTTCCCGCAACTCTCTTTATTTCGGTGATTTTCACAACTTTCCCGTTTTTTATTGTCAAAGTGGCCTTTACCTTTCCGTTTAAAAAAAGTTTTATATTTTCGCCGTTTCGGACAGCCTTCCAGTTTAAGGAAAAATTCTCCCCGCAGAAGTTTTTGTAATCCCCTTTTATTAAAATTGTTTTTGCCGGCAAAATAAGGCTTAAACAGATTATGAATAAAGCAAAGATTGTTTTTTTCATAAATCCCTCCGAATTAAGGATTGTAGAAAGGGTTGGAATTTGTTTTTAGGTTTACTTTCCATTCTCCGTTTTCCATAATCCATTTGTTTTTGACTATTATTCCGTCAAGGCGGTATCCTTGGAAGTCTATTGAAATTTTTACCTTTACGTCAGCCTCTTTTTTGTCTTTGCCGTATTTTATCTCTTCAATTTCGTATTTAAGTACTTTAAAGTTTAACAATGAATAAAACTTTTTTTCTGTAATCTCTTTTTTTAATTTCTCAGGCAGGAAATCATTGTAAAGCCTTAAAGTGTGTCCGTTGTAGTCAAAGGTGTAATTTCCCGTCATTCTTGCTTTCCAAAAAAGGTTTACTTTTTCTTCAAGAGGGATATGGTTTCCCGTTTTTAAACAGGAAACTAAACTTATCGTTAAAACCGCCGAAATTAACAAACCGAAAACTCTTTTCATAACCTTTCTCCTTTTGCATTTAATATTATCCGTCAAACTGACAAAAAAAACAATAGCCATAAATTTTTAGGTGTTTTGCCTCACAAAATTCCTATTTTTAGACGGCACAAAATATGGTATAGTTTTATTGATAATTCTCTTAAAATTTTTTCGGAGGTTGGTTATGAAAAAACTTTTGATTTTGGTATTGGCGGTTGTTCTTGCAGTCCCCTCTTACTCAATGAGAATAGCGGGAAAGAATATCCCAAACACCCTTAAATTCGGGGATACCACTCTTGTTTTAAACGGTGCCGGGATAAGAAAGAAACTTTGGATTAAAGTTTATGTTGGTGCTCTTTACCTTAAAAAGAAATCACACGATTACAATGCGATAATTAACGCCGACGAGCCAATGGCCATAAGAATGCACTTTGTTTACGACGGGGTTTCCGCAAGCAAGATGAAGTCTGCTTGGGAAGACAGTTTTGAAAACATTTTAGGCGAAGGATACGGCAATCTTAAAAACAAGGTTAACCTTTTTTTGTCGTTTTTCAACGTTAAAACCCATGAGGACGACAAATGGGATATGGTTTATATTCCCGGCGTTGGTACAAAAGTATTGTTTAACGGCAAGGAAAAGGGCGTTGTTCCCGGTCTTGATTTCAAAAAGGCTCTTTTTTCCGTTTTCCTTGCGAAAAATGCAGAGCATCAAGATTTGAGAGAAGGAATGCTTGGACTTGATTAGTTTTTTTAAAAAATATCGGAAAGCGAAGGCAGGGTTTCCTGCCTTTTTTTATTTTAAAAACATTTGTCAATGAGGTAATATTTAACCATGGATTACGGACGGTTGAGAACGCTTCTTATCGGGACATTGTTTTTAGTTTCGCTTCTTTTCATTGTTTTTGTTGCAATTGTCAGGAAGTTAAGAAAGGATATTGAGGCTAAAAAAAACATTGAGCCCGACGATGTTTTTTATCAAAATTTGAAAACCGCTCTTGAAAAACAGCACGCTTTAAACCAAGAAGTTCAAAGAAGAGAGCAGTTTCAGAAGGCAATTCTTGACAACATTTCCGTCGGAGTTGCCGTGCTTGACAAATACAAAAAATTTAGGGAAGTAAACTCTTTTTTCCGTTCTTTGTTCGGCGTAGAAGGGCAGGTTGCGGGAAAAACTATAATTGATTTGGGACTGCCTGACGAGTTTGTAGATTTTGTAAAATCAATAAATTTTTCCATGCTTTTTTCGCCGGTTGAACATCAGGTAAAAGCCGGAAATAAAATATTTTTAATCAGGGTTTCAAAAATTAACTATTTCCAAAATGAAGAAGGGATGTTGCTTTTAATTCACGATATAACCGAGTTGGAAAATGCAAAAAAGAAACTTGAATTGAAAAACAGGCTTGAATACATAGGCGAGATGTCGGCAAGCATGGCGCATGAGTTTAAAAACGCCATATCAACCGTAAAAGGCTATGCCCAAATGATTTTGTCTTTGCTTGATGAAAAAAAATCCAAGCCGAAAGAGTATGCTTCAAGAATTTTGAGGGAAAGCGAAAACATAAACGAGGTTGTAAACAAATTCCTTCTCTACGCCCGCCCGCTTCAATTATCTGTTGAAGAAATAGAAGTATCTGATTTGCTGACCGAATTGAAAACTAAATTTGAAAAATTTCCCTATATTGAATTTTCCTCAAAGCCTGAAAATTTTGTTTTCAAAGGCGATAGGCTTTTGTTAAAGCAGTGCTTTGCCAATATTGTCAGAAACGCTGTTGAAGGGGTTAAGGGTATTGACAATCCGAAAATCAGGGTAAGTTTTGAGAAAAACGGCAAGGAAGGTCTTGTTTTCAAAGTTAAAGACAACGGCAGGGGGATTCCCGACCATGAAATCAGCAGGGTTTTTGTGCCGTTTTTTACCACCAAAAGCGAAGGCACGGGACTTGGGCTTGCAATATGCGAAAAAATCATTGCAAAACATAACGGAGTTATTGAGGTAAATTCCGAAGAAAACAAAGGCACCGAGGTAGTGGTAAGGATATGACAAGGGTTTTGATTGTTGAGGACAGGCAGAGTTTAAGGGAAATGCTTGAAGAGTTTTTAGGCGAGAAATACTATGTTTTTTCCTCGGAATCCGCCGAAGATGCGGAAAAGCACCTTGTCCATTACCCCGATATTGTGCTTTGCGATTTGAGACTTCCGGGAAAAAGCGGGATAGATTTTTTGTCCGTTGTTAAGGAAAAGTGTCCCGAAAGCGAAGTGATAATTATGAC
>Ga0256835_1001353_pt1 | contig 14941 bp, 10 predicted proteins | sample PIR30metaG_FD_185972 | JGI IMG/M metagenome (GOLD analysis project Ga0256835, IMG submission 185972) | Hydrothermal vent microbial communities from East Pacific Rise, Pacific Ocean - PIR-30 | ecosystem: Environmental > Aquatic > Marine > Hydrothermal vents | place: Pacific Ocean: East Pacific...
AGAGGAACTTAAGAGAATAAATATTATATAAATTAGATGATGCTTTAAAAGCTCCATTTTTAGCTCTTTAATTTGAGCTAAATATGTAGATTTATTTAAATATATCTGAAGTAAATAATCTTTTACCGTAGGGATATTAAAGAGCATATATACTTTTTTCTCATCTTTATAGAGAGAATTTTCTTTATATTTTAAAGGCTTTTTAATAAAATCGATTGTGTAGTTTTTACATTTTAAATCTAAACTACATATTTTCATTTCTGAGAGGATTTTATTATCTAAATTATTAAGAGCTACTTTATATTGATGCCATATGATATGGGCTAAAAAGGCTGATTGTAAAATAAAAAATAGAAGAAAACTTTTAATAAAAGCCTCTAGTTCATAACTCTTCAAGAATATACCCTTTAGCTCTAATATTTTTAATATTTAAATCTAATCTCTTTTTTAATTTATTTATAGCCACTCTTAAGGCATTACTGCTTGGATTTTCAAAAAACTCTAAAAGGTTATAGTTAGGAACTAAAGCATTTTTATTTTTTAAAAGAGTATCAAAAAGATTTAATTGCAAATCACTAAGAATAATAGCTTTGCCACTTTTAAAAATCTCTTTTTTATTAGGATAATAGATAATATCTTTATATTTAAGAGGCTCTTTAGAGCTAAAGCGACTCTTAATTCTAATTATTAGCTCCTCTGGCTCAAAAGGCTTTTTAATATAATCAATTGCTCCTATATTAAAAGCTTCAGAGATTGTTTTAATATCAATTAGAGCACTAATATAAATAGTTGGGGTATTATCATCTGCATTTTGTAAGTTTTTCAATACCTCAAAACCATTTTCATCAGCTAAATTTATATCAAATATATAGAGGTCATAATTATTATGAAATGTTAAATTATAGACCTCTTGAGCATTATGGGCAATATCAACTTCAAAGTCTTCTAACTCTAAATACTCAGCTAAACTATCTGCTAAAATAATATCATCTTCAAGTAGTAATATTTTCATAAAAGGTATTGTAGTAGAATTAATTTAAAAGATTAATAAAAAGATATCTCTATTTTTTGAGAGAAGATTATTTAATAAGCCAAAAAGGCTTATTATTAAAATCCGCTCACTTTTACAAGAGCAGTAATATAGAAAAGTAAATCATCAATATAGAAGATTGCAGTTAAAGTTACAAATGCTGCTATACCAATTACTAATTGAAGAGATAGAGTTTTATTTGAATAGATTGTATCTCCTACAACTTTCTCTTGGTCTTTTAAGAACATATATACAATTAGTTTTAAGTAATAATATACTGCAATTGCACTATTTAGAGCCATAATAACTGCTACTGTATAATATTTAGCATCTACAATAGCACTTAACACATAAAGTTTACCCCAAAAGAGACTAAATGGAGGCACGCCTGCAAGTGATAACATAAAAATAGCCATAATAACTGCTGCTACTGGTTGATACTTAATCATACCAGCAAACTTCTCATAAGGGTGGTGGTATCTGCTGTGGAATCTTGTAGTTTTATGACGACTAATCCAAAGCATAGCAAATGCCCCTAGGTTTGTAAATAAGAATAGTGCATAGTAAAGGAAAATAGATGAATACCCTTTAGTTGAATGCATTGCAACTGCTACCATAATAAATCCAGCATGTGAAATTGAACTATATGCTAGCATTCTTTTTACATCTTTTTGAACTAGAGCCATCATATTTGCTAATGTAGTAGTAACAATTGCTAAAATAATAATCATCTCTTTCACACCTACTACATTTAAATCCATATAGATGCTTAAAACTCTAATAGCAACTACCATCATCGCAATTTTAGGAATAATAGACATATATCCAGCCATTGGAGCAGTAGCACCTTCATAAGCATCTGGAGTCCACATATGAAATGGAATTAAAGATACTTTAAAGCCAATAGCTACTAGCATTAAAATAGCCCCACCAATTACAGGAACTAAAATTCCTGGCTCACTCATTCTTCCACTTAATACTTTTTGAATCTCTAGTAAATCTAAGCTTCCACTTACTCCATACATTACAGCCATACCCATTGCAAAAAATCCTGCTGCCATTGCACCCATTGTAAAGTATTTAATTGCAGCTTCATGAGATGGTCTAGTATTATGCATTGCAATTAATGGATAAAGAGCAAGTGACGCAGTCTCAAGCCCAATAAAGATTAAGATTAAACTAGTGCTTGAAATCATAAACTGAAAGCCCATTACCATAAATAAAAATAGAGCAAAAAACTCTGGATATGAATACTCATGGAATCTCTTTTTAGTAAGAGCTAACGGAATAAAAATCATAGAACCAATTAAAATAATAAGTTGGCCTAAAATAGATACTCCATCTACTAATACTGTATCAAAAAAACCACTAGTATTTATATTAATACTTAAGGTTACTCCAATAGAGACAAATAGCGTTAACATTGTTAATGCTACATAGAGTGTTTTATCTAGGTTTGACTTTACTAAATCAATAAGTAAAATAATTAATGCACCAACCAAAGTTACTGCCATTGGTGCAAGAGTAATAAGATTTAAACTACTGAAATCAATTGATATAGGCGTCATTTATTTTGCCTCCTTCACTTCTTTGCTAACAAGAATAACTCTTTTAGCCTCTTTTGTTTGAGCCTTTTCATGCATCATCTGAACTAGTGCCTTTGTAGATGTATCAATAGGACCTAAAACTGGTTTTGGATAAACTCCAAGCCAGATAGAGATTAATACTAATGGTACAAGAGCTACTAACTCTTTTGCATTTAAATCTTTAAGCTTTTTATTCTCTTCTTTTGTAATTGGTCCAAAGAATGTTCTTTTAACTACAGTAAGCATATATACTGCCCCAAGAATAATTGATGTTCCTGCAATTGCTGTCATTAAAGGAGAGACTTTAAAAAATCCTGCTAAAGAGAGGTACTCCCCAATAAATCCAATAGTTAAAGGTAACCCAACTGATGCCATTGTGATAATTACAAATATCGTTGCATAATTTGGCATAACTTTTGCAAGCCCTCCAAATTCACTCATAAGTTTTGTATGGCGTCTATCATAAATTACACCAACAAGCAAGAATAGTGCTCCTGAAACAATTCCGTGAGATAGCATTAAAAATACACTACCAGCAATTCCTTCTACATTCATAGCAAATGTTCCAAGCACAATTACACCCATATGTGAAATTGAGCTATATGCGATTACTTGCTTAATATCTTTTTGAGCAAATGCCACCATTGCGGTATAAACCACCATAATAATAGCAATAATAGCTACTGGCGTAATAGCTGCAACTGACGCATCTGGAAATAGTGGTAGTGAGAATCTTACAAAACCATAACTACCCATTTTAAGCAATACTGCTGCTAAGATTACCGAACCAACTGTTGGAGCTTGACCATGCGCATATGGAAGCCAAGTATGAAATGGAAACATTGGCACTTTAATAGCAAACCCAAGGAAAAATGCCCAAAATAACCATTTTTGTGCATCAACTGGTAAATTAAAGTTATACCAATCAATTAAAGAGAAGCTCCAAGTTCCTGTTGCTGAATGGAAAAGATATGCTAAATATAAGATACCAACTAACATTACTAGTGAGCCAGCAAATGTATAGATAAAGAACTTAACTGCTGCATAAAGTCTTTGATTTCCACCCCATGCACCAATAATATATAACATAGGAACTAAAGAAAACTCCCAGAAGATATAAAATAAAATTACATCTAAAGAAACAAAAACTCCAATCATTGCTACTTCTAAAAATAAAAGAGTAATAATTAAGTTTTTAAGATTCTCTTTTATACTTAGGGCAATAATACCAATAAGAGTCATTAATGCTGCCATCACTACAATAAATAGTGAAATTCCATCCACACCTAAGAAGTAGCTAATTCCAAATTGAGGAATAAGGTCTATCTTCTCTACAAACTGAAACCCTGCAAAGTTAGGGTCATAGCTAAACCATAGCCAAAGAGATAATAAAAACTCAATAGCAGCTACTGCAATACCATACACTCTAATACTGTTACGATTTACTACAAAACCAATTAATCCAGCAACTAGAGGAAAGAAAATTAATACACTTAAAATATTCGACATCTACCCTCTCCTTAATTTAAAATAGCAGATAGTGCTGCTATCGCTGTAATTACTATAAATCCAATAACCATCCAATTTAGGTAATTAGAAAGGTTACCATCTTGAGCTTTTCTACTTACATCACCTGTAGTTTCGATTGCTTTTGCAATACCATCAACACTAGCATCTATCATTTGCATATCTACCTCTTTCCAAGCAATCTCAGAAAGCTCTGCATATGGCTTCATAATAGCCTTTTCATAGAATTGTGGAATGTAGTATTGATTAATTAAAATCTTATATGGTAAAGAGTTCTCCACTTTAGGGTCTCTCTTAAGACCATGAGCATATTTTCTATATGCAATTACAATACCAGCTACTGCAATAAGGGTTGTAAGAATAATTAAAATCCAAGCTACATGGTGAGTATGCTCACTCATTTCATATGGAGGAAGGAATTTAGTTACAAACTCCATAAAGTCCTCTTTCCACCAACCAAAGATTGTTGCTAATACTGCTAATGGTGCCATTGCCCAAAGAGCATAAGGTTTTGCTTCGTGTGGGTGAACTCCAAGCTCATGGAATCTCTCATCACCATGGAATACAATAAATACTTGACGGAAGCTATAAAATGCTGTTAAACCAGCTGTTACCCATAATACAAACCAAATTCCATATGCATGCTCATTAAATGCTACTTCTAAAATTGTATCTTTTGAGAAGAAACCAGCAAATGGAAAAATACCAGCTAATGCTAATGATGCAATTCCCATATATAGGTAAGTCCACTTCATATATTTTTTAAGACCACCCATTTTGAAAATATCTAATTCATCATGCATAGCGTGCATAACATTACCAGCCCCTAAGAATAGTAATGCTTTAAAGAATGCGTGTGCTGCTAAGTGGAAAAGTGCTACCCAATAAGCTCCAAGCCCAGCTGCTGCAAACATATATCCAAGTTGAGACAAAGTTGAGTAAGCAATAATTCTTTTTAAATCTCTATTAACAAGCGCCATTGATGCTGCAAAGATTGCAACAAATGTTCCAAGAACTGCAATAAAGTATCCTACATTAGGAATCATATCATATAGAGGGAAACTTCTAATTACTAAATATACCCCAGCTGTTACCATTGTTGCTGCGTGAATTAAAGCTGAAACTGGAGTTGGACCCTCCATTGCATCTGCAAGCCAAGTATGCAATGGGAATTGTGCTGATTTACCCATTGCTCCAATAAATAGAGCAATACCAATTCCTATAATAGTAGCGTGGCTTAATTGATCTAGGCTTGAGAATACTTCAGTATATTTTAGAGTACCTAAATTCCAGTAAATCATAAATATACCAATAAGCATTCCAAGGTCTGCAATTCTGTTCATAATAAATGCTTCATTTGCCGCCCATGCTGGAGAGATAGATGGATTAACATCTCTTGGCTCATCTTTTTTATGATACCAAAAGCCAATAAGAAGATATGAACAAACACCAACACCTTCCCAACCAATAAATAGTCCAAGGAAGTTATCACTCATAACTAATACCATCATAGAGAATACGAAAGCTGATAGATAAGCAAAAAATCTATTAAAGCTCTCATCATGCTCCATATAGTAGTTAGAGTAAACATGAACTACAGCTGAGACTAAAGTAACTACACTCATCATAACTGCAGTTACATGATCAACTGTAAACCCAAAATTAATATTCATATCTCCAACTACAATCCAATCCATCATATCTACATGGATAATATTTCCAGTTTTATAGATATAATAGAGTAAATCAATAGAAGCTAAAAATGATATACCAATAAGTATTGATGTTACTATACCTACTATAATATTCTTTTTGCGCTGAGCAAATAGAGCCGCAAAAAGAGAACTAACAAGTGGAGCAAATAGTGCTATATATAATAAACTCTCCATACCTTATCCCTTTAATAGATTGAAATTATCTAAATCAAGTGTGCCATATTTTTTATAGAGTAAAATCAATAACCCTAACCCTACGGCAACCTCACTTGCTGCAATAGCCATAATAAATATAGCCATCATTTGACCACTTAAATCACCAATATATGATGAGATAGCAACAAAGGCAATATTTGCAGCATTTAGCATAATCTCTGTTGCAAAAAATAGCAATAAGAGATTTTTTCTTCTAATTACACCAGCTAAGCCAATAACAAACAAAATTGCTGCTAAAACTAAATAGTGTGTTAATGTAAGACTCATTTCTCCTCCTTTAATTCACTCTCATCTACTAAATGGTCATCATCTTCAGAAAGAGATACATCCATTTTTTTACTAGCTAAAATAATACCAGCAATCATTGCAACAAGAAGCATTACAGCTGCTACTTCAAATGGAATTAGATATTTAGTAAATAATACAATTCCTATTGCGTGTGGATTATCTACTCCCTCTGGTGCTTGAATAAATGGTTGCACATTTTGTCCAATTTGAGGTGCTGCAAAAATTACTACTAAAATTAAAGCACTTAAACCACTAAGTAAAAATACCTTTAAAGCAGGAGTATTTTTCTCTTTAATATAGCTTGTTGCATCAAAAAACATCATACCAAATGCATAAAGTGCCATTACTGCCCCAGAATAGATTATAAGTTGCAGTGCTCCTAAAAAGTCTGCTCCTAAGATAAAAAATAGGCCTGAGATTAAAACCATTCCAGCAGCTAATGCACTCATAGCATTAAGGGCATTCCTACTTAAAATTGTTACCAAAAAGAGTACTGTTATAAGCACGCTAAAAACATAAAATGCGATAGTTTCCATCTCTTCTCCTTAATACGCAAGTGGCGTTTTTTTAATATTTTCATCAGCATTAGGAGAGACTGCACCAAATCCTGGATACTCTTTTTGATTTTTAAGCTGATCAATTGGTGTTAACATATCCTCAAAAAGTGCATATTCTGCTCTTTGCTCACTTGCTACCTCATATCTTTGTCCATGTACAATTGCTAATTCTGGACAAACCTCCGCGCAATACCCACAAAAGATACATCTACCAAAGTTAATAGTATATTCAACTACCTCTTTTCTTTGGTTTTCATCATATCTTGTATCCATTCTAATACAATCAGCAATACAGATTTTTTCACAAAGACCACAACCAATACATCTATAATGCCCACTCTCAAGCAATCTTAGCATTTGATGGATTGCTCTATATCTAGGAGAAATTGGAAGCTTCTCAAATGGATACTTTACAGTATGCATCTCTCCAAAAAATAGAGCTTTTATCATCTCTCTAAATGTTACTTTTAATCCTACTAATAGTTCTAATTTAACCGTTCTTTTTAAGAAGCGTTTAAATTTACCTAAGTTTGTAGTTGGAGTTGGCTCTAGCTCTAAAAGTCTATAGTTTTGCACTCCAACATTTCTATCTTTAAAATTCTCAATACTCATATTTGCTCCTTAAAACATCATAACTATGCCAGTTATTAATACATTTAGCACAGCTATTGGCATTAATACTTTCCAACAAAGCCACATTAATTGGTCTGGTCTAATATGCGGCCATGAAGCACGAACCCATAACATCAAGAAAAAGAAGAATGATACTTTTAAAATAATTGCTATGCCTCCTGGAATAAAGCCCCATGGGTTAAATCCACCAAGGAAAACAATTGATGCTAAAAAGCCAATTATAATCATATTTGTATATTCACCAATAAAGAACATTCCCCAACGCAGACCACTATACTCTGTTGCATATCCTGAAACAATCTCTGCTTCATGCTCTAAGATATCAAATGGTGTTCTGTTTGTCTCTGCAAATCCAGAGATTAAAAATAGAATAAATGCTACTGGCTGAGACCATATAATCCAATTTCCAATGCCTCCTGCTTGATAGTTATTAAAATCAATTAAAGATAAACTACCAACCATCATAATAGGAGCTAAAAGTGAAAGACCAGTTACAACCTCATAACTAATAAACTGAACTGCTGTTCTAGCACTTCCTATAATACCCCACTTATTATCTTGTGCCATACCTGCAAGAAGCGGTCCATAAAGCCCTAGACCCATTACCGCAATTACAAATAAGATACCTACATTTAAATCTGAAACTATTGGGTGAACTTTTATGCCAAATATCTCAAACTCTGGCAAAATTGGCACTGCAGCAAAAGCAATAAATGCAGTTGCTGCTGTAATAACTGGTGCTATCATAAAGATAATTTTATTTGCACCACTTGGAATAAAATCCTCTTTTGTAAAGAGCTTTATACCATCTGCTGCAATTTGTAAGATACCATAAGGACCAACATGAGTAGGCCCAAGTCTTCGTTGCATAAATGCTAAAATTTTTCTCTCAATATATGTCCCAAATCCAGCTAGTGCCGAAAAAATAGCTAAAATTAAAATAGCTTTAATTATTGTTCCAATTATATATCCATCCATCGCCTACACCTTTTTTAGAGTTACTTTTGCATATCTATTTTTACCAAATAGTGAATAAACATCTGCGCTTGATTTAAAATCAGGAACCTCTACAATATCTCCTGAAATTCTCTCATCAACCACAACTGGAAGCTCTAACTCGCCACCATTTTCAAAGATAATTTTTACTCTCTCTCCAAGTTCTTTAGCTTTCTCTTCAGAAGCATAGAGTCCAAACTCTTCAAAAATTTGATGAGCTTTATCACTAAAATCATTAAATTGACGCTCAGGGTTACATCTATATGCAATTTGCCCCTCAATATGCTCAGCCCCAAACTCATCTAGTTTAATCTCTTCTTTTTGAGTTGGAATATTTGCTAAAACATATCCTCTATTCTCTTCCATTTGATTTGTAAACTCATTTGGTAAATCATCAAAGTTTACTACTTGATACCCTTTATTAGTTGGTAATTCACTAGTCCAATCAACTGTATACTCTTTACCCATACCAAGCTCATTTAAGATATCATTTAACTCATACCCTTTATAGTCTAAAGCCGCATTAAGTGGAACTACACGCTTATTCATATTTGTCATAGTTCCCTCTTGCTGATTCATAGCTGGAATATCAAAATCTCCATCTCCAAGAGCTGAAATTCTAAAATCGCCTGGTTCGTTATAACCAATAGTAAAGCCTTCGCACTCTTCATCTAAATCACAAATTAATGAAACGCCTAGGGCATTTGATTTAGTAGGAATAAATGCTACTTTAAAATCTGTATGCTCCTCTACTAAAGCTACTAATTTTGCTAAGTTGCTAGCTTTTGGATGATAATAGAAATCCTCTCCAACTATTAAAGAGAAGCTCTCTTTTTTCTTTAGTGCCTTTTGCAAATCCTCTTCAAAAGTCTCAGGGTCTGCTCCTAAGCGTTCAGCTAAAGTATTTGCTTCATACTCTACCTCTTTTTTTACCATCTTAGGAACTTTTTTCTTAACCTCTTTAATTTCGCCCGTCTCTTTATCTTCTTTCTTCTCAATCACTTCTTCCATTACTTTTTCAGTAATAGTCTTTTTGCGCTTCTCTTTAGAAGAGTCTAAAATATCTTTAACCTCTTTTGGTAGCTTATCTTTATCTTTTGCAAAGATATCTAAAATAAGAAGCATAGCATACTCTTCATCGCCTGGTTGGTAATTAAGTTGCATTACATTTTTACCAAAAGTAGGTACTAACTTATCAATTACTGGGTGCATATATATTCCTGCACCTTTATTCATCTTTTGGATATTATTAAATAGATATTTTGCGGCTGGATTATCATTTTTAATTTTAGCTCCAACACTAATAATGAAATCACTCTCATACATTGATTTAAAGTCATCTTTATAAAGCTCTCTACCAACTGCTTTAGAGTACTCTTTTAAGAAATCTTGGAATGGCTTAACCTCTTTATTTACAAGCTTAAATCCAAACTTCTCTTTTAGTTTTTGAAGCATTAAAGCCTCTTCATTACTAATCATAGAGTTAAATCTAATTGTTTTAGTTTTGTTTTTTAGAATATCTACTACATTCTCTAGAGCCTTAGGGTCTTTTTTGGCATCTCTATTTTCATAATCATATCCAAAGCGCCCTGCTCCACAAAGTGTTTGATAGTTCCACTCATTTTTAACTCTAAAAATAGACTCTTCAGGATTATCAATAGAAGTAAAGCGTGTCTCATAATATAAGTGACAAGCACTAGAGCAGTGAGCACAAGCACTAGGAACTGGATTTAACTCCCATGGATTTGCTTTATATAAAAAGTCTCTCTCCGTTAAAGCTCCAACAGGACAAACTGCAGTACACTCTCCACAATCACTACAATTTGTATGCTCTGTTCCATTGCTTGGTACAATAACAGATTTTTGAAGCTTATTCCACATTGCATAAGCATCTTTTGGCATTACCTCTTTTAGCTCTTTTGGTAGTTTATCACCACCTCTAGGGCCAGTTTTTAAAGCAGCATCACCAATCATATCTTTACACACAGTCACACATCTCTCACACACAATACATAAAGCGGCATCATAATGAAGCACTGTGCTCCAATTTACCACACCTCTTTTGGTGTCTCTAATTGCATAGTGTTGCTCATCAATTTTAAGCTCTAATGTGTAGTTTTGTAACTCACACTCCCCATGTTGGTCACAAACACCGCACTGTAATGGGTGGTTTACATCATAAACCTCCATAATAGCGCGACGCTCTTCTACAATCTCCTCTGTTTGGGTAGTTACATTCATACCATCTTTTACTTTGGCATTACATGAATATACCCTTTTTCCATCTGCTTCAACTAAACAGATACGGCAAGCAAGAGTAGGAGAACATCTTGTTAAATAGCAAATAGCCGGGATAAATATATCATTAGCTCTTGCTACATTTAAGATATACTCCCCCTCTTTTGCCTTACATTCAATACCATCAATTGTTACTGTTATTAATTCACTCATTGGCACTACCTACTTTATTGATATTTACTTTAATAAATCTATAAGAGGATACCGCAAAAGCACTTAATCCTAAATCAAATGTAGGGTTAAGCGCAATAGTTCCTTTTAAAGATGTGTCAATCTTAAACACTCTTGTTACTTTTTTACCATTTAAATCAAACTCTATCTTATCTCCATCGCTTAATTTTGCAGCTTGAGCAAACTGCTTAGAGCCAAGGAGTTTCGCTTCTTCACGAGTTAAGCTTGCTTTTTGAGTAAATGGGTTTGGATTATGAGAGGGATTTACATTATAAACCACAACTCCATCAAAACTTGGTAACTCCTCTACATCTTCAAGCTCTATTTTGGCTTCACTTTGAATATTATTTAGAGCATAACCTCTTAAATCTTCACAATCTAAAGAGTATTTTAAAGGCTCTAGCTCATCAAACTCTATTGGTTTAAAGCCCTTTTGTGGTGGTAACTCTTTAGTATAATCAATAGTATATTTTGCCTCTAACCCAAAAGCATTTGCAATATCATTTAAGATATATCCATCATATGGTAAAGCTACATTTAATGGAACTACGCGTCTCTCAATTGTAGTAATAGTTCCCTCTTGCTGGTTAAGAGCTGGCATATCTAAGTTAGCATTCTCTAGGCTTGAGAGAGTAAAATCCCCCTCGCAGTTATATCCTACACTAAAGCCATTTGCATCTTTTTCTAAATCACAAATTAAACTTACACCAAAAGCATTTGATGTTGGTTGTGTCACAAAAAGGTTAAAGTTACTATATTTTTCTATAATTGCAACCATTTTTGCTATATTTTCAACTCTTTCATGGTTAAAAATATCATTTCCAATAATTAAAGTAAATCTTTTTCTCTTCCAAAAAGCCTGCTTAATTTGAGCTAACTCCTCTTCTGAAACAGAGCTCTCTGCACTTAAGTATCCAATATCAAGCTCATCTATAAACTCTTTTACCTCTTTTGGAACCTCTTTATCTTTTAAAATTAAATCTAAAAGAAGGGCAATTACTCCCTCTTCACTTCCTGCTTCATATTTTACAAACTGAGTTACTAAATTTTGGATTGATTTATCTTCAATAGGATGCATATAGATATATTGCGCTTTTTCGCGCTTTGCTGCCATTGCAATATGGTTTTTTACAATAAAGGCATCATCTTTAATGCGCCCTCCAACTGAGATTATTACATCTGATTTTGCAATAGTTGATAATTTAGCATCCCAAAACTGCTTACCACTTACACTCTTATAAGCATTTAGGAATTTTTGCACTCCATAGGCATCTGGGCAAACTAATTTTGCACCATTTTTTTTAGCAATTTTATCTAAAATTAAAGCCTCTTCATTACTAATATATGAGCTAAATTTAATAACCTCTGCTTTTTTAAAAGCATCTAAAGCCTCATTAAAAGCTTTTATATCTTTTTTAGCCTCACTATTTTCATAATCAAAACCAAAACGAGCTGCTCCACAAATTGAGCTAAATTCATAATCATTTGTTACTCTATAGATTTTTTCACGAGGGTCATCAATGCTTCTTTGCTTTGTTTCATAAATAATTCCACATCCACAGCTACAAATTGCACTAGCACTTGGAGTTTTATTTAATTCCCATGCATTTGCAGTGTATTTAAAATGAGTCGCTACTAATGCTCCAACTGGACAAACTGCCATACATTCACCACACTCTACACAATTATCATCTGGCTTAGTATTAATAATAGTTGATTTATATCCACCAACTTGAATTTGAAGAGCTTCATTTCCTACTATCTCATTACAAACTCTTACACACTTCTCACAAAGAATACAAAGAGATGGGTCATAACTAATAAACCCCCAATTTTGAACAGGGCGATACATATCTTTAGCACTAAAGGTTTGCTCATCTACTTTATATTCCAGAGTTTTATTTTGTAAATCACACTCTCCACTCTTATCGCAAACTCCACACTCTAAAGGGTGATTTACATCATAAAGCTTCATAATATTTTGGCGTTCACTCTCTAAAGTAGGGGTTTTAGTGTTAATTACTGCACCATCTACTGCTTTTTCTTGGCATGAAAGAATCATCCCATCAACACCTTCAACCTCTACCACACACATTCTACAAGAACCTATTGGCTCAACCTTTGTTAAATAGCACATAGTTGGAATATAGATATTATTCTCTCTTGCTATTTGCAAAATAGTCTTGCCATACTCTGTAGTTATCTCTTTTCCATCAATCGTAATTGTGATTGTTTTATTTTTCTTTACTACTGCACCCATTTTACACCGCCACCATTGCAATATAGTAACATCTCATACAACGCTCAGCCTCTGCAATTGCTTGCTCGCCTGTAAAGCCTAGGTTTACTTCAAGATTATTTGTTTTTCTCTCTTCTACTGAGAGTTTTTCACTCACTTCTCTTGGAATTCCTGGCATCCAACCTTTAATTTTCTCATTTTTATCATAAACACCAAGATTTTTTAAGTGATCTTCCATAATCTCTTCATCAGTTAAGCTCACTTTACCATCATAGATATATCTGCTAATAACACTTGCTGCTCTTTTTGCTTGACCTACTGCATTTACAATTGTCATTGGACCATATTCACAATCTCCCGCAGCAAAAAGCCCTGGGCGTGAGCTCATATAATCTTTTCCATTTGTTAAAATTGTATTCCAGCTTGTTAGCTTAATATCCCAATCTTGCGGTAAGATACTTAAATCTGCTGCTTGAGAAACAGCAGGAATTAAATAATCACACTCTAAAATAAAATCAGCCCCTTCAATCTTAACAAGTTGTGGACGCCCACCATTTGGATCTGGCACTAACTCAAAGCGATTAACTTTCAAAGCTTTTAGCTGGTCATTTTCATCAGTAATTATCTCTTCAACTGCAGAATGGAAGATAAACTCTACGCCCTCTTCTACTGCTTCATGGTACTCTTCATAGGTGGTGTTTCTAATAATGGTTTTTTCATCTCTACGATAGAGCATAATTACTTTTTTAGCTCCCTCTCTAATTGAGCATCTAACAACATCCATAGAGGTAAATCCACCACCAACACAAACTACTACTTTATCTTTAAGCTCATTACTAGCTGGGCTTCCTATACGATATTTTGTCCAGAGGTTTACTTTATCAAGCATAGAGATAGCACCCCAGTAGCCTTTTATCTCTTCACGCTCATTTTTAGCACGAACCTTTTTAGATAGCCTTGTACCAAAAGCAAGCAAGGTTGCATCATACTCTGAGTCTAGCTCTTTTAATCTATCAGCTGTTACTTTATGGTTTCTATGAATTGTTACGGCTGGAAGAGACTCTACTAACTCAATATCTTTATTATACTTCTCTATTGGCATACGATACTGTGGTACTCCAACTGCAACCTCTCCACCAAGAACTGGAAGCTCTTCAAAGATATCTACTTTAATGCCCTCTAAGCCAAGATAATAAGCTGCTGTAAGTCCAGCTGGCCCAGCACCTACAATTGCAACTTTTTTACCATCATTTCTAAGAGGTTTTGGCTCTTGTGGGTGGAAGAAACCTAAATGGTGGTCTGTTTCATAATCAGCTCCAAGACGCTTTAGTTCCATAATTGAGATTGGCTCATCTAAATTTGCACGACGGCATGCATCTTCACAAGGGTGTGGGCAAACACGGCCACAAGTATGAGCTAATGGCATAGTTTGACGCGTTGCTACAAGAGAGTTAGTAAACTCCATATCTCTTACACCCTCAATATATGCTGGAATATCTACATGACTTGGACACATATCCATACAAGGAGCAGTAACTTTAGCAATATACTTCTTATTGCTATCATACTCATGAGATTTAGTTTGCTCTAAAATACACTTATCAAATTGATCTTTATAGTGTGTCATTAAATCTAAAATAGGCTTAGGGACAGTTCTTCCTATTTCACACTTAGAGGTCTCTTTC
>Ga0256835_1001354_pt1 | contig 14935 bp, 2 predicted proteins | sample PIR30metaG_FD_185972 | JGI IMG/M metagenome (GOLD analysis project Ga0256835, IMG submission 185972) | Hydrothermal vent microbial communities from East Pacific Rise, Pacific Ocean - PIR-30 | ecosystem: Environmental > Aquatic > Marine > Hydrothermal vents | place: Pacific Ocean: East Pacific...
TGTCTATATTTATGTACGGATCTGATGGATTTCCTGAAGTTATCTGTCCATCTACCGCCTCTAAATGTATGTTCTTACCTTTCAGTAGTCCAACAATTGTCATTCCTTTATCAGATCTTATTCTAAGATCTCCTGCAGTGTTTATTCCTGTTGAGACCAGGATATTACTTGATACAGCGTCAATATAAACACCATTTAGATTTGCACCGACGGAAACTGCAGGATCTCCACTTACTCTTATAGGGTTATCAACAGTTCCAACGGAATCCGGTGCATTGATATTTATTACACTTGCATTAATAGGAGCAAGGCTTTCTGTGTACAGGCTTCCTCCTGTATTTATATTTACAGCTCCTCCTTTATTTGTTATTCCTCCTTTCAGAATTACATCTGTTGTACTGTTTATATTTACTTCACCTACATCCTCACCTGTAAATACAATCTCTATAGGATAATCAGCTTTAACGGAAGAGTATAATTTGGTTGTTGTTCCTGTATAATTGTGAGTGATCCTTCTTATCCATGTTTTCTTAGTTAAGAAATCCCATTTAGTGCCTGAAAAGTTTTCAGTAAATGTGAAGTCATAATCCGTTGTTGTTATTTTGTCAAAGTTATACTCTGGGGGATTGGCTATTATATTTCCGTTAGAATCTCTCATAAATCCCTGGACAAATCCACTGTCAATCTCCGAACTTCCAAGATTTCTTGTGACCTGACTGACTATATCATTATTAGTGAAATTCCTTTCTGATACAGGAATAAAGCCAAGGAATTTATTAAACTCTTTATAGTACTCTGTCAGGGTATAGGTAGAGGTTGTGTAACCTTCCATCCAGTAGTATCTCAGGCCTGAAAGCGGGTTGTAAGATGTTGTCCTGCCTGTAGCAGTTGCCGTTAATACTGTTGCCTGGTTTGAGTCAACACCCTGATTTGTGTAAACCCTTATCTCATTACCAATTCTTCTTATCTCTGTTACAAGATACTTTCCAGTTCCGTTATCTTTAAGCTTGTCTACAATGGTAACCTTTCCTTCTATATTTCCTGTATCTACAGAATCAAGTACAAGTTCGTAACTGCTCTGGTTGTTTATATTTATTTTTCCAAATCCATCCAGTACATTTATCTTTCCACCACCTGTATTTGCTATCTTTCCTGATAGAAATACAGTTCCACCTGTTATATCAAGACCTGAGACATAAACCTTTTTCTCATCAGGGTTTATCGTTACATTGTACTTACCTACAAAAAGATCTCTCCCCGGATCGTACTGTTCCTCTCCGTTAAACAGAGTGTAATTTCCTGATGCTATAGCATTGTTTATCATATCATCTGTGATCGTTATATCTTTATAAGGGATACCGCTCTGGATAAGGCCGTTAACATTTATAATTTCAGCATTTATAAATATATTGTTCCCCGCAAGGAGATATTTATTTGAGTGGTTATACGTTCCAGCAATAAGGCTGTCGTAACTGTTCTGTAAATTAGTGTCGCTATCAGACGAAACATTACCGTCATTCTGTGAAGAAAGCTGTCCTTTTGCATAATCATGGAGTGAAGAAAAGTACGATTCTGGAGAGTAAGCCACATTAAAAACAAGTTTTGGATTGTTGAAAACAAAGTTTCCACCTGCTGATATTGTGATGGTGTTCGCAAATATATCCTCTGTCACAAAAACACTACCGTTATTATTTCTGATAGTTACAGAACCTGCAAAGTTTGATATAGCCTTGTTACCTGTAGGAGAGTCCCCACTTACAGATACGCTGTCATCATCTGCAGATATGGCATTGACAGGTCCAACAAGTATGGGTGGTGGATATTTGTAGAAAACCTTTCCGTTACTGTCCGTTCCAGCGTATTTTTTGCTGTATGTGGACTCTATAAGAATAGATGGTGATTCGCTGTTCTGTGCATCCTGAAGAGAAAGGTTAACCGGAAGTAGCTTATTATCATTTATAAGTAAAACATCTGATGTCTGGGATACCTTTTTACCGTTAAACTCTATATTGCCACCGTAATCCTTAGGGATCTCTATCTGACCTACTTCAATAGGAAGAGGAGAGTTGTTTTTTATCTCTATCTTAACATCGCCGGGAGCTTTTAAACTTCCAAAACCATACAGGTTGTCAGCTCTAACGCTTATATTACCAGAAGATGCCACTATATCTTTAAGTTTTATGATATGTGTTGTCTGATTTGTTGCCGGATCTGTTTTCTGGCCTTCAAGTGTTGCTATTGTTGCATCTATATCCTGCGAAAGTTCAGGATAAAGGCTTTTAAGTTTTTTAAGCTCTTCTATCTGTTTATCAAGTGATGTTGCGATCCTGATATCTTTCAGTATCTCCCAGTCTACACCTATCTCACTCTGCTCAGATGGGGTTAAAGTTTTTACAAAATTACCATCCCTGTCGTAAACATTCCATTTTCCGTTTTCATACTCAACTCTATTTGGAACAAGATTTGATACGAGATTTTGAGCAGAATCATATTCTTCCTCAACATAAAAACCAGGATCCATTCCATTTCCAAAGGTTATATAAACATGTCTGTAAAGGCCTGTTTCCACAAGTCCATTTATCTCCACATTACCAGAACCTGCTTTTACACTGCTTCCTGCGATTGTATCAAGGGAGACTTCATCACCACCAAATGTCTCTGAGATTGTTGAAACTATAGATTCTATAGCCTCTCTGGATGCATCGGTTGCCTTTCCATACCCATAAGCGGAAAGATAACCTTTCTCCGCAGACAGATTTATATCCCTTCCTGTTTTAAGTGATGATCCAGATCCCACAGATATGAACGCATTTTTTACCGATGTTGCGTCAGCATCAGGAGACCCACTATAAGCAAAGGCGGTTTTATTGTAAACATCTGTATTTGCGTATGTCTCTATATATCCACTTCCACCAGAACTTTTGCCTGCTACAAGGGTTGCATCCCCGAAAACTCTTATATCTGAGCCGGAGTTTATCTTTATACTGTCGTTAACAGCCAGGCTTGCTTTTGACTTTCCCTGACCTGCAGCGGCAAGACCGTAAGTGTTTGTTTTTGCCTTTGCACTGGCCTTTCCTGATGTTGATGCAGCTATTGTGAGATTTCCGTTAATCTGCATCTGAACATTATTTCCGATATTTACAGCAGAACCTATACCTTCATCCGCCTCCACCTTTACATCAGATTTAGCACCTACTATAGTTCCACCTGCTGAAAGCTTTGCATTAGCGTCAAGATCTATATTTCCATATGCCTCTATAAGCATACTCTCAAGATTGTAAAAGTTTGTAGGATTTCCAAGTAATTTCAGATTAGCACCGTCATTTATATTTATCTGAGCGTTTATATTCTTTAATCTTACAGATGTTAGAGAAGCCGCACCAGAATATACACCTCCCGATCCTGCTTCAGAGTTATTTTTTCCGCCAAACCAGCCTGAAGCTTTTTTAGAATGTCTGTTCTTCGCTTTTACAGATAAAGAGTAGGATTCAAGAGATGATCCACTACCTATATCTACTTTAGAATGTGAATCATGTATATAATCCTCTGAATAAGCACCGCTCATACCAAGTACAGATGCGTTTTTACTGTCTGCAAAACTGTTAAACTCAATATCTCTTTCAGATTTTATACTTCCTGTTTTTCCTTTCAGTCTTGAACCGCTATCTATATAAACCCTGTTAGTTCCTGTTATATCATTTTTTGCAACAGATGCATTTCCGGCCACTACTCCACCAGATCCTGCAACAGACTCAGCCTTTGAGCCGTAAAGGGAGTATGCGTTAAGAGCAAAACTTCCATTATCCGAGTAAATATTACTGTCTGATCTTAAACCTGTACTCACATTTATCTGTGAGCTGTTCTCCGTAACACTTGCACCAATACCAACAAATCCCACCCCAATTCCTGTAGCATAACTGTACGTTCTTCCTTTCAGATAGCTTTCAAGGGAAAGGCTGTTTCCGTATCTGATATCTGAACCTGTTCCTATGTAAGTTTCAATGTTCGTTGTGTTATTTACCGTTGAGACGGAAGCGTTCGCACCTAAAAGTGTTCCACCTGAGGATGCTGAAGATTTAGCCTCAGCATATGCCGAACCATCTGCAGATGTGTTTGATGGATCTTCCACCTTTGAGTAGATACTTATATCTTCTGCATCTATACTGTTTCCACCTGACAGATATGACTTAAGATCAGGTGATATATCTATCGTTGTTACTGAAGCACCGGCGGTAGCACCTCCTAAATTAACACCTGTTGTAGAGCCGTAAATCTCGTACGCTGCTTTAGATCCAACCTCAAGGAGTCCTGATATGAACACCTGATTTCCTGAACCAGTATAAGATCTGACATTGGTTTTATATGAGATATCAACAACAGCAGCCTGTGCAGACACAGCTCCAACATTAACAGGAACAGCAGAAGCTCTTACCGTTGTGTCTGTATCAGAGATTATTGATACATTCTTTACCCTGTTCTTATCTTCAGAACTTCCGATCTTTACACCACTTCCTGTATACGAGTGAACATTACTTTCTAAGACAACCTTTGATGCAGCACCACCTGCAACAGCTACACCTGCATGTGTTCCGTAAGCTCTTACCTCTGCACTGTTAACTTCCTGTGACTTCAGGCTGAGTTTTGGCGTATCCGTAACCTGAGTATTATCTCCTAAGAAGGAGTATATATCACCACCGAGATACAGGTAAGAAACAGCTGCTCCAAGTGTTACACCACCACCTTCACCTGCATAGGTATTTATCCCTGCACTTACAGTTCTGTAAGAATCTAATGTTATATCTCCCGTTGAGGATAAAACCGAACCTGAGTCGGCGTACGAGAAAAGATTTGAGTAATTCTTCTGAACAGAGACAGAACCGCTGACACCAACAGCTCCACCTGCTATAGCTCCAACAACAGAACTTATAGCTGTTGATTCAGTTGCATTTATTCTTATACCACCAGATCCAGAGGAAACATTTGAATTTTTCCCAACAAATGCTGCTGTCACACTCTCAAAATTCGCACCAGGATCAACACTATCTGAGACTGTAAGTCCTGCTTTTGCATCAGTTAAATCATTGTTTATACTCTGATCTCCAGAATCTAAATCTGTGTATCTGTTTATACTTCCGTCAATACTTCCGCCTATATCTCCTGTAGCCTCATCCTGATCTGCATCAAACGCTTTACCTATATTAGCAATAGACACAGAACCTGCCACACCACCAAGACCACCACCAAAGGCTATAACTGTAGAGTCAACCTTGTTTTCTGTGTAGGCTGTTACGCCTACGGAGTAATCAGCTTTTACAGTTGTATTTTCACCGATATAGGCACGGTTCTTAACATTTATTATCGCAACATCTACAGCTCCACCTGCTGCTATTAACTTAGATACTTCACCACTTCCCACACCACCTTTGTAATCTGTTTTATCTGTAGAGCTCACATTTACAGTCTGACTTCCACCTCTGAATGAACTGTTAATATCAGAACCATTTCCAGAATCGTCAGAACCTATGAAAGCCTTTGTATCTGACGATACCAACAGAACATTTACAGAACCACCTATTCCTGCTGTTGCAGAAGCAGCAACATTTGCAGCATACATGGAAAAAAGCTTATCTGAGTTTGCTGAAACTGTAGTTGTTAAAGCTGAATCAGTGGTTGAGCTGATTATATACGAATACGTTTTATTCTTAACATTCACAACATTTACAGAACCACCTACACCAACTGTTGTCCCTCCAACTGATACACTACCGGCTACAGCACCAGCATCATAATTTCCGTTCTGATCCTTATCACCGACTTTTACAGTATCTTCCGCGATAACATCAATGTTTCCTTCAGTTTTGACTGTTGATGAATGTATGTATGAGCTGTTTGAACTGTCTAAATAGATTACATTACCTGATCCTGCAAATGATATATTTTTTGATATAGATCCTGCAACTGATACTGTGAGAATATCCTCAAGAGTTCTGGATGTTACCTGAACTCCACCATCTTTACTGTTCACATCGGAGTTATTAATATATGATGATGTTCTGTTCTGGATCTTCACAACACCTGCAGAGAGACCCACCCCTGCATTTGAACCAAAGTTAAGTCCTCCGTTTCCTGTATCAACAACAACACCTGAGTAAGCCTTAACTTTTACAGACTGGACAGGATTATCAGCTGAGTTATCCTGATTTATATTAGAACTGTTTATATAGGCATTTGTGCTATTTTTGAAAAGATCAACACTCAAAGATCCATCTAAAGCCAGAGCCCCACTGGCATTAACAGTAGCTGTAGCTGTTCCAGCTTTTTCTGTTTCTCTCGCATCTGCAACAACAACAACACCTGATGAGACCTCATCAGCTTTATTCTGGTCTGCATTACTGTGTGTTATCCCTTTATTTCCTCTGCCTGAGATATCTGATGAGTCTATATACGCATCTGTTGTGTTTTCGTATATATTAACAACACCTGAACCTCCAAGTCCGAATCCGCCACTTCCACCCTGAACAACACCACCGTAAACCTCATTACTTCCCGTGTATGTTGAAAGAACACCAACAGATCCGAAAACATCAACTGACGAGCCTGTTATGTATGATCTTGTAAAGTTGCTAAAATTATTTACAGCCAGATTTACACCAATATTCAGTTTTGAAAGCTGTGTATTTACAGAAACTGTTAAACTATCTATACTCTGAGTTGCGGACACAGTTAGATTTCCAGCTGAAGAGCTTACAGAGCTACCTTCTATGTAAGAATCAACCTCATTATTAACATTGTTGTAAGAAGCTGATCCACCTATACCAAGACCTGAGAACGTTTTATCTACAGCCGCCGAACCTGAGATAATGGTTATGGTATGGGTTGATGAAGACCTTACCGTTATATCATTTAAAGCTGATATACCTGATGATCTCTTACCTCTGATATAACTTCTGTTATTAACTGAAATATCATTTATAGAGACCGAAGCTGCCGCAGCGAGCTTATCTAAGGATGCTGAGGCTGAAACACTAATATCTTTTACCGATACGTTACTCTCAGATTTTACAGAAACACTGTCCGCAGATATATCGGAACTTTCTATATAAGCTTTCTCCTCCCCTGAAACAGTATTCAATGCGATAGCTGCCCCAGCAGCATAACCTGATACAGAAACATCACCGGCAGCTGAAATGATATCTGATGTGTCGGCAACATCTGTAGAAACTGATCCAGAAGAGTCAACCGATGAGCTGTAAATATAGGAAAGAATGTTCTTTGTTATGCTGTTTTTGGAAACAGCACCTGCCAGAGATGTGGATATCTTACTCTCACTGTTAATGGCAACTGCACCACCAGCCCCAACACCCATAATAACAGTGCTGTCTTCAGACTTTAAACTGAGAAAGGAGATATCAAGATCGGATGAAGATAGATAACTCTGTATATCAGTGGTGATATAATTTCCGAAAAATCCACCGGCAAGACCTGCAGAACTTCCTGACATTTTTGCTACAGCAACAGTTCCACCTGTAGCATAAATTCCAGATTTATCAAGAGCATTTACATCTACGCTGCCAGAGGAGATACCACCGCCTGAAATTATCGCACTATCTATATATGCCTTTGTTGTGCTATCAACTATGTTTACAGAGCTTGTTCCGGCAATAGCGATACCGGACTGTGGTTTTGAAGCATCCTGTTTCTCTTCACCAAAAAGGTTTGGAAGACTGACTCCATCCAGAGGATCATCCTCTTCTATACCTTTAAAACGGTTTGGAGATGTGTACGATCCTGCTAAAGATCCAGCAGAGATCCATCCTTCCGTTTTTGAACTTACTCCTATATTACCTTCTGTGTATACAGTTCCAGAAAGATATGCTTCAGTATTTCTTGTTATATTATTTATTGATACAGAAGCTCCTATTCCTACACTGTGGGACTTTACTATTCCTCCTGAAACATTCAGGATTCTATTTCTGGAAACAGCGTTTACGACAAGGCTCTCTGTCTCATCTGGATCTAAAATACCGTTGTTATTTAGATCAACAGGTGTCACACCTATATTTAGAACAGATCCATTTCCAACAAAAGATCTTGTTGTTTCATTAAGTGAGACATAATTGAATACACCGTTTATCCCGTACTCATCTGCAAAACCACCTGCAACACCTGCGTTTGCAAGGAAAAGATCTGTATAGGCGTTAACAAGAAGATTTTCAGCTCTGAGAGAAACGTTATCATTTATGTAAGCCTGTGTATCCATTGTAAGATCCACACCAAGGTAAGATCCACCTACAGCTGTCTTATCCTGACCTGAAAAATCTCCACCTATATCGCCACCGTAGTTGAAGTACTCAAAATGGTTTTCAGCTTTAACTGAGACCTTTCCTGGATTTGTCACAAAAGTTTCATCCTGGTTTACAGATGCGTTAGAATCTATATAAGCATAAGACTTTTCATTAAATACAGCGATATTAACCGTTCCTGCCGCACCGACCACATCACCACCTGAGGTACTGAGGGTCAGGGTGTTTGGGGTAACTTCTGCGATATAACTTCTCACCTCATCAAAGAAATCTCCCATTCCTATGTCATAAAGGATTCCATCTTTATAAGCAGGAGTGTAACCATGGGGTATATATATATTTGAGTAAACGGAAAGATCTCCAAGGAGATTTAAGACCGCGTTACTCCCAACATAGGCTTTTACATTTTCATCAGCCTTTACAACATTTATTACTCCAGCTACTGAGTATTCCTTCTTGTTCTCATCGTTGTTATTAACTGAAGCAGAAGCCCCTGACAGAATACCGTTATCCTTATATTTCAGTTCTGACTTTATATCTATGTTCAGATTTGATCTTATATCTCCACCTGAGCCAACATACGAAAGAACATCAGACTTTGTGTCAAGATATGTAAACGTTATAGAAAAACTGAATTTTGTCTTCCCGCTTCCCTCTTCACCAAGGGGAACATACTTGTCTATAAATTTGTTGACACCTTTAACCTCTAAAAATGTTGCCGTATCAGTGACAGGAGTTAAAAGTCCAGTTCCTGAGGCTGCATTAGTTTTAGTTTCTGTTTTTGTTACATCAAGTGTTGAGGTTATACCAACATTACCGGTTAACGATCTCACTTTTCCGTTTACGGAAGTCTCAACAGTATCACTTAAGAAAGCTACAGCCACAGCTCCACTTAGTGTTCCATCCTCATAAGCAGCACCTTTTGCCTTTATAGAAACATTTTTAGTTCCGGTTGAACTTATACTTACCGTTCCACCTTCTATATCCGCTGTTGATCCAACTGTGACCTTAGATATAAGGTCTCCCTTTCCATAGGCAACACTTATAAAGATATCCTCACCGGTGACCCTCTGACCTGCATTTACAGCTGTTGCGTGTGATATCAGATTTTCTGTGGATGTTGCTTTTATATCAATCGTTCCAGAGGATTTTATAATACCGTCTATATTTACCTCTGCCTGAGATTTAACCTTTGCATATGTTACAAGAGTCTGGTTAAGATGAACCTCTGATGATACAGTTCCTGTTGAAGAGGCTGTAACAGTTACACTGCTACCCTCTAAGGTTGCCTGGTCTTTAATGTCTACTTTAGATATCGCCTCAGCATTTACTTTACTGCCAGGTGCGTAGTACTCAGTAAAAGGATCAAGAAAATCAATAATAACAGTGTCAGCTTCATCACTAACCGGATCAAAACTGTCCTCATTACTAGATGTTGCTGATACTGTTATATCACCACCTTTCAGTACAGCTCCAGAATTGATTGTTATATTTGTATTACTCCCAGTGGCTGTTAACTTTAGATAACCGGATGTATATCCAGAATCTGCAAATGTTAGAAGTTTTGCTCCAGATTCTATTGTTATGTTAGGTGCTTTAAGCTCTAAATTTCCAGAATTTCCAACAGAAGGGGATGTGAGCTGATCATTTGGAGCTCCACCGTTAGCCGTCGGAGTTCCTGTATTTCTCGTTGATACTGTTACATTCTGATTAACTGTGATACTGTTTGTAGCTTCAAAAAGGTAATCACCACCTGCAGAGTAGTAATCTGTATCTATAATAAGGTTCTCAGGATCAATAAGAACTTTTCCTGCCTTTCCTTTTTCCGAGTAAACATAGATCTGCCCACCTAACTTAACCTCTTTCTCCGAGCTTACCTCAATAAAACCACCATCTGAGTCTTTACCTTTTCCAACAGTCTGAATTAAAGAGTTCTGATCTAACTCCGTCAGCTTTTCTGAGTATATATAGATCTCTCCAGCATCAGCATTATCATTTCCATCAGCTTTTATAACACCGCTGTTTATGATAGTATCCCCTGTTATTGAGATACTCCCCTCTTTACCGTCTTTTTTTGCAGATACATCTATAACACCTGAATTTTTAACAGTTCCTGAGTTTCCTTCAATAATAATCCTTCCATCTTTTATAGAAAGTGAGTTTGCCTCTATAACGCCCTCATTGTTTACTATTGAAGAAAACACCTGCTGGACAGCATCTCCTGTAAGTAAAACCGTACCACCATCATTTTTTATAACACCTCTGTTTGAGACAGCTGTGTCTACAGATCTTCCTTCTAAATCAAGAACCTTCTCACCAACAGGTGCTTCCACAGAGTATGTAACAAGCCCATCTCCTGTAAAATCAAAGCTAAACTGAGTTCCTGAACCTAAAACAACAGTACCTAATTTTGCGTAAATAAGTCCTTCATTTGAAACAGATGGTGCAGAAAGAACTACAAACCCTCCCTCCGAAACCTTTATCTCACCTTTATTAACAATCTGACTTAATTCCTTGTCATCCATCTGAGAAAATTTATAGTTTCCAGACAGAAAATCCTTATCGGATATATTAAGTGTGGTTACCACTAAACCTGCAACATCTACAACAGCAGACCTGCCAAAGATTATACCGTTTGGATTTACAAGGAATACCTTTCCGTTTGCTATCAGCTGACCTAAGATCAGAGTTGGATCCTGACCTGTTACCCTGTTTAAAATTACAGAGTTAACACCCGGCTGATTAAACCTGACAAGTTCTCCCCTGTCTATACTGAAGGAGATCCAGTTCAGTATCGCCTTATCTGTAGCCTGATTTATGATCATCCTTGAAGGATCTGTACTTATAGAAACATTCCCAGAAACGACGGTAGCTCCCTTGGGAAGACCGTACGATGAGGACAGAAGTATCAGTGTTGATGCAGAACCTCCTGCGATTATCCTGAACAGACCTGATCTTTCCCTTTCAGGAGATCTATACTTTCCCTTTAAAATATCTCTTCTTAAAACAGCCTTTTCAAACAGATCCCATCTTTTCTTCCTTAAAAGATTTGTCTTCCCCATGGCTGAAAACCTCAAACAATTTTAAAGTTTTCACCTCACAATTCTCGCAAAGTTATTAAGTGATATAAGATGGGCATATATCCAGCCTAAAAAACCAGATCTGAAAAGATCAAGAACTTCCTTATCCTCAAGTTCTCTAAGCTTTTTCTCATCTACAGCAAGGAGATTTTTCATAACAAATGTTCTGTTGTCTGGAGTTTTTATTGTTGCCTCTATTGTCTGGAATAGATCAAGCTCTTCAAGTTTTTTAGCAAATCTCATTGTCAGATTGTAATCAAGATCATAAGCCCGTAAGAAGTCAATCATTCTGTTCAGATAATCTGTGTTTTTTCCATCTTCGTTAAACAGCTTCTCTCCATTCTCTGCGTTGTATCCTTCATATGATTTATCAACAGCAACAAAAAGCTTTCTGTCCTCCTCTTTCTCTCCTTTTTCTTCCACGAGGATGTAGGGGTATCTTCTTACAAAAGCTGGAATGTAATAGCCTTCCTTCCATTTGCCATCTTCATCAACAAAAAAGTTCTGATCAAAACCGAGAATGATGACAGGCGTCACTCCTTCTTTAGCTGTTTTTATAAAGACTATAGGATAAAACTTTGATGCCTCTGCAAACTCACCACCGAGAACGATACAGGAGTTTAGATTTTTAAATCTTCTAAAATCCTTCAGAGGAGATATCCTTAGATCTTTATGGATATCTGAGTTTATTATCTCTATCTGTTTGTAAAGTGGTTCTGTTGCTTCAGTCATAGCATCCTCCTGTTTAAAACGTTTTTATTAATTGAATATAAAAGTTGTACTCCCTGTCATCACCATCCACCTCAGGATCTAAAGGAAATGCCAAATCAGCTGTCAGATCTATCCCCCACCACAGTCTTGATCTTATCCCAAATCCTGCTCCTGTAAGTGTTTTATCCTTGTACTGTCCTATGGAAGTTTTATTTAAAAATACCTGACCTGTTTCAGCAAACAGTGCAAGCTGCAATCTATCCTTTCTTTCCAGAGGCATAAATCTAACTTCTCCAGATAAAGCGTATCCAGAATCTCCTCCGTACTGACTTAAAAGATAACCTTTTATTGATGCTGGACCACCGATATAAAAGTTCTGAGATGAAAGTAAGGTATCGTCAGAATACTGTCCCCTCAATCTTAAGATCAGCATAAATCTGTCCGATACCAACTGATTCCTTACTGCAGAGAACTCAAGTTTTGAGAAGCCCTTATCCGCACCACTTCTTGTGTTGTAAGAGCTGCTTCCAAATATATCATCTAACGTTTCCCCCAATCCCTGTACAAACTTGATATCCAAACTTGTACGGGATCTGTATCCTGATTTTATGTATCCAATACCAAGATCTATATACCTGTATTTATCTTTCGTTGTGGTCTGATTCAGTATGGACTGTTTATAGTTTGTAACATTAAATGATCCTTTTAATGAAAGATCCTTTATAAAAGATTTAAAAACAGGATAGCTGAAATAAACTGAGTAATACTCTGAGTAACTTTTTATATTTAAAACAGCAAGCTCCTTTCCTATATTACTGTTACCTACAGAAACCAAGAAACCTGTCAGTAAACCTGAAGGACCTAAAGGAAACTGGTAGGAGAGACTTCCTGTATGTAACTTGTTATAGCTGTCACCTACTATTCCTGTTAAAGAAAGACTTGATCCTTCTATTAAAAGATTTCCGAAGTTTAGATTGATCCCGTATCTGTTTCTACTTGTGTACTCTGATCCATAGTTGTCATAAAACACAGCCCCAGAAAATGGATATCTATCACTTGTGACTTTGATCTCTAAATCTGTAGTTCCAAGTTCTGATCCTTTCTTAACGTTAACCTTTACTGAAAGATCACTGTAGCTGTTTAGAACAAGGAGAACCTTTTCAAGATGGAATCTGTTAAAAGCCTTGTCCTCTTTTAGAGGTATAAAGTACCTGTTTACAAACTCTTTACTGTAATGGTCAAACTCTCCATCTGTTCTGATCTCACCGATTTTCCCTTCAAAAATCCTGATGATTATAATCCCATCACTTACATTTTGAGGTGGTATATAGGCTTTAGATGTTATGTAACCCTTTTCTATATATTTTTTTGTAATACTGTCTGTTAGATCTTTCAGATCTTTCAGGGATAGATATCTGTTTCTGTAAGGTTTAACTATACTGTAAATCTCATCCCAGTTTAAAGCTCTATTACCAACTATAAGAAAGTTTTTCACGTATATCTTATCTGATGAATAGGATGTTCCTGAAAGTAATAGAAGTAAACTTAAGATAAAAAGTAATAATCTGCTTCTAATTACAACAGTCATTACATCCCCTATTTAAAAACAAAGAGATAAAGAAATTCTTATACTTTTAAATAATAAGCTAATAACTTAGCATCCTGAAGTCAATATTATTTTAATTCAAGATTAAGATTTTCAATTGTCACAGATCAAATAATTAAAATAATGATGATAAAAACAGATATTGAAAAATTATACAAAGATACTATTATTATGCTTTTCAGATGTGTGATAATATAAAAATAAAAATATTCCAAAGAGGGTAACCGATGTTTGAGTTATTAACTGAAAGATTTAGCGGTATAGTTGAGAAGCTAAAAAGAGTAAAAAGATTAGATGAAAAAACTGTTGAGGAAGCTCTCAAGGATATAAGAAGGGCTCTAATTGAAGCTGATGTTAATATTGAGGTTATAAAGAGTTTTCTTGACGATCTAAAACAGAAACTTGTAGGTCAGGAAGTAATAAAGGGTCTGAACGCAGGTGAGACCGTTATAAAACTGATCTATGATGAAGTTCTGAATATCTTAGGTGAGGAAGCTCCCCTCCAGAGATCAGAAAAGCCACCTACAGTTATAATGCTTGTCGGTCTTCAGGGAACAGGTAAGACAACAACAGCAGGTAAACTTGCAAAATGGCTTAAATCAAAAGGATACAAAGTTGGTCTCGTATCAACAGACGTTAGAAGACCGGCAGCTGGAAAACAGCTCTGTACACTCGCCAAGACAATTGATGTTCCATGTTTTATAGATGAGGAAGAGAAAGATGCTGTAAGGCTTACAGAAAAGGTTATACAGAAGGCTAAAGAGGCCGGTCTTTCTCATATCATACTTGATACAGCAGGACGTCTCCATATAGATCAGGAACTTATGGATGAGCTTGTCCATATAAAAGAGAAGGTAAACCCTTCAGAGATACTCTATGTTGCTGACGCAATGCAGGGTCAGGATGCTATAAGCACAGCGGAAGAGTTCCACAACAGAGTTGGTCTGACAGGTGTGATTCTCACAAAGTTAGATGGTGATGCAAAAGGTGGTATAGCTCTTTCTGTAAGAAAGGTTATCGGTGTTCCTATAAAGTTCATAGGTGTTGGTGAGAAGATAGAAGACTTCCAGCAGTTCCATCCTGACAGGATAGCACAGAGGATATTAGGGCTTGGTGATATACAGACACTCCTTGAAAAGATGCAGACAGCTATAGATGAGAAGAAAGCCGAAGAGATGGCTAAAAGGGTGATGAACGCTGAGTTCACACTTGATGATCTTAAACAGCAGCTCCAG